>Ga0209337_1002962_pt1 | contig 12034 bp, 14 predicted proteins | sample LinPmetageLP53_FD_184044 | JGI IMG/M metagenome (GOLD analysis project Ga0209337, IMG submission 184044) | Marine viral communities from the Pacific Ocean - LP-53 (SPAdes) (version 2) | ecosystem: Environmental > Aquatic > Marine > Oceanic | place: Pacific Ocean | collected 2010-02-08 | reverse complement strand
TATTCGTAATCTTACCAGCAGTACCATCATAGTGTCCTGTACCAGCAAGTTGAATCGCCACAGTATCCGATGAAGCGCCTTTAAATTGTATCTGTACATGACCTGTATTGTCATCAGCAGTACCTTGTACTAAAGACCACCATATTCTAGTGATATCTAATTTTGCACCATTAGCATGTCCTGATAAACCACTTGCGTCTAATATATTAGAGTTAGCAGTAGTGTTGTCATCCATGTTTACTAGAATAGTAACTTTACCACCTGAGGCACCACCAGAAGCTTCTACTACGGTATCTCTTAATGTTCTTGTTGCAATTGCCATTTTTTATTTCCTTACTTTATTATTTCAGTATCAATATATCTTTCTATACTAGATACATCAATACTATGTTTTTTAGCCACTTGACTAATAATACCTTCAACTTTTCCTATAAGAGGGTCAGAGGTCTTATCAATCATTCTATAAACATCATCTACAGCAGCCTTCATTTTCGGAGATAAATTATTATACTCCTTACCTTTTTCAGGACCACTATACCTTCGTTCAGATAATTGTTTTTTAAACTTCTGAAACGACAGGCTGTTCATTTGGTTCCTCGTCATTGTCTATTTCAACAGGTTCTTGAACAGGTTCCTGGTCAACAGGTTCTGTTTCTGGAACCGACCCACTCAATACAGTATTATTTTCTAAATCCTCTGTTTCGTGAGCTGCGTTCAACCAATCATTTGCAACAGTCATTCTCTTATCATCTAAAGCAGTACCTATCTTATCAGATAAAGCACTCTTAAATGCGTCTTGAGCCGCGATATTATCGCCGTCTGCAAGTGAATCAACCATTGTCTTTACATTGTCATTCGCCATAATTAATTATCTCCTATATTATCTATATTTATATCAGTATCATCATCATCTTCCATTTGTGCGCCTTCTGGATTTGCAATAATACCTTGTTTAATTTCACTACGAATCTGATTATCAATATCAATGATATCTTCATCGCTTTGTCTCAATACATTCTTTCTGATATATTCGACAGAATAGTATTTACCAATATACGGACTAACTTCATTTGCAAGATTTATTCTTTCTCTTAGTAATTCTGCATTTTTTAATTCTGCAAAATATCCATCTTTTAAATAGTCGTACTGTATATGTTCTTTTAGATTACTCCAATCTTCAATCGTAATGATACCTTTTAAAACTAATTGTGATTTAAGTATATCATGAAATAATTGTGTAAATCTTTTTCTTAATCTTGCAACAAACTTTGTAAATTTAAGTTCGTCTCTTGTAATTTCTGCAGCTCTTCCTAGATTAAAACCATTTTCTGATTCCATTCTAGAAATAGGTACATTCAAAGATTTATATAATTTCTTTTGAAAGTATTGAACATCTGTAATTTCGCCAAGATTTTGTCCACCTTGTAGTGTAGTAACTTCAGTACCTTTTGCACCTTCTCTACGAGGTAACCAAAAATCTTCAAGCATTGACATATGTTTTCTGTCATCTCTAATCTCACCAGTAGAAGCGTCATAGACAAGTTTATTTCTATATCTTGCCATCACATCTCTCAGATATGATTCTGCTTTTACTTTTGGTAGATTACCCACATCAACATAAAATATTCTTCTTTCAGGTGCTCTTACTATTCTGTAAATAACAACAGCATCCTCAATCATTCTTAATTGATTAACGGGTTTAATCGCTTTGTGTAAATGACCCATAACCATATTCTTAGTTTGGTCTATTACACCAGATGTAACAAAAGATATTGAGTCAGAGGAAATTTTAAGACCAGCATTTGAATTTGCTGATGATATTCCTTTTTCATTATATACAAACCATTCTGCTGTTTGTTCTATAATCTCTATACCTTTAGCACCTTTAGTATCTCTCTTTTTTGTAATCTCACGAACTTTTTTAATTTTTCGTGGATCAATATATCTTAATTCTGTTAAGCCTTTTCTTGGACTATTTGGGTCTATGACCTTATGAAAATAGATACGACCATCAATATAAAATCTTTTGAATATGTCGTGTCCTTTTTCGTCAAAGTTTAAAAGCTTTAATACCTCGTCAAACTCACTTCGAATTTTGCCTTTAATATTCTCTGAAACTGCCAGTTTATCTAGCGATATTGATACAGACTGGTCTCTATCGTCTGAAACAATAACCTCATTGATGATATCTTCAATTGCCATATCACACTCTGGGTGTTGGGCAACCTCTCTATATCTTTTAATTAAATCGACATCATTCTTGGCAGTAACTTCCATATCCAAGTATTGGCCAAAGTAACCGCCAGCAGATATAGTAGTTGTACCGTCATCAGGAGAAGGCACCGTGAAGGCTTGTTTTGCTTCAGCGGGCTTCTCCTTATCGTCAGTTTGTCTCGTTATTTGGAAGCCAAGTAATTGTACCATATTATAATTTTCCTTTTAACTTATAGTTATTATGTAGTAGTATCTGTTTCAAAATACTGATATGTAAACGAACAACCGAACTCCTCGATAGCATTATTCGTGCCATAGTTAAGTGCGATATCATCTAGAGCAGTTGGGAATGCACCTCTTAATGTATAAGATTTAAGAGTACTTCCGTTTCTATCTAAATGGTCAATGAATATATCAACTTGATAATCAGCAGGATTTGTTAATCCTTCGTTATCAGTCATGTTATTCATTCCGTTCATCCATCTTTCCAGACCTCTGTATATTTTAAAGTCTGTATCGTTTAATACAGTAATAGACCATGGATTAAATGTTCTATCACCGACTAGGTTCAGTATTCTTCCTCTGAAATTCACAGGAACAGTACCAAGATTTTGCCCAGGTATTGATGTAGCATTACATAAGAATGCTAAATCAGCTGTTTCTCCGCCAACTGCTGAGTAACCAGGAAAAGGTAAAGTTACCTTAAACTGATTGGCTCTTGCACCACCGCCTTTTAGTCGGGCCTTAAAGTCATTTATATTTGCCATTGTTTATCCCTCCTATGCGCCTGCTACTTCAGAAAAGGCAACGCCTGTTCTTGTAGCAATAAAGTTAAGTTGAATGAAGTTAATAGAACGAGCAGGTTTAACAAAAATGTCAGCCCTAAATTCGTTTCTATCAATTACATCGCCTGTGTTATTTGAATCATCACACACTACTGAAAAGTCTGTGATACCTCTTCTACCTTGTACATCTCTCAAAAACGGTTCTACGAGATTTCTAAATTGAGCCCTTGTAAATTCGTCATTAAATTCAAAAAGTTGAAATTTAGCAGCAGTAGAAACAGCCTTTTCTAGAGTAATGAATAATCTTCTTACATTAATTCTATCGAAAGCACTTGGTTTAGATTGAGCAGTTTTATCACCAAATAGTATAGTTCCCTGACCTGGGAATGCTACTACTGGATTAATTCTTGCCTTGTACAATTCATCTCTTTGTGTTTGATTTGGATTGAAAGCAAGTTTAACTGCACCTCTAATCTGACCTCTGTTAAATCCAGCAGGTGAGAAGAAAGGATCAGCGATACTATCTGTTCTTGCACAAAGTCCAGCGATATCGCCGTTTAATGGTACAAATCTAAAGACATCATTATATCTGTCGTACATATATTTGTAACCACTATCAATAACAGCATAACTTGTTGATGGTAAACCATCAGCAAATCCTACTACATTTTGAGTTTGTGTAATTGCGTTTGCAATACCAACAACATCTGCTCTCGCAGGTGAAATAAATGCCACACAATCTTTTCTTGCAGTTGCGATATCCATAACAGCAGTTGCTTTTGTGTCGCCAGTAGCGTCAGCACCTGTTTGTGAAGGACCACATAACAATAAAGATAGGTCAACATTTTCTACATCATTGAATTTTTCATATGCAGTTGCAATCTCAGCATTAGTAGCAGCGTAATCATCTGTACCACTAGCAAGTGAAGTATTAGATACTACAAATGCATCCCCAACTGTATTATCAAAAGTTGTGCCTTTTTTAGCAAGACCGTCTGATAAAGTAGCGATGTGGTCTATCCAGTAGATAAATCCACTAGTTCTATAAATTACATCTGGATAATAGTTAGAATTACCTGAAGCGTCTTTAGCATCTGAAGCCTGTGAAACACCAGCAAAAGTTTCTAGGATTTCTCCTGCATTTCCTGTGATTCCACCATCTTCGTCAATCACGGCAATATGTATTTCATCTAGTGAACCGCCAGCAGCAACAACATCATCTGTTGAAGTTGGTGGACCGTCAAAGTTGAAATAGAATTCCCAATGTCTTAGGACTTTAGCATTATCAACAACAGCGTGTCTTAATCCGCCTGTTTCTGTTTTACCAGTTGCAGGATTAAATCTTGCGATTGTTATAAGATTAGTTGATATTGCAGTTATTTTATAAAAGAATCCTGAAGGTGCACCGTCAGTTGAAGGCACATTACTTGCGTCTCCAAATTCTAGTATGTCACCAACTTGCATTAAACTACCATCATCAACAGATATTGTTGTATCTCCGATAGCAGCAGAAGCGTCAGCAACTAAATTACCACTCATTGAGTGTGGTCCAAAAGCAGTTGAGTTAGAACATAGTGAAACTTTTAAACTGTTTCCTAATGTTCCTGCCTCTCTTGCAGCCCAAGTTCCTATACTTGTATTTTGACCAGCACCTGTTTCAGAGTAATAAGTGTTCAGGTATTCAGTTGTATTTTTAATTAAGACAGCACTACCAGTTGACACAGCATTTAATAATCCTGTGATTGGTCTTACTACCTTCAGATTGTTTCCGTAACCTAAAAAGTTAGCAGCAGTAAAAAATTCCTCAAAGTTAGATGAATTTGGTTTTCCAAATACATTAACCAACTCTGATTCAGATGAAATTGTAGTAACCTCATCAATTGGTCCTTTTTCTGCTGTTATTACTATACCACCCGCTGATGTTGAGACAGCAGGAATGACATTAGTAAGATCCTTTTCAGTAACGAGAACACCTGGTGATACTTGAAAAGCCATATTTTAGTTCTCCTTAATATTAAGTTTATTAGTTATAACCCTTTGTAGATATTTATATGATTCCAAAACTACACTATTCCCCTTTGCGATATGATACGGGTTGCCAAACTTCTCCTGCGTCAACAAAATACCCATCATTTCCCTCTGGATCGTTTAATCCATCATCTATGAAACCAAATGGCGCCATATCTGCTTCAATAGCATTCTGTTGTTCAGTAAACATTTGACCTCTCACATCTACATTTGTTAATTCTTTAAAATATCGTTGATTTGCCAACCACGAAAATATCACTAAACACATTACAAGGTCATCTGTGGCACCACTTTCTGCCTCAAAAGATTTTCCTTTAGATATAAAAGTTGATAATTCAGATATAATATCAAAGTCGTTAATAATTAGTTTATCTCCTTCGATTAAACTTTTTAGATTAGAAGTTCCAATTTTTTTAGTACCCTTAGTCATTCGTAATCCTAGTTGATTACCACGACCACTAAAACCTCCACCTAATACTTGACCAGAACGACCTCTTTGTGTAACCATCATCATATTATCATACTCTAATTCAAACTGTAAGTTGTCTGCCACTTGTTGTCCTAAGTCGTTTATCTCTATAAGAATATATGCTTTGTTATATACTTTAGCAACTCTCTCTATGATACTCGGAAAAACAAGAGGTTTAATTTCATTGTCTCTATACTTTGCAACTACTTTGTATGGTACACTTGTACAATCTATAATACAAAAGGCTGAATAATCACTTGTCAAGCCTCTAGACACATCAACTGTAGCAGTATAGATATGATTTTTCTTTGGCATTTCGTAAACATCTAAACCACCACTTCGTTTAGGTTCAATAACAGGCATAAGTTTTATTTTACTTGCATTGATAAGTGTATCAACACTACCTAGAAACTCACATTCAAATTCTGTTGCAAATTGTGATTCACTTGTATTCTTAATTGTTTCTTCTTTCCATTTTTCATCACGACCTGGTACTTCACTCCAATGTACTTCGACAGGAACAAAATTATTATTTTTATTTGTTGCGTCTATCCACATCTTATAAAACATATTCATTCCATGAGGTGTAGATACTATCATCACCTTTGATGATTTACCAGATGATATTGTAGGATAAACTGAACTAAAAAATTCTTCGGCAATATTATTAGGTACATAAGCGAACTCATCTAAGAATATTATGTTAAAGGTACTTCCTCGAACAGCACTAGAAGAAGTACTTGCCGCTACAATTCTACTTCCGTTTTCTAATTCGAGTGAGCCTTTATTCCAGTTGAGAACGCCTTGTTGCATCCATTTAGGTAGATGTTCGTAAGCCAATTGCAAACGACCTAATAAATCTCTTGCCGTAGAAGATTTATTGGCCAATATTGCAACATTCACATTATCATTAAATAAAACATAATGTAAGAGGTAAGAGACTATGATAGTTGACTTTCCACTCTGTCTAGGTAATTTACATATTGTAAACCTATTGTCGTGAAAAGTATCTACCATCTTCCGCTGAAAGTCATACATTTCAAAAGGCACAAGACCTTTATCAATGGTGACAATTTTTAAATAATTTTCTATAAAATACTTAGGGCTTTCTAAACACTTTACTACTTCTTGAATTTGTTTTTTTGTAAAACGAGAAGCGGTATGTGCTTTCTTTAAATTAGGATTACCTAAATATTGATCCGTTGTTGCCATTTAATTTTTTAAGAAATCTTTGAATGATACTTTACCTTCATTCATTTCTTGTCCATAATCCATTTTATTCATCAATATATACATTTTTTCGCCTAATAGATTACCAACTTCATAGTCTGAAACATAATGAAATCCTGCAATCACTCTACCATAACCACATTCGTAAGCTGCTTTCATTAATTCTTTTTCTAATCTTGGTACTTTACCAGCAACATATCTTGCAATTATAACTGATTGAGTCGCATGACCACTAGGATATGACCTAGTTTTATTTGTAGCACTTGATAATGTGTTTAAACGAGGAAGAACTTCTACTGGTCTATTACGATTAAAAAAATCTTTGAAGTGTGTAATAACTGGAACAGACTCTTTTATAATTTGATTAAACTCATTTTCATGAAACTGTAAATTATTTTTTTCACAAACTTTACGAATTGCATAGTATGGTTCTCGGTCGTGGTCTTGAATAGACTGTACTTGTTCTGGCGTTCTTACTCTAATTATTTCTTCTAATTTATATGCTTCTGTTAAATCACTAGCAGGAGGCTTAGGTAATGTTATTACCTCATGAAGATTTTGTCTAAAAAATATCATTTTTTCTCCTTTAACATCTTTTGTAATTCAGTTGTTGAGCCAACAAACAACGCATTGGTAACATTCTTTGGTCCTTTATCTGGTACTTCTTTTATTTTTTTTAACTTCTCTTGTAAGTCTAAAAGATTTTGTGATACTTCACTTACCGTTTTAATTAATTGCCCTGCAACTTCATAAGCACGAGGATGTTCTCCTTCTTTTGCAAGACTAAGAATACCATCAATTGCCTCATTACCTTTATCAATTAAATTATAAAGATTTTTTCTACCAGTTTCAAAATCTATTTCTGGATCTTTATCTTCTGGTGCAACTATTTCAGTACTTGATGTTTTAGCAATCTCTAAAGAGTTTTCGTAAGTTACCTCTTCGGCAATACCTAGTACTTCATTTAATTTGTCGTCAATTTTACTCATGTTAAAATCCTCTTAATTACTTATCTTCGCCAGTTGCTTCATCATAATCTAAAGTGTCAGTAAAGAAATCTAGTGTGGTCGTATATGTATAGTCATCATCTTTATCAGCGGATGTAGGGTTTGGTGTAACCGTAACTCTTTCAACTCTTGGTGCACCACTTCCTGTATCCGAATGTAAATCAGCAGAAACAGTTTTAATTATAGATGATGTAGAAATAGGACCAAACAAATAAATTTTTGCTGTAAATGTTAGTGTGTAAATTATTCTTCTACTACTTGTTAATGTTCCTGTATAACTATCTTCATACTCTACATTGTTTAATATAATTGGTATATCTCTTTTTGTATCCATCGTTCTATCTTCAATCATAGTAACAGTATAATCAGGTTGAAAGTATGGAAGTATTTGTTCTATTATCTGTAATCCGTCATCTGAATTAGCAACATAAACACTTAAAGCAAAATCAACATTGTAAGGTACAGGCGTATATTGACTATTCATTTTAGTCGTATCAGCATTTGTTGTTACTTTAGTTATCTTTTGATTCTTATTTAACTTACGGCTGCCGTCATAACTATAACCATTAACTTCAAAGGACATTCGAGGTAGAGTGATTGCCACTTTTGAGTCATCTCCAGTTAAGTCTTGTTGTGCGTCTAATCTGGCTAAAAACTTTTCTTTTGGTGAATATGATAAAGGTACTTTAATATTTTGTAGAGGATTCCCGCTAGAATCTAATCTCTTAATATTTACATTATTAAATATTGTTCCAAACGCAATAACAGTATTACGAATTTTTTTGTGATAAAAGTGCTCGCCAAACATTATACTATTTTACCTTTATTAAGACCTTCTTTAATAATATATTTTTGTGTGCCATTAGCACCAATATTTACTTCTTTTTTTAGGTTTCTACTTAAATTCATTTCTTTTTTATATGTTTCAGCCTTTTTATGAAAGTCTGTAAGTTGTCTATGTCTATCTCTGTCCATTAGTAGTCATCAACCTCACCAAATGGATTTCTTTCGCTAAAGTCTAGTATATCATCACCTGTTGAAGCAGTATTTGTTCCTGCTTCTGTTTCAAATACTTGACCTTGGTCAGTAGGAGATTGTGTTGCCATTGTAAAGGTCTCGTTAATTAAATAATCTATTGCACCAATAGTGCTCTCTAAAACAAAAGAACCTACTTCGTTTTCTAAAGTAAACTGGAAGTTCATTGTATCAGTTGATAGACTATCTTCAACACTATCAATCTCAGCAATACCAGTATCAATTCTTTCCGAACTATATTCAAATCGAGTACATGATAACTTATAAGTCGGTAAAGCACTTTGTTGATAAAATGGTTGTTCGTGTTCTACAAACTGTATTTCAAAGAATGCTTTTGTTGTAGGAAAATAAACTAAATCGCCTTCTTGTGGTCTATCAGCAACTAAATCTGAATTATTACCTACTAGAGTTTCCCATCTTAATTTAGATAAAGTAAATGTAATATCATCTCTTAATTCTAAACCAAACTTTTTAATAATCTCTTGTTCGCCCATATATCCATCTGTATTATCTACATACATTTCAATAATATATGAATCATTAAAAGAGCTTGCAGGATCCTCACCAAAGATTGTGTCTTTGTTGACAATCTTTCTTGGTAAGTAATAGACATCTTGGCCGTAAATCTTAAGCTGTTCTATAATTAAATCTTCGTATAGTCTCTGCTCAGATGTTGTGCCTGTGTCAAAATAGACATTTGTTGGCATTTATTTATCCTTGTTGCATATGAGGAGGCTCTTCATAATTTAATCTTATCTCATCTTCTAATTGTCTTTGTTCTTGAATTGCTGTAGAAAATAACTCAGGTCCGTTTAATGTTACTCCTCCTAACATCGCTGTGCCTGAAAATTTTGATAGATTTTGTCCCCATTGTTTTTTAATTAAAGTGGTTGTATATCTTTTTAAATAAAGGTCATCAAACATATCTGTACTTGTTGCAGGATCTAATCTTCTAAAAACTTCAAATATTAAAAATTCACCTGCTGTAATATCATTGTTCCAGTCCATATCAAGAAATAGTTTATTTGATAAATGATTAAATCTCATAGGTTTTTCGCCCACTAAAATATGGTCTAAAAAATCTAAATGTTTCATTGTCATTTCATAGTGAACAATGCTTGTAGATGAAAAATCGTATAAGTCGTTTAATCTTAATTGATATCTAACATCAAACATATTTAAGTTTGCTCTGTCAGATAAAGGAAATACATTGACAACTGAAATAACAGTTTCAGGAACTATAAGAAAATTATTTCCTTGTTTCCAAGTAGTTGTTACACCGTTCTCTGTAACTGATTCAGATGTATCAGCAGTCATACGAGTTATATCGTCTGCCGTTACCTGATATTTTAAGTACATTCTCTCAACACCATCACTATGATATTGACAAAAGTATTGTACTGCCTCGTCTATTCTATCATCTACTTGGTCGTCATCAACATTTATATCAATTACAGGTTTACCTAATGCTCGTAAACAGTATTCTTTTAGTGTTGCTTTTGTACTTGGAACTGCCATATTTTATTCTTCCTTTTTAACTATTTATAACTATCCTAATGCGACAGCCTGGGCGATTGCGAATCCTTTAGTTGAACCAGTTGTTGTAGTTAATATTGTGTTATCTACAGCAATTGTTATAGTATTACCTAAACTAGTTGTAGCAACGCCTGTTCCTCCAGCAACCGTTAATCTTTCTTCTGCTGTTAAGTTTATACTTAAACTTACCTCATCATCTGCTGTAAGTAAAAGAGGTGGAGTTGAAACACCTGATATTTCACTATCAACATACGCCTTTACTGATTGTTGCGTTGGTATCAATGTTGCTGAATTTGACGCCATATTATCTTCATCAGCAAATGCTGTTACAGTTATTGTTCCGTCAGATAGACTTCCAAATGTTGATGTACCTGTTGCGGTTACACTCGCACCTGTAATTGTTCCTGTTCCAGTTACATTTCTAAATCCTGTAACATCTTTACTAGAGTCAACAATAACTGCCTTACTAGCAGCAATCGTACCTGCTGTAACGCCATCTAATTGTGCAATTTCAGTACCAGAAATTTCAGAATCACCTACAACAAGTGTACCACCTGATAGAAACAATTTACGCCAAGGTCTTGCAGCGGAACCTAAATCAAAAGTTGATCCTGTTGTTGGCATTAAGTCTGCTGATATTTTATTTGTATCTAAACCACCACCAGTAAATGACATTTGTTTAGCAACAACATCTTTAAAACTCAAAAATTCTGTTTTAAGTTTTTCTAAAGAATCAATAGACTTTAAATTTTTAATTTTATCTTTATCTGCTTCTGTGGCAACTTGCATTTCAGAAAGTTGTTTTGAAACTTGACTAATAATATCCTCATTATATTCTTCTACCTCTTTTGGTAGTAAGTATTCCATAATTGAAGCTGCTGATTTTTGTTCAGCCTCTTTTACTTCACTATTAACTTCTTTTTCTTCAATGTAATCACAAATACATTCTTCGCCACCACATTTTTCACAAACTTTTACTGCCTCTAATTGTGGTTCTAATATTAATTCTTTTTTCTTCTCTTTTTTAAGAGTGTCAAATAAACCTTCTAATTCTGTTATTTTCTTTTCGTCTTTTGCTACCTTTTCTTCTAAGTCTTTTTTTTCTTCAGCAATACTAGAAAAGAAAGTGCCTAACTCGGTATCAAAATCTACAGGAACTACTTTTTTAATTCCTGTTTGTATTTTTGCCTCTTGTAATTGAGCAATTTGTTTTTCAATATCTACATCTATATCAATACTATTATCTTCCTGAACTTCTAAAACAGGCAAAATGTTTGATAAAAAATTATCTGATTTCTCGTTATCAACATATCTCTGGGTTGAGTTTGTTGCCATAAGCTATCTACTTACACTAGGTGTTACCGTTGCTCTTCCTTCAATTCGTCTAGTAATTAAACCAGATGAATCAGTTGTGGTTAAATCCCAAACATATCGACCTATTGAAAGCGCGCCTGTTACTGCGTCTGTTAATGTTATTGAACAAGTGCCGTCAGTTGCACTTACTTTTGCTGTAGTAAAAGATGTAGATGTAGTAGCGAGGTGTGTTTTCCTCAATGTAGCAGTGATTGTTTCATTTGATAAATCGACTACTGTTCCTGTTGAATCTTTTACTGTTAATGTTTCAGTATAATCACAATCTTGGTCGATAGTAATATTCTGTATTGTTGCCATTATTCATTCCTATCTATTGTAATACTATTTATAATATAGAAGAATATTAAAAATTATGC
>Ga0209337_1002961_pt1 | contig 12036 bp, 7 predicted proteins | sample LinPmetageLP53_FD_184044 | JGI IMG/M metagenome (GOLD analysis project Ga0209337, IMG submission 184044) | Marine viral communities from the Pacific Ocean - LP-53 (SPAdes) (version 2) | ecosystem: Environmental > Aquatic > Marine > Oceanic | place: Pacific Ocean | collected 2010-02-08 | reverse complement strand
AGCAGCAGCTAAAGTATTGTTCTTAGTTAGACCAAATGGTACTACAAGAATTAAAACTCTTGCTGACTCTCCTAACGGAGCTATAGTAACAGGTGATGATACTGATGTATCTTCTCTTCAGCTTGGTAAGTCTCAGGACTTTGCTGTAGCACAACAGACTATACAGTTACTACAGACTAGATTATCAAGAGTCTTTCTAATGAATAGTTCTATACGAAGAGATGCTGAACGTGTTACTGCACAAGAAATTAGAATAGCTCATCAGGAGCTTGAGATAGCATTAGGAGGAGTATATGCAGTTCTCTCACAAGAGTTCCAATTACCTTTAGTGGAACTGTTAATGCACAAGATGGGTAAAGAAAAGAAAATACCTGTGTTACCTGATGAAGGATTAAAACCTCTTATTATTACTGGAGTTGAAGCTCTTGGTAGAGGAGAAGATCTAAATAAATTAGGACAATTTATGCAGAGTCTAGTACCTCTTGGTCCAGAAGCATTACAAGAGTTAAATATTTCAGATTACATCAATAGACTTGCAGGATCACTTGGAATTGATACTGAAGGATTAGTAAAGTCTGAAGAACAGAAACAACTTGAGGCACAGGAAGCTGAAGCAGCACAAGCACAAATGGTTAATCAGCAAATGATGGGTAAAATAGCTGAAAAAGCTACTCCAGAAATGGCAAAACAAATGGGACAAATGGGAGGAGGAGAAGCACCTCCACCTCAAATGAATAATTAACTTTAAAAGAGGTAAGAAAATGGCAGATACAATTCAACTTAGTACACATGAAGATTCTGTTACTCCTGTAGAAGGAACTAAAGAACACGAAGAATCTATGATACAACTAGCAGAAGAAGCTAGTTCAGTACAACGTGAAGATCAACAACCTTCATGGTTGCCAGATAAATTCAAAAGTCCTGAAGATATGGCACAAGCCTACAAGGACTTAGAAAAGAAATTATCATTAGGAACGGAGTCTGTTGCGAACAGCGATGAGGTTACATCTCCTCCGCAGACTCCTCAACCAACTATCGAAGAAGCAAAAAAGCAACTAGCAGATCAGGGACTTAATTATGATAAGTATGCAAAAGAATTTAATGATACTTCTGGATTATCTCCTGAATCTTATGCTGAATTAAAAGAAAAAGGACTTGCTACTGAAGTAGTTGATTCATGGATTCAGGGTCAACAAGCAATAGCAGATAAAATGACTGAAGTAGTACATGCTTCTGTAGGAGGACCAAGTGAATACGCAAATTTATTAGAGTGGGCAAAAACTTCTTTGAGTAAATCAGATCAAGACTCTTTCAATAGAGCAATAGAGAGCGACAATCCGAATGATAGTTTGTTTGCTGTAAAATCTCTTAACGCTCAGTTTAAATTGGAAAATGGAAGTCCACCAAATCTTATACAGGGAACTACAGGTGGTTTAGGATCAGGAAGTTATTCGTCATTAGCGCAAATGTCGGAAGCAATGAGAGATCCTAAATATCTTAGTGACCCTGCTTTTAGGGAAGAAGTTTCTAGAAAACTAGAATCATCTAACCTCATGTAACCCAAGAATACACATTCAGTACAGTTAATGCCCTCTGAGGAGGATAACTTTAATTGTCTATGTAGTAATACGAGGGTACGTATCAACGTGCTAGTAAAATAGCATAACTACTTAATGACAATTAAAGGAAAAATATGGCACAAAATTATGTAGGCCATCGTTCTGGTGAGATAAACGCCACCGGAAACACTAGGGCATTATTTCTAAAGCTTTATGCTGGTGAAGTAATGACAGCCTTTCAAACAAAAAATATCATGATGGACTATTGCAGAGTTCGCACCATTAAAAATGGTAAATCTGCACAGTTTATTATGACAGGTAAGAATCGTTCAGCAGCTTACCATACTCCAGGCTCAGAAATTGTTCCTGCAGCTCATGCAAAGCATACTGAGCGATTAGTAACGATTGACGATCTCTTGGTAGCACATCAATTCATTCCAAATATTGATGAAGCGATGCAACACTTTGACATCCGTTCAATCTATACTGATGAAGCTTCTTATGGTCTTGCAAAAGTAGCCGATAAGAACATTCTTAGAATGGCTATTAAAGCAGCCTTATCAACTACTAAGACAAAAGCTACAGCTTTGGTTCAGGATTATGCGGCTGCAGCTTGGGATGACGAAGACTTCACAGCTAATGTGGAATATGCCGCTGCTATTGGTAACTCTATGAAAGCAGATTATTTCTTAGAAGGTATCATAGAAGCAAAGCGCATATTAGAAATGGCTGGCGCACCTCTGGATGGTCTGGTATGCGTTCTCGCTACAGATGTCTATTATGGTCTGTTTAAGACAGCAGGAGTAAGCAAGGAAACTGGCTTACACATGTTTGATAGAGATGTCGGTGGTGGAGCTTCTGTTACAGATGTTAGTATTCCATCTATTGCAGGAATTCCAGTAGTTCGGACTCCGCATCTTGGAACAGGTACTAATGCAGCATGGACTAATTCTCTTTGGACACAAGGTGGATCTGGTAGTAGCTTAACTGGTGTTACTAATGATGCTGTACCTATAGCTGGAGAATCGGCTAGAAATGCTGTTTATGATCTCCCTGCAACTTATATGAACGATGCACGAGAAGTTCGTGGAATCGTTATGCATAAGGATGCAGTTGCAACTGTTAAACTTTTGGATCTTGCTGTTGAATCTGAGTATCAGATCAATCGTCAAGGTACATTACTAGTTGCAAAGTATGCGATGGGTCACAACGTGTTACGTCCAGCAATGGCGGTGGCGTTGACTTCACCTGTGGCGTAGTAACCTCTTTGTGGGGTATGGTTAATCCTCTTGCCGTACCCCATTTTCGTAGAGGAGATATAAGAGTTCTCCATAACTCCTCTACACCCTCACACAAATATCCCCAAATAAAACTATATGGCTGTTACACTTACATCTAAATTAGATGCTATTAATTCAATGCTTATTGGCGTTGGAGAAGCTCCAGTAAACACATTAAATTCTGGTCTTCAGGAAGCAGAGATAGCCGCCTTAACCCTAACTACAGTTTCTCGTGAAGTACAATCTTCAGGATGGACATTTAATACCGATTTAAAAATAACATTAGTAAGAAATACAGCTAACAATATAGTTGTTCCTCTTAATACTCTTCAAGTAGATACATTAGGATTAAAACGTAGATATGATACTGATGTAGTTCTTCGTAGTGGAAAACTTTATGATCGTACAAAAAATACATTTGAATTTACCGATGATATTGAAGTAGATATTGTCCTCCTTTTTGATTTTGAAGAGCTTCCAGAAATAGCACGAAGATATATTACATTAAGAGCAGGAAGAAAATTCCAAGAAAATACTATTGGTTCTAGCGAGATGACTCAACTTCAATTTAAGGATGAACAGAATGCTTTGTTTGCTTTGCGTGATGCTGATGCCCAAACAGCAGATTTTAATATCTTTGATAACTATGATACTTTCAGAGCGTTAGATAGAGGAACATCTACTCAATCACTTATTGAATCTCAAAGAATTTTATACTCCTAATTATGCCTTTAGTTTCTACTTCTATACCTAATTTGATAAATGGTATTTCTCAGCAACCTGCTGAAATTAGGATGTCTTCTCAAGCAGAACGACAAGTTAATGGTTTAGGTTCTGTTGCCAGAGGTTTAGAGAAACGACCTGGAACTGAACATAGAGCAAGAGTATCTACCACAGGAGAAACAGATTTATTTATCCATAGTATACGAAGAGATAGAGATGAAGAATACACAACAACTCTCAGTAGGACTTCTGGAGGTATAAAAGCCTTAAAAGCATACGATAAAAATGGTACACAAGTACCAGTATTACATGATACTGTTAGTGATGCTTCAATTACAGCAATTGTTGATGGAAGTCATGCTTCAGTTGTTGGTAATGGAGATCTAGGATATCTTGAAACTTCAGATGGAGTTAAAGATAACATAGTTGCAACTACAGTAGCAGATACTACATTTATAATTAATAAAACAGTTAAGGTAGAAAAAGCAGATGCTCAGGGAGAAGCTTCAGGAGAAGATGTTTATAACACAGCTACTCCTCCAGCATTAGTAGGTTGGAGTTCTACTGTTGGGTTTACATCAGATGGAGGATCAGAAGATCTAACTGCAACTTATCCTTACGAAGGAATAATTTATGTAAAGACAGGTGATTATTCTAGTAAGTATGTAGTATCTATAGCCACTATAGCTGCACCAACTACCTTTTTTAAAACTGGATTTCAGACTCCATCTTCTAATGCTGGAGTAAATCAGGCGTATACTGCAACTCCCAGAATTGCTAAGATTATAAAAACTGGAACTTCACAAGTAGGAGGAACAGTAAATGCTCATGGATGGGATTCTTTTGATTCTACTGCTCCTGTAGAAGGTTTTGGTGGTTGGTTCCCAACTGCAGGAAGAGATGAAAGTGGAAAATCTTCTGGAGATGCAGGATACGAAGGAGATACTTACTATGCTAGTTTAGATGCTTTATGCGCAGCAAACACTAACTTTGCAGTTTCTGCAGAGGCAAGTTCAAGTGTAATCAAAGTTCTATCTAAAGTACCTTTTACAATTAAGTGTTCAGATTCTAGTGGAGGAAATGATTTAGTAGGCTTCACTACTTCTGTCAGGAGTTTTTCTGAACTTCCTGGAACAGGAGTTCCTGATAAGTATATAGTAGAAATTGTTGGTAATGCAGATGCAACTCAGGATAACTTTTATGTTAGATATGATAAAGAAAAGAAAACATGGAATGAATCTATTGGTCCTTCATTAACTACAGGATTAAATATCCTTACGATGCCACATAGGTTAGTACGGCTATTTGATTCTCAAACTCCAGCAAATATATATTTTCTTTATGAACCTGTAAAAGAAGTTCCAACAGGATTGTCTTCTCCTAGATATGGATGGACAAGTAGAAAGTCAGGTAACGATACTACTAATCCTTTTCCTTCGTTTGTAGGAGGAAAGATAAATGACATTTGTTTTCATAAGAATCGTTTTGGAATATTGAGTGATGAGAATATAATCTTCTCAACTGCAGGAAACTATTATAATTTCTTTCCTATTTCTGTGATGACTTCATTGGACAGTAATCCTATTGATATCTCAGTATCAAATAATGAAGTCTCTATACTTAAACATGCCGCGGCATTTGATCAAAGTTTACTTCTCTTCTCAGACTTTCAACAATTTAGTTTAAATAGTGAAGGAACTTCTTTTTCTCCTTCTTCTGTTTCTGTAGATGTAGTAACTCAGTTTGAATCTACTTCTAAAGCTCCTCCTGTATCTTCTGGTAAGTTTGTTTACTTTCCTTTTAAACGTGGAGAGTATTCAGGAGTAAGAGAGTATTTTGTAGATCTAGGAGCTTCTGATTCAAATGATGCTATAGATATTACTGCTCATGTACCACAGTATATAAAAGGTAATATTACTAAAATGATAGTGAGTTCTACTGATCAGATTATTGCAGTATTAAGTGATGATGATCTTAAAAGAGTTTACATTTATAAACAATTTTGGGATGGTCAGAAGAAACTCCAGAACTCTTGGAGTCATTGGGAGTTTGATGGAGACATCCTGAATTGTGCATTCTTAGGATCAACTCTACAACTTATTACAAAGAGATTAAATACTAATGGTTCTGTAGATGGTATTTACCTAGAAGATTTAAACCTAAGTTTAGATTCAGCAGAAGCAGTAATGGAAGATAAGACTTCAGTACTTTTGGATAGGAGAGTGAAACTAGGTTCAGTAGTTTTAACCTCCTCTACTGTAACAACCACAGATGCAACAGTAACAGTATCAAGTACATCCAATCTTGAGGCAGGAATGACTGTATCAGGAACAGGAATTCCTTCAGGAACAACAATTTCTTCTATAACTAGTTCAACTGTATTAGAACTTTCTGCTGTTGCCTCATTTGGAGGTACAAGTCCAGCATCCGTAACTTTAACATTTACAGATGTAGTAGCTACTAATCTTCCTTATCATGGTAATATTCCAGCCAACATGGTTTATGTTACGGATAATGCAAGAAAATTAAGTTCTTCTACTGCATCTTTAACTCAAGCTATGGTAAATGAATACTTAGCACTTGATGCTACTAATGTAGTTTATGCAGGAATTCCATACACCTTTGAATATGAGTTCTCTAGGTTTATTCACAAAGAGAATGAGCTTCCAGTTCAGACAGCAAAGCTACAAGTTAGAAACATCAACCTACTATATAACAAAACTGGATTCTTTAATGTAAAAGTTAATGTAACTCCAGGAACCATAAAGATTAGTGATGGTAATAATGGAACAACAGAGATTACTCCTAGAACAAACTACTCTAAGAACTTCTCTGGAATGCTTACTAATACTTCTTCCTTTGGACAGTATAAACTACTCTCAGGAACCTTCAAAAGCTCTGTTATGACTAACAGTTCTAACTGTAACATCATATTAGAAAACAACGAGTATCTTCCATGTGCCTTTCAGAGTGCAGAATGGGAAGGGTTCCTCCACAAGAGAAGCCAAAGAGTATAAAGATGTACTACAAGGATCATACAAAACCTTTTGAACCTTCTTTTATAGATCTCTTGGCAGATAACATGTGTCCAGTAGATATAGATGAGGTATATGCAACATCAGGACAAAGCCCTAAGACAGCTTTACTTTCTTCAGTAATGCATTCAGATCAACTAGTCTGTTACTTTGCGACTGAGGAGCTTCTGGGGATCGGAGGAGTAGGTTTAGAGCCTAATGGAAATGGTGTTCCGTGGTTCTTGAGAACTAACTATTTTCATTCTTGGAAACAGAAGAACTTACGAAGCTTTCTGAGGTCTACAAAATCTTGGATTGAACACATGGGAGAGATGTATCCTGCAATGCATAACTATGTAGATATAAGGAATAAAGAATCTATAAACTGGTTACAACACTTAGGATTTAGCTTGACAAATACTATAGATAAATATGGATTCTTGAAAGTACCTTTTATTAAGTTTGAAAAATATAACAGATAGGTAAATTTATGTGGCCCTTTTTAATTATGGGAGCGCAAGCTCTTAGCAAGCACGATGCTGCAAACAAAGCTGCTGCTGCTCAGAATTCCCAGATTTATAGGCAAAAGTTAGGAATTAAGAGACAGTTACAAATAAAGCAGGGTAATGCAAGACAAGCGATTGTTGATGGAGATAGATCAAGACAAGATGTTCGTGATGCAAAAGCTGAAGGAAGTATAAAAACAGCATTAGATTCTCTTGTTGCTGAGGCTTCTATAAAAGCTTCTGGGATTGCTTCAGGTCAAAGTACGGATGGATTATTAGCACAAGCTAAGAATACTGTGCTTAAAGGAGAAGCTAAATTCTTAAAAGATATGGATAATAAAATGACACAACTACGTTTTAGAGATAGAGAAATTCAACAAAATATGGAAATGGCTTGGTTAGAAGCTGATGCTAGACTAAAAGGAACTTCGTATGTATCTGGACCTGGAGCTATGGGATTAGCTATGGGATTAGCAGAAGCAGGAATGCAAGGTTACACTTATACAAAGAATATTAGCTAATGGCTGAATACGATACAAGTACCGCAAATTACGGAAGAGCAGATAAAAGTTTTACAGCTCCTGATCTTGCTAGATATGCTGGTCCGGATGCTGGTGCAGAAGCTAGTGCAAAACAAGCAGCCACAACTGCTAAAGCTCTCTCTATGTTTGCAAAAAATGGAATGGATGCCTACGCTGCAACAATAAATAAAGATCGAAGGGATGCTGCTGAGGCAAGACGGCAAGCAGCGGAAGCTCGTCAAAAACTTGCCAGAGATAAGAACTTAGCTGAAATAGAAGCTGAAAGATTACGAAGAGTACATGGAGGAACAGCATGGGAAAAATTAGAAAATTTCTCTGAGGAGTTTTCTCCCAAAACGCCTGATGTAAATGAAATACAAAAAAAGGGTTTAAATCCAACTAAATTACCTGACAAGTTAAGCACAGACCAAAAAGAGAATAAGTTACTAAAAGATGCCTATCAACGAAAGACTACTGAAGCAGCCTTAAAAAGAGAACAGATAGAGTTTGATGAACTAACTCCAACATTAGTAACTAATTTACGCCAGAAATTTCTTGATCAAAAAGATCTTACAGATGAAAATGGTAATAAAGTTGGTGTTGAGAGTTGGACTGAGTATGCTACTGCACAACTAGAAATTATTAAAGTAGATCAAGGACAACTATATAGAGGACTTCCTCAACTTGGAGAAGCTGGAAGAAATGTTCCATTAAACCATAGTCTGTTTAACAAAAACGTAGCTAGTTATGAACACACAGATAGAAAAGTAAAAACTAATAATGCTATACAAGCAGGATTAAATGAATATAGTAAAGAAATAGATTTATCTGATATTTCTTCAATAGATAATGTAATTCAGGATATCTCTGCAGTACCAAATATAGATATTTCTGGACCACCAGGAAGAAAAGTTAAAAAATTTCAGAGAGATGAAAACGGAAAAGTTATACGTTTATATTCTAAAGAACAAGTTTGGAAACAATTTAACACAGACCAAAGAAATCAAATAGAAAATGCTACTACTTCTAGTCATCCTTCACTTAAAATTACAATAGCCTTTGGTGCAGAAAATCATAGAAAAGCTCAAGAGGCTTTTAATCGTGGAGGTGGAAAAGCAGTAAAAGGTTCAGTAGGAAGTGAGTTAGAAAAAACTTATGATTTAGCAGTAGCAAAAAAGCTTTCATTACTTAAAGCTGAAAAGGTAGCAAGAAATACTAAGGCAACAAAGACCACAGATGAAGCCAAAGTAAGTTCAGCTTCATTACTTATGGAAGCAGAAACAGCATTACTGTATTCTAATTTAAGTCCTGGAGGTCATAAAAGTAATTTTGATAGTCCTATGATGGGGGATGGAACTGAGCAAGGCTCACCCTCAAAAGTAGAAACAGTTTCACGAGCTTATATAAATTTATTAAATTCAAAAGATACATTTGCAGAAGCAGGAATGCATAAAGAGTGGACTACGAAAATGCAAGCATTAGGAGCAGAACTAAATGAGCTAGATCCTGAGAGTACAACTTTTAATGTTGCTGAAGGAGGACAAGAACAATTAGATACATACAGAAAAACACACTCTACGTCTTCTGTAGAAGAGTTGATACAAGAACGAGTAAAAATAAATAGTAGTACTGATCTAGAAGCTTGGGAACGAAAACATCAAAATTTAATTATTGATGATCTTGTAAAACAGAAAAAAGAAATACAGACTATAGAAATTTCAACCCTAAATATAAAATCTAAAGAAGCAAGTCTTGAAAAAACTAAGTTAGAAAAAACTAGTGGAACAAAGAAACTAGAATTTTCAAAACGTATTAGGAACAAAAATGGTAATATAGTAAGTGCTGAAGACTTAACAAAACTACTAACAGATGTTCAAGGATCTGGTATGACAGTTGCTCATATAACAGAACTAGAGAATAAAGTAGGACCAATTATAGATAAACAAAAAAAGGCTAAACAGTATAGAGATGATGTAACTAAACATAAGACTATATTTAATGATATTATTTCTTTATCAGATGGTAAATTTAAGACTGTAGAGCAACTCAACGAAGCAGTTAAAAATATAGGAGATATCAAAGATCCAGCTTTAAAAGCTAGTTTGAGAACTCTACTTGCTGCAAGAGAAAAAGGAGCTGCAGAATTTGCAATAGCTAAAGATAATCTAACAAAAGAAATAACTTATAAAAAAGACTTACTAAAACTAACAGCACAAACTGATAGAAAGATAGATGAACTTGTAGAAAATATTTCTCGTCCAAAAACACTACCAAATGGAAAAGCAAATCCAAACTACCGAACTATTACTGAGGCTACTCAAGATTTAAAAGACTTAGAAACTGAGTTCTTTAGAGCAGACTCTCCTACTGGTAAAATGATAGCTGAAGGTAATGCGTTAGGTATTAAAGGAATAAATAATTTTAAAAGATTTACTTCAGGACATGCTGCTATATTAGGTAAAAGAACTGAAGAACAGGTAACAGCAGGTAAATTAGAATTAAAAAGAAAATCTATAGTTCAAGAAAAGAAAAGAGAAGCAGTAAGAACAGGATTACGTTTAGAGATTGTAGAGATAACTAAAAATCCAAATTCTGATGCTGGAACTATGGAGGATCCTATGAATGGAAAAGAAAGATTAGAACAAATAATAAAATCTTCTGATACTGAGATTACGGAAGATGGTCTTTCCTTTAAGGATGTTCCTCATTTTACTGCAGAAGAACAAGCAAAAATTATGGATAATTATGCAGTTGAAAAAGCATTAAAGGCACTACCTCCTGACACAAGTGATTCAAACTCAAAGATTACAGCTTTTGACAAATTTAATAAGATTGAAACACTAACAGGTACAGCAAGAATGGATGCTATTAAAGATGCAGAAACATATATCAGAACTGAACTTAAAGAAGGTAGATTAAGTGGTCCAGATTTCAATTCAGAAAGAACAAAACTTCATAATATAGGAAAACCTGCAAAAACCAAACCTGCTGTTGATGTTGGAGAAGATCATATTAGATCTATATTTGCTGGACACATGAGTAAATTTCAATCAAATAAAAGGTTCTTACCTCCTAATGAAGATGGTAAGTTGTATAATCTTTTATCTAAAGAGTTTAATGCACAATGGGCAGCTTTGGTTCAAGGAGAATTACTAGGAGCAGATGAACAAACATTAACAAGAGCTGCAGCCAAATTAGCAGCTACGTTTACTCAAGTATATCCAAAAGATGATTTGCATCCTATTCCAGGTGCCAATGAAAGATTAAGAAGGTATGCAATGGACAAAAAGGAGTTATCTGATATTTTCTATAAAGAAGAGGATGCAAAAAGAGAAGAAGAAAAAAAATTAAAAGCAGAAGAAATAAAAGCTAGCGGAGGAGTTGTACCTGCTCCAGCAGTAGAATTATCACAAGCAGAAAAAGCTTTAGATAAAGATATTACTATTGATTTCTCTATAACTCCTACTGTAAGTGGACGTAAGTTTCTGAATGATACTATGGGTACATGGGAAGTAATAGTAGAATCAGTAGGAAATTTAGCGACTGGTAGAAGTGATCAAAATCAATTTCAACAAGTGAGTTATTAATTATGAGTGAAATAACGGAAGCACTTATTCCTAAAGATCAAGAACCTACTGAACAAATAGATGGACTTACAAATGTAGGTTTAAATGAAGAGTCATCTCCTACTCCTATTTTACCTACTGAATCAGTACCAGTTCAAGAAGATCCAGCAGTAATAGAGGGTGATATGATGACAAATTCTCCTACTGTTCAAAGAGATAATATAGAAGAATCAGTATTAGATAATCTTCCTGAAAATGTTTATGATGAACAATCTCTACAAAGAGAAGTTACAAAATCAACTGATGATGAGATTTACAGACAAAGTCTTATAAGTCGAGGACATGATCCTGATAAACTAAAATCAGCCAATGATAAGATTAGGGAAAAACAAGTTCTTAATTTTATGATAAAGGTTTCTGAACATCCTAATGGCGCACATCATGTAGAAAATTTAATTAATAATATAGTAAATGAACAAGGAGACTTTAGAGATGGTGGCTTGTGGGATGGTGTTGATGTTGCTAATTTACTAAATCCTTTACGGATAGTATTTCCTGATACTGATGAACTCCCTACTGGTGAAGAGAAAGATAAACCACGATTAGTCAGTCCAGTTGCAGATAGATTAAAAGGATTTTTAAAAGAACAATTAAAGAGGCGAGATGCTCCTGTTAAAACTTTTGGACTAGATGCAATGAGTGCTACAGGTCAGACCTTCAAGGAAATGCTTTGGGATGCTCCTTACATGTTAGGAAAAGGTCTTATTGATTCAGTAGCTAAAGCTGGTGATTTTGGAATTTGGATGGTAGATCAAGCTTCAAAAGGAACTCTTTCACCATTTACTAATAGTATAAAGTTTACAGAAA
>Ga0209337_1002960_pt1 | contig 12036 bp, 19 predicted proteins | sample LinPmetageLP53_FD_184044 | JGI IMG/M metagenome (GOLD analysis project Ga0209337, IMG submission 184044) | Marine viral communities from the Pacific Ocean - LP-53 (SPAdes) (version 2) | ecosystem: Environmental > Aquatic > Marine > Oceanic | place: Pacific Ocean | collected 2010-02-08 | reverse complement strand
CCCGCGAAGACTGAGGTACACTCCCGGCAACCTCGATAGGAGCCACCCCATGTTCAATTTCGGCGCTATGGACTACGCTGGAACAGTCCGCGAAGAAGCCAAGAAAGAATGCAAGAAATTTCTTTTCGTCAGCGGTAGCGGTGGATATCTGGTTTGCCGCAAAAAGCAGGAAAAACGCATTAGAGCAGCCCGAAAGAAAGCACGAAAGAGCAAAAAGGGACTGCCGGGGCTCCAGAGCCAGGGACTGCCGGGGCTCCAGAGCCAGGGACTGCCAGGAGTGACTTCGAGCGGGTCGAGTGGTCGCTGGACGCCGCTCAAGACCTTCCAGGGTGTTGCCCCCTCTGCCCAAAACAATGCAGTGGTTTCGGGTGCCTACGAGTTTTTTCGCGGCAAGGGGATGTCCTTCAAGGCTGCTGTGAGCAAGGCTCTCCAGTCTACTCGGGTGCCCTCTCGGTGGCGGTCGCACTACACCAAGTACCTGACCGACAAGTACCAGGGGACGGCTACCCCGCGCAAGCAGCAGCGGAGGCGTCCTGTGGCTCCTCGGCCTCCTCGTCGTCGGTTCCAGGCGTCGGTTGTCTCCGAGACTCCTTCCTCGGTCGCAGAACCCCTGTCTGAGTACGCGCCCAACGCCGCGACTCAGCAGACCGCCATGATGACCCCCGTGGGCATGGACGATGCGGTCTATGAGGAGAGCTTTGAGGACTACGCGCCTCCATTCTACCAGCAGCCCGCTGCTTTGTTGGTCGGCGCTGGTCTGCTCGGGGCTGCTCTCTACCTCTACGGCAAGAAGAAGAAGGAGGAATAAGCTACTATGTTCGGTGTTTCTCCCTCTATCTTGACCATGCTCAAGCAGATGAATACCTATCTACAGCAGGCGATCAAGCGTGCTGCTGTAGAGAAGGCGTCTGATCAGGTGCCGGATGCTGACGCAATGGCCGCTTGGCTGAACGAGCAAATGACTGGCTGGGAGCCCGAAATCAAGGGGCGGAAGCTCGCTGACGCACAGACCCGTGCGGCTGCTGCTCGCTTTCTTTCTGGGGTTGCTGTCAACCTGATTCATGGAGCAGCCCGATAATGGCAAAAACAGCAAAGAAACCTGTCTTTTCGCCTAACCCTACTTTTGCGCAAGTCACCCCTGTAATCCAGGGGTTCGACTACAACACTGGAATAAACGCCATGGTTGATGAGAACAGCGTTGCGGGGATCGGGCTGCTGCCCGACGAAACGCACAATGCCCAGCCTCCGCAGGGCTACCCCTGGAACGGTCACAAACCGCCTCCAGGCTACCCTTGGGAGGGGCACGCTCCCTCCTCGCCAAACACGGGCATCGAGGGTCTGGCTCCGATGCGTCAGGGCGGGCCAAACTTCCCCGCACCAGCGGCGAGCACTGCCTATCCCCAGGTCGATCCGACGACGGGTGGCGGCTACCCCTACGCGCCCACGACACAGATGGGGCCACCCCCAGGACATGCGCTGGTCGCAGCCTCGTTCGGCAGTGTCGATCTCGGACAGCTTGACGCGACCCTGGACAGCTACGGCGCAACCCGCCGTGATCGAGCGCAGAAGTCGAGGACAGTCAGTCCCGATGACTACACTTACCAGCAGTTTGCGGACGGCTCAATCAAGATCATCACGACGACTGATCCGGCTGGTCAGCGTCTGATCAACACTACGATCACGCAGTCCAGTGACCCGGCTCGGTGGAGCGCGATCACTCAGCAGATCGCCTCCTGGCAGGAGTACAAGCAGGGCCGGCTTGGTCGCGGCGTTTCGCTGGCTACCCAGCTTCTCGCTGCTGGCACAGACATTTACACGAAAAAACAGGGCGGAAGTAGCAAAAAGCGGAAAAAGCGTCAATCTCGCGCTGCCGCTCCCGCCGCTGCGCTGCCGATGGTCACCCCTGTTCCGGGTATCCCCGGATGGGCGAAGATCGGCGGCGGTGTGCTCGGGTCAGCCCTCGTGCTATTCGTCGTCTACAAGATCGCCTCTGGGGGCAAGGAGTAGCTGCTATGCAGCGCAGATTTGTACCCAGCTACGGGGCTTTTGACGTAGCGGCTATCACCGGCTTGATTGATGCTGGCGCTACGTTGGTGTCCGCCACCGGGGGCACGATCTCCTCGGTCAAGCAGACTCAGTACCAGAAAGCTCTGCTTGAGCAGCAGAACGTGGAGAGCCGCAGAGCAGCCCGTCAGATGGCTCTGGACGCTCGCCTACAGGCCAGGGCTCAACAGGCCCAGATCGCCGCTCAGGGGCGTGTGGCGGCTGTCCAAGCAGCACAGCCGTGGCTAACCACCAGCACAGCCGTGCTCATCGCCACCGGACTGCTGCTGGTCGGCGGCGCACTGATCTACACTGGCCGCCAAAAGAAGGGCAAGTAAAATGGGCTTTGTTCCCTCTCCGTACTCTGATTACGGTCAGTCCAGTCAGCTTGAGCAGTACCTGCCCGCAGTGCAGGCAATTGCCGAAACAGTGCTGGACGAAACTCGACAAGAGGCCGTGTTGGATGCTCGGGTCCAGAACCTCAAGGAATTGATCAACAAGAGCCCCAAATGGCTCAAGCCGTCGCTCCGCCGCCGTCTTCGGGTGCAGGAGGCCAAGCTCTCTGCGGCAAGCCGCAGCGTATCCATCGAGCGGGAGCAGGAGACTGCTCGCCGCTCCTGGCGCGTGTTGGGTCAGGTCGGCATTGTCGCCGGGATCTTGCTGGTCGGAGCCATTGGCGTGCGCGTTCTCCGTCCCCAGGATTAAAAATGCTTTTTCAGCCCTCTCAATACTCCGACTACGGACAAACAGTTGCGCCTTCCTCGGGCGCTGCCGGGGGTTTCAAGGCCGCGAGCACAACAGCCTCGACGGTATCGACTGTGGCTACTCTTTCCGCAATGGCAGCCGGGTCAGCCACAGTGCCCGTAGCGGGCTGGGTAGTAGCCGGTGTGCTCGGCGCAGCAGCCGGGACCGTGGTTGTGATCTCCGAGATCAAGAAAGGCAAGAAAAACAAGGCCGCAGCCGTCAAGTGGGCGAAGAAGATCGGCCTACCCGATCCCGAAGAAGCCGCCCGCTTCATCGTCAAAGTGGCGACGAAGGACAAGAAGTGGCGACGGAAGGAATTGGCGCAGCAGAAGCGCCAGATTGCTCGCAAAAAGGGACGGCGAACCACCAAGGGGCGCACTCGGCGCATGGATCGGGACCAGTGGAAAATCGACGTTCTGACTGCCTATGAGCGTTACCTCAAGACGGGTTCTATACAGGGGCAGACAAAAACCGCTCAATTCAAGCCCTCGTCTTCCGGTCAGCGTCGGCAGATCCGACAAGCAACGGGACAGGCTATGCCCGCCGCCATGCCCGCCCCTACGGGATCATCGAGCACGCCTCTGATCATCCTGGGCGTTACCTCCGCCGTCCTCATTGGCGGCTATATCTACAGTCAGCGAGGCCGGTAATGGCGGCGAAAAAGAAGAAGACAAAAAGCGGGAAAAAGCAGTCCTACACTCCGTATATCATCGGCGGGACTGTGCTCATTGCCGGACTCGGCGGAGCCTACTACCTGAGTCGTCGCTCGGCTGGTGCCGGTGGTGCCGGTGGTGCCGGTGGTGCCGGTGGTCCTGCCCCTCGTCTGCCGATGGCGAAGCCGTTCCAGAGCTTGAGTCGGCAAGAAGTCATGCAGCGGACAGCAGCGCACCAGCAGCAGTGGCGCGAGGGAGGGGGACTGGAGGGGTACTGCGCCAACAACCCCAACCATCCCCGGTGTGCCGGGGAGTACGGCGGTACTCTGGAGGATCTGTGGTCCGCAGGAACGTCGTTGTTTGACTCGGCGGCAAAAGCAACGAACCAAGCCATGCGGGCCACCGTTGATGCCGCAGAAGGTGCCATGCGGGCCACCGTTGATGCCGCAGAAGGTGCCGCGCGGGTCACCGTTGATGCCGCAGAAGGTGCCTTTGATGCCGCCCTTTCCCCTGTAAAGAGCTACCAGCAGAATCGAGAGGAAGAAGCGCAGAGGGAAAAAAGGCTGAGAGAAAAGCTGAAAAAGAAGCTGCAACGGTCAGAAGCAGCTACTCGCAAGGCCAACACTCGCATGTGGGTCGGGATCTCCATCCTCACCATTGGCGTGCTTTCTCCCCTCTTTATTAAGAAAGAAAAGGTGTAGGTCATGGCGCGCAACCCTGAGCAGGCGTGGCGAAAGTGGCACTGGAAGACGAAAAAGGACACTGACCTTCCCCGTCGAATCAATGTCTCTACGCCTCATATTGGCGAAGACACCCGCCTCATCGAAGCAGGTGCGCTGACGAGCCTTCACCTCGACCCAATGGACGGCAAAAAGCGGTATCTACGCTCTGCTTTGCCTACCGCCAAGCTGGCCGAGATGACGGATGAGGCTGCCCTGGAGGGCAACGAGCCGGATCGGTTCTCGGTGATCGAGGTCGTGGAGAGTGACTGGCCGAACAACTGGGTTGCCTTCGATCACGATCACCCCTCACAGCGCCTGTACCTGCTCTTGTCGCCTTCGACGCGCCGCGATGTGTCCCAGACCCTCTGGGAGCCCAGAGGGGCTACAATGCCCCTCGGAGAGCTTGCAGAGCATGTCGGCGGCATTCATGGCGATGCGGAGGACTATCCCGACATTGATGTGCAGCCGCTCGGGCGCATCTTCTACATGTCGTACTTCACCCACAAGGAGGGCGACGATCCAGCCTCCATCTACATTCACAGAATGGGCGAGGAAGGCGGCATTGAGCCCATCGTGGCTGTCTCTGAGGATGGTCGTTTGTGGATCGCTGGGGGCTCCTACACCTGCCCCGACCCCGGCATTACCCAGTAAGGATCAGTCTTTTCCTTCACTGACGGATGAGGGCACGAACCGTGCCCTGGTCTTGCCGTAGGGGTTGATCCGTCGAGCCTGGAGCAGCAGCCGGATGCCGTCGCGGACGAGATCGGAGACATAGACGCTCCGGTGTAGCTCCTGACTTTCGCGCTGTGCCTCTGCTTTTAGGGCTTCTGCCAGAGCGGGGCGCACCTTGACCCTGACTGTAACCCAGCCTTCGCCGGGGCTTTCCCCGGAAGCAAATCCGTCAACTCGTTTCATGCCTCCAGTATAACAGTGCCCTGGGGTAGACAGTGACTTTTCGGGCTTTCTTGCAGTCGTGACCCCTGCTCCGGTAGGCTCTGGAGCGATACCCAACCCTCATCATTCCCCAGGAGTGCAGCGATGGCTCTCGTCCTTTCTCGGCGCAACGGTGCGCCCCTCGGTGGAGCGCTGTTTGTCAGCAACCCACGTAACCGCAAAAACCGCCGCAATGCTGCCAAGAAGCGTCGTGCCGCTCCGAAGCGCCGTGCCGCTCCGAAGCGTCGTGCCGCTCCGAAGCGCCGCAACATGGCTCACGCCAAGCGCAGCACTGCCGCCAAGAAGGCCGCTGCAACCCGTCGCCGCAACGCCCTCAAGCGCAGCGCCGCCGCCAAGAAGGGTGCCGCCACCCGTCGCCGCAACGCTCGCAAGGGTACTCGCAAGGGAATGGTTCGCAAGACCGCTCGCCGCGCCTACTCGAAGAACCGTCGCAACGGGATGCACAAGAACCGCCGCAACGCCCTCGCCGTTCGCGTGAACCGTCGCAACCGTCGCAACGCGAGCTACATCAAGCTCTCCAACCGTCGCAACCGTCGCAACGCCCTCGCCATGAAGCGCAACCGCCGCAACCGCCGCAATAGCGCCGCAACCGTCGCCAGCTTCAAGCTCAGTGGAATGGTGCAGAAGGTCTACGCACCGGTTGCTCGCCTCCTGAAGAAGATCCCCTACGTCGGAAAGCCGGTTGCTGCCGCGCTGCCGACGGGTATCTACTTCGTTGCTGGCGCTGCCGCGCACAACTACATCGCTCGTCCGCTGGTGTCGATGGCGTACTCTTACGTCCCGATGGCTGTTCAGAGTGCTGTGGCTCCCGTCGCTCGCTTCATCGCCCCGGCTCAGAGCTTCCTGACCGGTGTTCTGGTCGCTGCTCTGCTCCAGAACAAGCGGATCCCGCTCACGCCTGCCACCAAGAAGCAGCTTGCCGTCGCCCTGATCGGCTCCGGTGCTGTCATGGACGCTTTCCGCTTCTACGGCGGTGGCGACCTCTCTGGTGCCATGACCCTCCCCGGCTACGGCGACGCCATGACCATCCCAGGCTACGGCAACGCCATGACCATCCCAGGCTACGGTGCCATTGGCATGGAATTGGGTGACGGTGGAGCTTACGATGTCGTCCCGATGGGAGCACTGGCCGCTGAGTACAACGGCGCACACGCTGTTGACGCCGCTGCCTGCCCCGCTGACCTCTCCGTGGAGGAAGGCGAGGCTGCCCTGAACGGTCCCGGCTACTGGAGAAAGTATTTCGGTCCGCCTCCGATGCACGCAGCGAGCACCCAGATGCACAGCAACCTCGTTGGTCGTCCCGGCCATCGTTGGGGCTGGCTGATCAAGATGATCGGCTTTGAGCGTTTCAGCAAGCTCGCCAGCATCTCTCCCGATGCTCGCGTTCAGCTTCTCGCCAACCTGAAGGCTCAGGCCGTTCAGATGGCTGACGCTCAGATCGCTCAGGCTGCTACCCCCAGCGTGCCTGATACGGGTGCTCTTGCCATGGACATGAACGGTGTCCTCTACGCAGGCGCTATCTAGTCCTCTGTCGAATTTTTCCTCGGCGCTGTTGTCGAGGAAAAACCCAACTTCTTCCATCTCAGGAAAATACAATGTACGGTTCCCCCGGTATCCCTCTCGTCGCGCCCCCGGCTGTCGGCATCCCCCCGGTCCCCTTTCGTCAGCCGACCAGCCTCTTTCGCTACGGCGAGCAGTCGATCTGGTCAACCCAGTGGCTCAACGGTGGCACTGCTGTCGCTTCCAGCACCTTCCGCCTGTTCGCTACCCCTCTGGGTCAGCAGGGTCAGGGCTTCCAGAACGCCCTGACCATCGCCGAAACCAGCCTCAAAACTGGTGGAATGATCCCAGCGGGTAAACGCTAAAAATGCCCCTATAAGGTGAAAGCCTTATAGCAAACCCCTTTAATTGCTGGGAACTCTCTCTGAGACAATCAGCAGCCAAGCCCCCAAATAGGGGGAAGGTTCAACGACCAGAGCATTGTGCTCGTACACCCAAGCGGGTGGAAATGGGGGGCACCGAAACAGGAAAGCTGTCGGTGGTGATATGGTCTGATCTGCATGGCGACATGCAGCAGTTTCTGAAAGGAAACGGGTAAGAAATTCGCGCTTCTTACTGAACATAATGGTTGCTTTCGATTGCTTCGGCATCTCCTGCCACTTCAGTCACGGTGCCACCTCTGGCACCCCCACCCTGGCTACCCCGGCTGACACCGACGCTCAGGTCGGAAACATTCTGAACCTTCAGAATAATGCAGTTTTGACCTGGGATTTCACCCAGACACAGGTGGACATCGCTCCGGTGTCGCTCATCGGCGGAGGCGGCGGTGTCTTCGGATCCGTCAGCCAGAACGCTGCTGGTGCCAACGTCGGTCACATGAACAACGGCGCTGGTCAGGTCTGGATGTACCGCAAGCACGCCGTCAGCCTTCCGGGTCAGTCGGTCTTCAGCCTGCTGCTCCGCTTCGGCTCTCGCGCTGCTGCCATGAACGCCAACTTTGGTGTTGCAGTTCGTACCTCCCTTCTTGGCTTCTACAAGAACGCTATCGAAATCGGTTAGGTTTAACCTGCCTTTTCGGGCAAACGGGGGGATGGATGTGTCCCTCAGCCATCCCCTCCAGCCCGTCTGCGTCTCTTCCGCAGACGGGCTTCTTTTTACTGCTATTTCTCTTTTTCCCGCTATCTGGGCCTTTCAGCCCGCTCTGTGATAGAATCCAGAAAACTCAACCCGACCAGAGGTCAAAATGAACCGTGAAGCCGTACTTCAGATGCCTTCCATGGGACAGCTTGGAGGCGACGGCAACGCGCAGACTCCGCCGTTCGTTCGGATGCCGTTTTACCCCACCGCGCCCTACTACAGCACTCGGCCAAACGTCGGCTATCAGCCGCGCTTTTACGGCTGCACGGTCCTTTCGTCGGATGCGGATTACACGGTCAACAACGAGGCAATTCGGATCATCCAGTTTGACATTCCGTGCATCCTGATTGCCCAGAACGGAGCCTCGATTGACACGGTTGTCCCGGCCAACCTCTCGGGAATTAGCCCGCTGAACACCTTCCTTTTTCGGATGGAGTACAGCACTGGCGACCAGCTTACGACGGCGGCTCGACTCGCCTCCACATGCGTCGGCACGATGCAGAACCCCGGTGAGATCGGCTCCAGCGGCTACGTGATGAACCCCGGCTCATCCCTGGTGATCGGTATCACTCCGCTCCTACCCAATCTGCGTATCGACATCACCCTGCATTGCCTTGAGGCTCGCGGACCCAGCAACTACACCATGGGTCGGTAGCCTATGATGATCAAAGCCCCAGGCTATTTGCCGCCCTCTGTGTCCAACAGCGGGTATCTCAACAACCCAATGGGATCTCAGCCGTTTCCGGCTCCCACGGGGATGCCTGTAGGCTGCTGGTGGGGATCTACCGGCGCGCAGCCGCTCATTTTCTCGACCAACGGGCTCCCTGCCGATATCTACGCCCGCGCAGAGTGGAGATCACCGATCTTCGACCTCCGCCCAGACTTTCGCGGCTCTATGGGCGGGAGAAGCGCCGGTCAGGCTTACCTGCCAAACCGTACCGACCCGTCCGGTCCCCCGACGGCGGCGGGTGCAACGGTTCGCCGCTCGGGCACCGCTCCGGTCTGGATCAATCGGGGTGCCGCTGGCAAGCTCTGGATCCAGGTCTTCGGCATTGGTTCGCAGTCATGGTCGGAGCGGGGTTTGCGCGTTGTCGCGCAGGAGTACGCCAACATCATCGACCCGAACAATATGCCCCAGGTCACCGACAATACGAACATCACAACTGAGTTTGTCGGCAGCGAGATCGCAGCTACGGGGACCAACGGACTCAATAGCCGAAAAACATCGTCTATCCTAACTTTTCTGCCTACTGGAGAGGGGTATCCGATCCGGTTCTGGCAGGTTCGGTTGACGTTCCTATACACATTCAATTCAGCCGGTCAGCCCAATTGGCCCAATCCCGGCTACTCCGTCGTCGCGGCTTACTACTAAGGTTTATCCATGGCTTTCGTTAACAACACCTCGCAAGGTGCGAAGACCATTGCGGCTACTCAGACCACGGATCGTCAGCGCAACCTGATCACCGGGGCTGGTGCCACCCTCAGCGGTCGGGCGCTAAACGTGCGCGGCTCGCCCCAGGTCACGTTCTGGATCTTGCAGGATGCAGGGGCTGTGGCGGCTCAAGCGACCATCCGATTCTCGATCAATCAGGAGCCCTCCGGTGGATCGTCTGAGCCTCAGTTCTTGACGCATACCACCATTGTCACGCCGCTGAACGTGCCCCAGACCGTGACTCTGGCGATCCCGGCCAATCTGGTGCAGGTTCGTATCAGTGCCCCCGGAGCCAATGGAACCACACACCAGATCGCCATCATGGCGAGTGTGTGAGATGAGGGGCAGCTACTACGTCGTACTGCGCAAGGACGGATCTCGTCAAGCTGTAGGTTACCTCGGACCCTACAGCAGCCGCGCAGGAGCCCTCACAGACGCATCTACGCTCAAGCGAGAGGGTCTGACCGTCGAAGTGGCTACAGAGCCTCCTGAGAGCCTTGTGGGCGCTCGGAGTAACCCAGCCCCAGCCCTGGCCGCTGCTGGCCGCGCCATTCTGGCTCACCCCCGCACCAAACAGCTTATTGTCCAGGTAGCAGTACCCTATATCAAGGATAGGGTCGTGGGCGGTCTGGGCGAATTTCAGGGGGCATCAGAGGCGGAGCAGATCGAAGCCCTCCGCAAGCTCGCCCGCTACGTGCCGCCGCCCAATGGTAGCGCCCTCAAGCGACTGCTCAGAGACGACAAAAGAGCCGCCGCCATAGCCGGATTGCTCTCCTCAGAGGAAAGCGTCCGAACCATGACAGCGGCAGTACAGAAAGCCGGAAAACCAGCTAAGAAGTAGCTATCGGTGCTTCTCGTGCTTGTCGGCAAGCCGGTCATCGAGCCAGTTGTCGTCCTCCAGCGGGCAGTCCTCTGCGGGCGGCATGGTCATGTCCTCGTACATCAACCACACCAGGAAGTACGAATCTTCCGAACTCGGCACCTTCTTCCACGCTGTGAAGCCCACTTTTTCCCAGTGCGGGACAAGACCCTCTACGCAGGTCGCTGTGATCACGTAATGGTGGTAGTCATCGGCCCAAAGGGTCTGTATGTACTCGATGAGCCCTTCCGCCATCTTGTGAGAGATGCGCTGACCCCGGCAATCCTCCTTGACCATCACAGCGCCCAGGTGAATCCAGACGGGGGGACCGTGATACCAGAACTCGAAGGCTTCATTGTTTGCGTCAAACGCTGCTTTGTAGGTCCAGGCCGACGCCTCTGCATCGCCGTCAACCATGTCGGCCTCCCTGGCAAGGTCGAGCCCAGACTCGTACTCTGGATCGGGCCGGATGATGAAGCCGTTTCGGAGGGTGGCGATCTCTACCGGGGCATCAAAGTCTGGATCTAAGTCACCCGGAAAACCCCCGATGTACCCCTCGATCATCCATTTCTCTCCGCCTTCCCCGCACTTCTGGAAAGTGAACTTTGGGCCTACGATGTAGTCCAGATCCAGCTTCTTACTGCTCATTTCCCACCTCCTGACCATGCGGCTTGAATCTTGCGGCGTACCCAGTAGTACGTCCACAGAGCGACCAGACCCGCGAAAGCAAGCAGGAACAAGCCCACCAGCAGCGCGACTGCACCGGGGGTCACTGGTCACGCCCCATGCGACCGGCGATGAAGTCCTCGTTGCTCACGATCTTGACGGTCGCGGTGCCGGTGCTGGTGTCGCAGGAGGCGTACTTGACGCCCTCCCCCTCGGGAAGCTCCGCCATCTTCGCGGTGGCGTCCTGCATCGCAGCCTTGAGCCCAGCAGCCGGATCGGGTCCATCGCTGTCAAGGTCCACCAGCACGATCTGCGGCTCGGGGAGCTTGAGGTGCCTCAGAGCGCCGTCTGAGCCCTCCGTAGCCTCCTCGTATGCCTCCAGGCTGGAGAAGACCACAGGAGCGCCGTCCTCGTCCTCCAGCCGCTCCTCATTGTCCCAGGAGTAGCCCGCGACACGGTGGATCACGCCCACCGGGCACCGCTCGCTGATCTCCTCCCGGTGGACCCAGCAGGAGAATTTCATGTCGAATTGCCCGGTGCTGTCGATCTTGAACACGAATCGGGTCACGCCTCGACTGCGGAGATCGTCTGCGATCTTCTCGGGGCTCGCAGCCTGCCCGCCGTAGAGCCCATTCTGAAAGTCGCCGTCGAGCTTGACGTAGCCCGGTCCCTCCAGATCCCAGTTCAGGGTCAGAGCGGTGTGTGGGTCGTCCTCCAGCGTCCGCAGGTAGTCTGCCTGCTCGTCCTCGTCCTCCATGCAATTGTCGCAGCGGATCTCGTCCTCGAATTCGACGTAGCTCCGTCGCCAGCCGTAGCCGTCTGCTTGGGTACGGATCGCTCCGTCGCAGCCCTGGCAGACACACCACTCGTCGTGCCACTCGACCGATCCGCCAGCCCAGCCGATCACCTCGACCTCTCGGCTCTCGTTCAGTGTCCCCCTCGGCCCAGAGCGCACCCACCAATCGCCCAGGAACACGTAGCCGTTCTCCGGGTCGGTGTACCCCGGCTCGCTGTACTCCCCGGCGGTGGTGTGGACAAGTACACTGTGCTCCGCGACGGCAGACAGGATCTCCCTCTGCTGCTCCCCGGTCAGAGCCTCTACGGACTCCTCCATACGCTCCCTGTCGTATTTTTCGATATTGTCCAGCCCCTCGCAGACCATACGCATGATCTTCATCGGTGGCAGGATTGTCGGTGTGGTAGTCATCGCTCTACTCCTCGGTGTTGTGGTACTCAGACCACGAAAATGCGCAAGACAGCCTCGGTCCTGGTGAATGCGGTGTAGCCAAGACGACGCCAAAATTCCGGGTCATCCGTCGCCTTGGA
>Ga0209337_1002959_pt1 | contig 12037 bp, 7 predicted proteins | sample LinPmetageLP53_FD_184044 | JGI IMG/M metagenome (GOLD analysis project Ga0209337, IMG submission 184044) | Marine viral communities from the Pacific Ocean - LP-53 (SPAdes) (version 2) | ecosystem: Environmental > Aquatic > Marine > Oceanic | place: Pacific Ocean | collected 2010-02-08 | reverse complement strand
AGACTGTTCAAGAACATTAAACATGTTAGTTAAATATTGGGCGGCAGATGGATTAAAAGTTTGGGTAAATGAAGAATTAGTAATATTTCCAGTTAAAGATCAACGTCAATATACGTTTGGAGCTTCTGGAGACAGGATGTGCAGAGAGTCAGAATTAATTACTACTAAACTTAATGGAGCAGTATCTAACACCGCTACAGAAATAGTTGTTGATTCTACGGCAGGTATGGCTGGCTCAGATGTAATAGGGGTAGTTACAACTGCTAATGATATACATTTTACTACAATATCTTCTGTTGATGACGCTACTACTTTAACTTTAGCAGCAGGAGTAGACGCTGATTGTGCAGATAATAATAGAGTATATACTTTTACAACTGCATTTACTCAGAAAGTATTAAAAATAAATAATGCTTGGGTTCGTAGCACTGAAGAAACTGATATTCCAATAAACATAATATCTAGGGAAGAGTACACTAGTTTAAGTAGTAAGTATGAAAATGGAAGAGTAAATCAAATGTTTTTTAATCCTGGTGTAGATACATCGTTAATTAATGTTTGGCCTGTTCCTAACGACAGCAATACTAACGAAAGAATATATGCTTATGTTACAAGATTATATGAAGATTTTGACGCTGCTGGTAATAATCCTGATTATCCTCAAGAGTGGTACTTGCCCTTGGCTTGGAACTTAGCTGTATCTATAGCTCCTAAATACGGGGTTAGTGGTACTAGATTAACTGAACTAGCTACTTTAGGAGGAGCTATGAAAAGAAATGTAGACTCTTGGTCAGTTGAACAAACTTCTATATATTTAAAACCAGCAAGGCATCATTAATATGTTAATGAAAAGAATCCCTCTTTGGGGACATTTTACAACCAGAGAAACTTCGTTAGCAAAAGATCAGAAATTTAAAAATTGTTTTCCTGAAAAAGTAGCATCTACTGCTACTGAAGGCGGTGGAGTAAGCAATACTTTATATGTAACTAAACGTCCAGGGTTAGGTACTCACGCTAATACTTCTCATGTGGCAGCAGGACGAGGAATACATGGATGGTCACAAGATGGCAAGCTTTATTCTGTAATTGGAAATAAATTATTTGCTGGAACAACAGACACAAACTCTGGTGGTAGATTTAATAATACAACAGGAATAGCTAGATTTTCTGAGACTAGAGCATCTACTCCTTTATTAGTTATACAAGATGGTAATGATTTGTGGACAGTAGCTGCTGATGGCACAGTAACAGAAGTAACTGACGCTCATTTTCCCTCAGCAATAGTTGGTGGAGTAGCTCATTTAGAAACTTATACATTTGTGATGACTCCTGATGGTGCAATTTATCACAGCGAAGTTAATGATCCTAGCTCTTGGGTAGCTACATCTTTTTTAACTTGTCAAATTGGTTCTGATAAAGGTGTTGGTATTGCATCTCATAAAAATTATATAGTTGGATTTGGCGAGTGGACCACTGAATTTTTCTTTAATGCTGGCAATGCCTCTGGTTCTGTGTTAAGCCCTGTAGATGGTGCTGTAATTAATTGGGGATGTGCTGAAGGAAATACTATTGTTAATGCTGCTGACACTGTTGTCTGGTTAGGACAAAGTCAAAATGGTGGAAAATCTATACTTATGCTTGACGGAGTTAGTGCTAAAGTTATTTCTAGCAGAGCTATTGACAAACAACTTGAAAAAGAAGCAGATTTATCTGATTGTTATGCTTTTTGTTTACATTTAGGAGGTCACATACATTATTGTATAACTCTTAAAACTTCTGCTGTAACTTTAGCGTTTGATTTAAGAGATAAAGTTTGGTGGCAGTTAACATCAGATGTTAGTGGCACTGAAACTTATTTTACTGGTGTTGATTCTACTACTTTAGATAATGTAACTTATGTTCTTGATGAAGATAATGGAAAAATATATGACTTTAGTATAGATAATTATCGAGATGTAGCTGAAACTATAAAAGTAGAAATTGTAACTAATCCTATTGATTTTAATATGAGAGGCAGAAAATTTGTACACAGGTTATCCATAACGGGTGATCAAGCAGCTTCTACAGATAATTTAGTTGTAGATTGGTCTGATGATAATTATCAAAACTTTAGCGCATCAAGAACTTTAGACATGAGTAAGAATGATCCCAGACTTACTGGGTTAGGATCTTTTACAAGAGGAAGAGCCTTTAGAATAAAACATACTTCTAATTTACCTATGAGACTTAATTCTTTAGAGTTTGGAATAACTGGTGGAGATTATTCAGTATAATGGCTATTGAAATAGGACCCCCACCAAGACAAAACACATCTTTTGATGAAACTTGGAGAACATGGATAGCAAGGTGGTTTGCTGCTAGTGGTGGCACGGCTAATGCTGGGTCATTTAATGGGTTAAATTTTACAGCATCTAACATAACATCTATATTAACTCGTAATCATAATAACTTACAAACAATAGGTGGCGGTGCATCTAATAATTATTTTCATATAACTTCAGCACAACATGCAATACTTGTCGGGGCTGTTTTGCCACACTTTACTCCTGTAGATTCTATATCTGCTGGACAGACTCAAACTCAAGCTGGAGCCACTGCATTAACTAGTGGAGTTAATAGGGTAACTGTTTCTGCTGTTGACTTAGATGGCGTAAAGTTGCCAACTGCTTTTGCTGGAGCTAGGTGTTTAATAATAAATGCTGATGCAGCACAAACAATACAGATATGGCCCAACACTGGTGACGCAATAGATGGTGGTTCTGCAAACGCTGTTGATTCTAATTCATTAGCAGCAGGAGCAAGCAGAGAGTACGTAGCAATTGATGTTACTAATTGGTATACCATTTAATGGATAATATAGTATACAAAAAAATAAATTTAAAAAAGAATATTAAAAGCATAGAGTGGGATCATGTAGAGCCTATGTTAAAGAAAGGTGTGTCTGCTAAAGATTATATACAAACATGCACAGTAAAAGATTTAAGAGAAGCTATAGAAAATAAATTTTATGAATTATGGTTTTTTAAAAATACAATTACTGGAGGAGAGTTTGCTATGACTACTTCTGTTTCTTATTTTCCATTGGTAAAAATGCTTGAGATTAATTATGCAGGAGGTAGTTCTGCTAAAAATTTATTTCAATTTGCTTTTGACTTAGCTAAAAAACGTGGTAAAGAACTTAATTGCAACAATGTCCGAGCTGTAGGTAGGCCTGGGTGGTTAAGAGCAATTAAAGATAAAAAAATAACTATGACATTATGGGACGTTAAATTATGAGTTCATACAATCAGCAGCAAAACCAAATAGCAGACGGAGCACCAAGTTACGCGCCTCGCGCCCCGATGGGATTACCACCAGGCGTTGGAGAATTTTATAAGTCGCAAGTGTATGACCCACTGGATAATCTTGGGTATACTGGTTTTCGCTCAGATGTTAAAAATTGGGGAGAGTTTGGAACTCATCCTGGAGGCCCAGCGGGTGCAATGGCAGATTTTAATAATATTCTTGCTAATGCACAACAAACTGGTGACTTAAGTCAAATAGAACCTTTTATGCGAGGTGCTGACCAAGGGAATAGAAAATATCATCGAGGTGGTTTATTTGGTACAGGATTTAATCCTATGCCAAGTAGTATATTAGGTGCTTTAGGGATGTTTGCAGCACCTTTTATTCCTGGTGCTCTTGCGGGAAACTTTGGAACAGCAGCAGCAGCAGGAGCAACAGGGGCAGCAACTACAGGTATTCAAGGAGCTTTAAACGCAGCAGGAATGGGTGTTGGATCGGGAGTTGCTTCTACAGCAGGATTGTCGGGAGTGGCTCAAGGATTTTTACCTACAACATTTGGCAGTGCTTCTAATTCTTCTGCTGCTCTGGCAGCTAGATCTCAATTACCAGTTGCATTAGGTGGCCCTTCGACTGCTGCTGCTGTTCCATCCTTAGCTAGCTCATTACCAGCGGGTGGCTTTTTTAATCCACCAACTTTTGCAGGGTCTAGCTCAGGTTTAGGTGGGTCTTTACCTACACAAACTTTTGCTGGGTTAAATAGCTCTGGAGTTCCAGGTCAAATTAGTGCAACAGGTGCTATTACTGGAGCAGGTGGTAATATTTTAGGCGGTGGGGCTAGCTTAGGTGGGTCTTTACCTGTACAACCTTTTGCTGGGTTAGCAGCAGCAGGAGCAACAGGGGCAGCAACATCATCTGCTGCAACCGCTAGCCTTGTTGACAAAGTAAAAGATTTTTTAGCTTCAAAAACAGGCAAAATAAGTAGTGATATTTTAAAAAATATAGTTGGCAGTGTATTGACTACAAAATCTTTAAGCGATACAGAAGAAGGTCTTAATTCTTTAGAATCTGAAAGAGATGCCGCTAGAATAACTTCACAAACGCAAAACGCAATGGATAGTTTAGAAGCCTCTATTAGAGGAGTAGACCGTGATGCGTATATTAAAGAACAAATAAGACAATTTACAGCAGAATCATCAGCAGCAGCAGGGGTAGATTCAGGAGCATACATTACTGGACTTCAGCAAGTTATAAGTAGTTCTATATTAGAATTAGCTAAATTTCAAGCTGATGCTTCTTATCAATTAGGAGCATTATCTCAAAATGCTGGATTAAATTCTTTTCAACAAGGTGAGCGACTGCTGAAAAATCAAGTAACTTTAGATAAATATTCTGATTTTAATTCTAGTCTAATAGCTGGTCAAGCCCTTGACTTCTTGTTCGATTAAATTAAGGAGTAATAATAATGGTAAATATTTTTAGCGGGTCAACACAAGAAGATTTAACTAGTGGTGCTACTTTAGGTTTTCAATATTTAGAAGATCAAAAAACGAATCAAGCTAAAGGATTAGCTGACATAGCTAGTAAAGCAGCAACTACAGAGGCTAACCTGTCTACTGCAAGAGTTAATGATGCAAATGCTGATAAAGTTAATCTGATAACAAACCAATTAAAAAAAGATCAAAAATTAACTAGTATTATTCAAACTTTAGAATACGATAAAAATGAAACTTTAGAAAGCCAGTTAGCTAAAAATCCTTTAATTACTTTTGCAGAACTTTCACATGCACTTCATCAATATAAAACTGTTGGCGATAAGAAAAGAGAAGAAATAAAAAGTAGTTTATCAAAAAGTTCGTTAGGCGGTATTTTAGAAATGAATGATAATGGTGCAACTATTCCTACTATAACAAATCAATTTAATAAATTCCTTGAAGAATATATGGTTGCTACTAATTCTAATTTTTTAGAAGAAAACGGTGTTAATTATGATCCTCAAGTAGGTCTCACACCAGCTAACTTAAAAAAATTAGATAATGTTTTTGTTTATCATAGTCATGTAGATAATCTAACACATAAAAGGCAGATAGAATCAAAAAGAGCAGGTAGAACTGAAAAAAATAACTTTGTCACATTAAAACAAGGTGAAACAGCGTTTAGAGTTGACGACGATAACAATCTGACAGAAGTCGGATCTGGTGGTAAGGATGTACAAACCCCTACAGAAAAAGAAAATCTAGATCAAAAAAGACAGGGAAACATAAAAAATAGGAAAGATTCTAATACTAAAAATATACAAACCAAATTAAGTAACTCTGCATTGTTCGGGGGCGAAATATTTGTAGATTCTTCTGGGAAAGTTACAACTGGGGATAGTGCAAATTTAGAAACTAGAACTTCATTTAATAAAATTACAAGTATATTACTAGGCATTACTGAAAATATATACAAAAGTAATCCTAATTCTAACTATACTGATGACGTTGTTACTGCTGCATTCACAAATAACTTTGATATGAAAAAAGTAAAGATAGATTTTGATGGCGACTGGATGGATACTACTTTTAATATTGCAGTTCCTACAGATGACAATAGTCCTGGTAATGACGAAGTTGGAGATCCTTTGCCTTCTCCTCAAAAAATATATATTGATAAATTTACAAAATTTGCTGCTTTAAATAATAAAAAAGATATGGACGATAATAAAATAATTAATTTGTTTACTACTAAAAACTTAGAAGAAGCTGTGGTTAATATATTAAAAAAACAGTAACTAAATAATTTTTTATAGTTTTTAATTACAATAGGATTTTTTAAATGGCTAAATCTAAACTTGATTATAGTTTTTTTGCTGATGTCAAACCTGCTAATGCCGTAGTTAGTGACCCAGAACCTACTACAAATGATAGTTCTGACGTTGACTATGGGTTTTTTAAAAGTATGGAACCAACGACATCTAGTCAAACAATAACTAATAATAATAAATTTGATAATATTGACCCTAACTTTATGTTAAGGGCTACAAAAAAAGATCCAGAAACTATTTCTAACCCAGATGGATCATTTTCAACACATCGGATGCGAGCAGAAACAGATGCTGAAGGCAACTGGTATGTTTTTCCTAGTATTGTAGAGAAACAAGATGGATCATTATTTGAATTTCCTGATACCGAAGAAGGAATATCTAATGCTTTTAATTGGAATATAAGAAATAATAACATAATTCCTTTTGGTAAAAATAAACAAAAAGCAATAGATTTTTCAATTGATGGTTATAAAAAAGGAACTCCTTTAGAAGATTTTAAAAAAGAACCTAATGCTTTAGTAGAAGGTATTAAAAAATCACTAGGTTTTGTAGAAGGTGCAACAAAAATGGGTCTACAGTTTGCAACTGTAACCTCTACTTCTACCGTAGCAGGGGTTGTAAATTCTTTTATTAATTCTCTTAGTATAGACGACAAAGATTATAGTAAAACTGATGGGTTAATACCAAGGGGAGTGGCTCAAGGGTTTTTACCTACATTTCCAACTGGTAGCACTGTTCCTACACCACCACCCCCATCTATGGAAGAAAATTTAATAGGAACTGACAAACAACCAACCGATCTTAGTCAGAATGCTAATGAATTAGAATCAAATGTATTAACATTAACTAATACAGCATTAAATAGTTCAAGTTTAATAAAAAGCATTAAAAAACATGAAGGTGTAGGTAAAGATGGTTTATATGTTCCTTATCTTGATAGTTTAGGTAATCTTACAGTTGGTCATGGACATCTTCTTCAAAAAGGATCAACAAAAACAGAATATACTAAACAAGAAATAGATGATTATTTTGAAGAAGATTTAAAAATTGCAATTGAAAAAATAAATAAATTAGGAAAATTAGATAAAATAAATCTTAATACAATAAATCAGGTTGCTTACGAAGTATTAGCTGAAATGGCTTATAATATGGGAAGCAATCCTAATGCAAAACTCGGTGAGAAAAAAGGGTTAACAGGATTTACAAAAACTTTAGAAGCTATAAAAAATGGAGAATATGAATTAGCTTCTATTCATATGCTTTATAATTTTGAAGGTGAAAACTATAAAGATATTAGTAAAAAAATAGGAAAAACAGATTGGTATAAACAGGTTAAAGAAAATAGAGCTAAAACATTACAAAAAAAAATGGCTAGTATAGAAAAAAGTTCTAACGTTAACGAGGAAGTACCTTCTTCGGCCTCTAATTTATATGAGTATTTTGTTGAACAATCAGTATTTAATAAAGCAAAAAATATTTTAACTCGTACTGCCATAGGTTTTCCAGACGCATTTTATGCTATACAAGAAGATTTAGCTACTAAAACTAATAATTTATTTGAAAAATATACTGGTATAACTCCTTTTTCTTCTCAAACAGAAGGTGGTAAAGCCTTAGAGGATGTGTTTTTTGATTTTTTTAATTTTACTGACGAGTTCTCAGATAAAATAGGAGATCAATATTATGAGTGGGGAGAAAAAACAAATAATCCTGAACTTGCTTCATCCTTAGGTACTGTCTGGAAAACCGCTGTACATGGTATAGCGTTATTGGTTCCCATTGTAGGTACAAAAACTGCAGGTTTACTTGCAAAAAAAATATCAGATCAAGTTCCGCCTCCTTTAGGATCTAAAAAACCATCAGAAGTTGTTTTAAATACATTAAAAATGAAAGAAACTCCTGCATTGCCCGCCCCACCTAAACCATTGCTTCTTGAAAAACCACAACCAAAACCTAATATAATTATTGATTATGATGGTAAAGTTAGAGTAAATCCTGAAAGTAAAGTAGTTGGTACTATTTTAGATAAAGGAAGAACAAAATATGAAGTTATTGAATTTGAAACAATTCCAGCTGTATTATTGCCAAAGGAACTTACTTATGAAGCTTTTAAAGACGTTCAAATTAAACAAGATGGAGTCCCATTAACTGAAGGAGCTATTAAAGCGCAATGGGAAACATATAATAAATATCAAAAAATAAGAATAAATAAAGATGTTGTTTCGGGAGTTGTAGAACCCTCTAGGTATCCAGATTGGACTAAGCCTGACGGAACTAAAGCAAAAGGTGTTTCTCATTACGTTGTTGAATTATTAGAAGAAATAGGAACTTCTCAAGGAATAAATAAAGTAGATGTAAACATTGGTGGGCCTATTGACATGGCTGGACGTGCGTCTACAAGTAGTCAAAGTAACCTTAGTAATTTTACTCAATCAAAGTCTATAAAAAAAGCTAAATTAAAAGCAACAATTAACGATCTTTCATTAAAAGAAATTGATCGCTCAACGGCTCGTGAAGAATTAAATAAAATGCCAAATCAGGAGAGCCCTGTAACAAATATAGATACAGGTCATTATCTTCCTAAAGACGCTCCTTTGCCTTATGGTGCTTTTCGTGCTACACAAGGTAAAAATAAAATTTCTGGTAAACCAGTAAAAGAAAAAACTATTCAAAAAAGATATGTTAAATATGTAAAAGATTTTATACCTGAAGGTACCATAGAAACAACTAATGTTTTTCCTGCATACCCAACAATTTCTAGAGTATTCCAAACTAAACTAACTGGTTCTTTAAGAGAAAACTTTAGCGATGCTATAATTCGTCAGCAAGCTCTTGATACTATAAATATTTATACTAATCAAATTAAAACAGCTAATAGAGAAATTGATCCGTCTATGCCTAGAGAAACTGCTGCATCAGTTCTTGATGGGTTTAGAATTGCTGTTTATAGTGAAAGTGGTAGATCTTATTTAGCCCCAGAAATAATGCCAACGCATGCTAAAGCTGTAGAAATAGCAACTTCTTATGGTGAAACAAATCTTATACCTGGTGTTGTAGATATTAATAATAACAACATATTTTATAATAAAACTAATGCGAATAAAATTCAAAATATAGTAGATCCAAATGTTAAGCTTTTTGAGGAAGTTTCGATTTCTGAGCCTACTATTTCTCCTTTAATGAATCAAGATGTAACTTATTCTACAATATCTAATACAGGAAAATTGTTTGATCCTCTTGAATTAGCTAAGAGTATTGCTAAAGGAGCTGAAAATTTAAAAGAATTTACTTCTGAATTTAATAAATTTACTGAAGGTACTCCTTGGGAAAACATGAGTGGTCCTTTTTATAGTTTACTTGGAAGCGATAAATTTAAACCTACGACTAAGTCTAAACCTAAGCCTAAACCTAAGACAGTAGTTAAAAAGAATAAAGAAAATAATATTATTATTTCAACAGAACCACCATCTTTATATAATTTTATAGGGGAAACAACTACTGGTAGAGCTGTTGATTCAATACAAAGGATGTCTAAACTTTCTAAAAGTATGTCTTGGATTTATGAATCATTTTTTAGAAAAGATTTTTATACTTTAAAAGCTTCTGAACCTAGAAGCACTATTGAAACATTTGAATATTTAAGAGAATCTAACATAGCTTATTGGACACAACAATTAAAAGAAATGTTTAAACCCTACACTTCTAAGTTATTTCCAGAAGTAGTTAATCTTAAAAGAGGTGGAAGAAGAGTATCTAAAAACACAAACAACTTAATATTTGAATATATTACTGGTAATACTACAAGCAAACAAACACCTACAAGTATTAAATTAGCTAAAGAAATTATGTTATTTAATCAAAAAATTTATGACTATGCAAAGAAAGTATTTCCAGATTTAACATTAGAAAAAAATTGGTTGCCTAGAGTATACAACGTTAAAAAATTGAATAAAAATGAAGCTGCATTTTTAGAGATGCTTGAAAAAAATATATTAAAAAGAATGGAACCAAAGGAAGATTCTAAATCTGTTGCTAGTAGAATGGCAGAAGATATATTAGATCATATAGTAGATAATCAAGGCAAAATTAAAGTATTTGTAGAAGGTGCGAGAGGCGCAGAAAGTTTAAAAACACTAATATCTAAAGATGGTCCTAAGCTTACTGCTAGTGTTAAAAAAGCAAGTTCTATAGACTTTGAAAGAGTTCTTAAAGATATTCCTGCTAAAGATCTCCAACCTTATTTAGATACTAATGTGTATAGAACACTTAACGATTATATATTAGACACAGTAAGTCGTGTTGAGTATGCTAGAAAATTTGGAATTAACAATGAAATTCTTTATCAAAAAATACATGATGCAGCAAGAGAAATTAATAAAATTTCTAAAAAAGATTCAAGAGGAAGGGATGTACCTGAAACAATGACATTACATATGTTTAATAGAATAATTGATATGTCTGAAGCTGTTCAAATGGCTTATAAACGAGATATTCCTTCTTGGTATAAAAATCCGCAAAAAAGTACAATAGCTTTTACTAACTTGTTGTATTTACCTTTTGCTGCTATTAGATCTGTTCCTGAATTAACTTTACCATTAGGAAAAGCTGGACTAGTAGCTTACACAAAAGCAATACCTAGCTCTATAACTTCTTTACTTTTAAGTACTGCTCAATTAGTTAATAGAGATTTTAAAGTAATGGGCCTTAGTAAAACTTTTGCATTAGAACTTGCAGAGTCAGTAAGCTTAGTAGGATCGGCAGAAGCTTTAGCAGCATTACAAAAACAATATGTTGGAGACATGGTTGGTGGGGCACCATCACTTATAAACAATGTCGGTATGCGGATAAATGGCATGGTTTATTATATGAATTTTGCACATGTACAATCTGTAAATGTATTTAGTATTATGGTAAAAGATTTTTTATCTTCTCAAGCTAAAGGACGAAACGCTGGTTGGTTGCGCTTAGCCGTAGAACAAAGAAGAATGGAACAAGTAATGAAGTATTATCAACTTGACATTAATGCAGGTATAGAATGGTACAAAAATGGAGCAAAAGCAGATGGAAGTAAATTTTATAAAGAATTAGGAAGAGGAGCAAAAACATTTGCAGCAGACACTGTATTAGTTCCTTCGCATGTCAATTCTCCCATGTGGTTTAGTAATCCTTATTTAGCTTTTCTTAAACATCTAAAATCATTTCCAGTAGCTTTTACTAATACAGTTATGAAACCATTGTATAAAGATGTGCGTCAAAATCTTAGAGATGGTGGAATAGACGGACTTTATGGTAATGCTCGATTGGGTGCGAACTCTTTTATGGCATTTACGGGAGCTTTAATGTTTGCTTATTTAGCAGATGAAATTATCAATAAAATTAAATTTGGAGAAAAAGGAAATCCATATACAAAGAATATGGACGAAAGCAAGTATTGGGCATACATAGCAGATAAAGCTGGATTGTTCGGCTCAGGTTCTATGATTTTGTCTTCTTTGTTTAAAACAAACATTCAAGATGACCCTCTTACTATACTAGCTGGTCCTGTTGCATCTATGCTAACAAAGATAACAAAAAAATTAAAAGCCTATGCTCTTACAGGCAATTCTATACATGTTTCTAGCGCATTAGCGAATATAATTCCTTATACTGCGGTAAATAAAGAATCTAAAGAAAAAGTGATAAAAAAGATTGATGGTTTTTTAAATCCTATACTTCAAACTGATGCACAACTTATAAAAGATTTAAATAGATGAGGTAGATAAAGTGCAAAATCAAATTATAGTACCAGCAGAGATTGTAACAGCTACAGGCGTAAGCACTGGGCTAGGCTCTGCTATAGTAGGATGGTTAGGAACTAACAACGATGCAATATCTTCTGTTGGAATAATAACAGGAATAATAATTGGTCTAATAGGTCTTTATTTTCAATACAAAAGAATAAAAAAATAA
>Ga0209337_1002958_pt1 | contig 12044 bp, 20 predicted proteins | sample LinPmetageLP53_FD_184044 | JGI IMG/M metagenome (GOLD analysis project Ga0209337, IMG submission 184044) | Marine viral communities from the Pacific Ocean - LP-53 (SPAdes) (version 2) | ecosystem: Environmental > Aquatic > Marine > Oceanic | place: Pacific Ocean | collected 2010-02-08 | reverse complement strand
CTTAACAATTATCTCTAATGCTAAAGCACATAACGGGCTGTCTCAACAATTATCTGAACAGTTAACTGAAATTGCTTCAATCGTTGAAAAACATGCTCAATTTATAATTAATACTAATCATAAAATCAAAATGCTCATGCAATATCTAGAGATAGATTATAATGATGTTGTAGGGAAATACGAACCGAGAGTTAAATAATGTCTAGATTATTAACAATAATTAAAGTACGTGAAATATTTAAACGTAATAAAGTACAATTAACTACAGATGCTATCAATCTCATAGATGAACACATTTATAAAGAAATAGAAAAAATGGCTAAAAGATGTGAAAGCGGTAATGTAAAAAGACTATCAGCAGAGTTATTCTGGGTAGCATTAGGGAGAAGATAATGGATATAAAAGAATTCATGCCAAAGTTTCTAAAAGAACTAAGATCAGGTGAATGGGAGAAAGGTTCAGGTAATCTAATAAAAAAAGATGATTTTAATGAGGTATCTCATTGTGTTCTTGGTGTTGCTTGTAGAGTAGCAGGAGCTAAAGATACTGATCTAGTTAATATTGAAAGACCTGATGAAGTTTATGGATGTGATGATTGGGGTCAACCTAATTATCCAGACTATATTAAATTTCAAGAATTATTTGAATGTTCAGGGTCAAATAAACACAATGTATTCTTTACACATGATAGAATATCTGATTTAATAGATATGAATGATGATGATTTAAATGATGATAAATGGACATTTGAATTATTAGCAGATGAAATAGAGTTTTTATATGATGGCTGGAAAGAAGAGGTATAAAATGCATGGAACAATTAGTGATGGTATATATATTAAAAAAGAATCAGAAAAAGGTAAATTAAGAAACTTTGGTAAACCTGAAGGTTCATGGACCATTAATCTTGATGAAATAAATAATAAACCTATCGATAGAATTGTATATTTTACAGAAAGCTTTCTTTATAGAATAAGCTATAAAAAAGCATTTCGTGTAGGATATGTAAAAACATTAGCAGGTGAATTAAAATTAATCGTGCCCGTAAAAGAATGGATAAAGGAAGAAAAATGAAACTAAAAGAAAATGAAGAAAAAGTAATTGATCTAATTAAGAGTAGATTGGAACTCGGAAGAAGAAGATATGGTGGTGATATACCTATAAATGGAGAGAAAAGAAGAGACAATCTTAAGGAAGCTATTGAAGAAGCAGCAGACTTGTCTGTTTATGTTACTTCACTGCTTTTAGAAGAAGAAACTCATTTAAATAGATATAAGAAAGCTTACACTTTACTAATGGAGTGGTATGATTATTTGCCTTACAATGCTAAACTAGATTTAAATAAACAATTTGAGGAGTTAGGAATATGAAAACAGAATACAATTCATCTTTATTGCAAACAAGAACTTGTACTAAAATGCTTAAATTAATTATGGATTTAGATCTACAATTAACCGATACTTTATCTAAAGATAAAAAAGCTGGAAGTGCAGCAATGAATAGAGATAAAGATGTTAAAGAATTGCACGAAAGAGTATTAACTATTAAGAGATTACATCATAAAGCGTTAAATTCTCTTGCCGCTTTTAATGGGAAAATACATTCTGAACAAATTAAATATATGTATTCCGAGAAATTGCAAAGGCGTTATGATGAAAGAGATTAAAAGCCCAATAGATCCCGTTGATATATACAACAGATTCTTAGCAATCAAGCAAGAAGAAACTCAAAACATAAGAAATAGAGAAAATAGACACAAATATTCAGCATCTGGTGCTGGTATGTGTAAACATAAACATTGGTTTGACTATAATGGATATATAAAAGGCGAATCAAAGATACAAGACATTAGAAAAATGAGACTTGGGACTATTCTAGGCGAAGATTTTGATAAAGCAATGGCTTGGTTTGAAAAAGAAAGTTTAGAGGCTCAAATACCTGATAATAATGTTAAAATATACTCTGAAACAGCTGTTTCGCATAATATTTTAAAGATAAATGGTCATTTTGACTTATTAATTGTTGTAGAAGACACTAGTTCCTTAAAACCTTGGCGTAAAGGCTATTTATATGATTATAAATCATGTCATAGCTATAAATATTCACAAATTGGTAAAAATGACTCAGATAATTATAGTTATCAATTAGCTACTTATGCTTTTATGTTAGAAGACTCTGCTGAATTATGTGATGAAGTTGTTAGTATGGAACTTTTATACTATAATAAGAATGATAGCGGTATTAAATCGCAAAAAGTATTGAATCCATATAAGAAATTAGCAAGAGATTACTGGGCTGATGTAAATTATAATCAAATAAGAAAAACTGAACCAACTCAATTTGGTTTAGAGATGTTAAGAACGCCTTATAAAGCTTGGGAATGTAATGGTTATTGTAGTTTTATAGATTTTTGTAATTCACCACATAAAAAGGAGAAATGAATGGTAAGACCTAAAAAAGTTAAGAAAAAGGCTAAAAAACTTAATAAAGTAGGTAATTGGAGAGGAATTGAAGACAATTTCTTTAATAAAGTAAGAAAAGGGTTTATAAACTTAATGAAACCAGCTAAATAGGAGTAGACATGTCGGATAAAGAAAATGAACTAAGTATTATTAGTAATATGTTGCCTCAAATTGATGCACAGTTATCTAAAATAACAGAACATCATAATCTAGTAAGCGAAGTAACTACACCTCCTACTTATGTTAAGAAAAAACAAAGTATGGATTATGTAGAAATATCTTATATGAAAATGATGGCTGATTTGTATTTTCCAGGATGGTCTTGGCAAATAATTAATACTGAAGTTTTAGGAACAGAAGCATATGTTGTTCATGGAAGATTAACATATTATGACTCTGGAATTAAACGTATTGGTGATATGACAGCTGCCCATAGAATACAAAAATCAAAAGATAAAGGTACATTTGTAGATATAGGTAATGATGTTAAATCAGCAAACACAGATTGTATGAAAAAAGCATTTAATATGTATATGAACATAGCAGATGATGTTTATCGCAATCAAATAATAGATCTTAAAGAAGAAGATGTTGTTTTAGTCAAAGAAAAAATGATTGAAGCAGGATTTGACGATAATGAGATTAATAGAATACAAGTAAATGCCAAAAAAGGCAAAATAACAAAGTTGGATCTAGATAATTTATTAAAATGGATTAAACTAGGTCCTATTAAAAATAAGGAACAAAAGAAATGAGTTTTGAAGAAAAAATGACATATTACGATCCGTCAGAAACAGAAGAGTTTATAGTTTTACCAAAAGGTACTTATAAAGCTAGAATAAGTAATTTTGAATTTAAAAAAACATGGAGTAATAAAGATAATCAAACAGCTGATATATATGAAGCCAGTTATAAACTTGACGAGTCTATTTCAAGTGAAATGCTAAAAGATGATAAAGGAAATGAATACCCTGGAAGTAAATTTATTTCTCGTGAAGTAAAAAGCAAAGGTTTCTTTTTATGGAAAGCTCCTAGCAAAGATGAAACATTTGTTTCTAATCCTGCTGGAAATAAAAGAATATCTATATTTTTAGCTGCAGCTAATTATCCTCTTAATGAAAAAGAGATTGAGAATAGTGCTGGTGTTAAAGTTAATGTTGTAGAGATTCCTGAAGTAATTGACGAAAGTAAAATAATAGGGCAACCTGTTATAATTGAAGTTACTCATGAAGAGTATAATGAAAAAGTATACGCCAAAGAAATGAAAGTAATGTCGTGGGAAGATGCTCCTGCTGCTAAAGTAGAAGAAGACGAAGACGACTTACCTTTCTAAAGATCCCTTCCATAAAATCTAGTAAGTAAGGGTATGGTAAAAGCGAGGGCTAGTGAAGGTTAGCTTTTATAAAATCCTACTAATACGAACATCGAACCATGCTTACTGGATTATTTTAATAAATCCCTGAAAAACGAAAGAATAAAATGAACAAATATCAACACGGTGATGTTCTAATTAAAGAACTAAGCTCACCAATCAAAGAAACAAAAACAGAAGATTACGGAACATTAAAAGGTCAAGAAACTAATTTGACAGATAATAATAAAAGATGGATGCAAGAAGATAGAGTTGTTATTGCTGAAGGTGAAGTTACAGGGCATGCCCATGCTTTTAACTTTGATAATAATCCTAATGTAAAAATAACTTTATATAAAAATGCTAATAGATATTATAGTAGAGACAGTGATACTCCAGACTTTATGCGTATTACTGGTGGTCCAGCTACAATAACACATGAAGAACATAATCCAATACAAATTCCTAATGGAGATTATGAAGTTAGTCAGGTTAGAGAGTTTGATTATATCAGTCTTGAAGCAAGAAGGGTAGTAGACTAATGCAAGAAATAATAAAAGAGCTACTTAGCCCCTTTTCTTTCATAAAAGAGAAAAGAAATAAAAATGGAAGATACAATAAGTTTTATGCTAGGAATGGAAAATTCTGGTGTTATAGAGCTTTTAATAAATATATTTTTAAACATAAAGGAAGAGTGTATGTCAGCTGGCAACTTCCTGATGATGTAAAAGAAGGTATAGATAAATCTATATTTAATTGCGATAGAACAGGCTTTGGTCAAAGAAATCAACGAGGATACAATGGTACTTATTATGTTGCACAAATGCTGGAACACATGCATATAGATCATGTAAGTAAGCATCATAGTGTAACTATAACTGGGACTATAATGAGTAAAGATTGTGAGATGATTGAGAAAGATCAAAAAGAAATACATCGAGCGATTTATTGTCCACAATATTACTACTTAGCAAGTGACCCGAAAGTTAAACATCCATACTGTACAAATATGTGGTTTAATTGGGACGGGACTCCAAGTAAAGACACCCTTGAAAATAATGAGTATTATAAATATAGAAAAGCTATGTTAGATGCTTATTTAAATGGGATGAGAATGCGTACTAATAGAATGTCAACTGCTCGTAGAGCTGATAAAAAAGCAATTCTTGTTGTAGAGCACGCTGAATCAAGTGGAGATTGGTCATTAGTAGATCCAGCAGATACGTTTAAGATAAGAAATGTAAGCACTAGACGTAAAATGCTAAGTCATTTTAATGTTGAACAAATTGTTGCTGCACAAAATCCTGAAACTGTTGATACTGATGAATTAAATGGTAGTAAGTATGAGTTAATTAAGTTTCCACAAACTGTTGACGAAAATGCACCGTTTACACATTGTTATTATCTAAAAATGTTAAATGTCTCTACGGGTGAAACCCACTTAGAAGGCGTTGCTCCATATATAGAAAATAATGATATAACATGGGGTCAGTTTTCTAGACGTAAAACTCTTTATGCAGAAACAGTTCAGGCTGCACTTGCCTGGAGAGATCGTGACGTAAACGAAAATGGAGCAGGTGGAGAATATCGAAGTGATGGAGCAAAAAACCAGACCTTTGACAAAGAGCTTAAAAAGTATAATCAACCTATAGCTCTTTCATAAAGTGGCAAAATATAAATGGCGTTGTCCTCATTGTGGTTATACGACTGATCCTGCGATTATGACCTCTGAGGCACGCCATTTTTATAACAAATTGAAACCAAGTATAAAAGATTTAATTAAACGATTATTTAGTATAGTAAACACTTATACTTATAATGGAAAATTAAATAAACAACAAAGAAGCAAATTCGTGTATGGCATCACTAAAATATCCAATATCAAAGATGTCATACACGGAATTAATCTTTACATGACTCAAGAAATGTATAAAAAAGGATTTACACTTGATTACTTAGCTGCAATAATAAGAAATAACGCAGAACGTAAAGATATAACCCTGAAAGCAGAAAGAAAAATGAGAGGAATAGATCCTCCAGAGGAGAAATAAAATGGCACATGAATTAATGAACGATAATGCTATGTTTTATGTCGGTGAGACACCTTGGCATGGGCTTGGCAATAAATTAGAAATAGAACCTAACACGAAAGAAGCGTTAAAGCTTTCTGGATTAGATTGGACAGTTAATAAAGCTGAAACCTACATAAGAGTGGGAGGTCCTTCAGGTACGTTAACAATTGGAGGAAGTTATAAAGGTTTTTCTATGAAAGATACTTATAATCACGCAGAAACTGGATATTGTTGCACTTATAGATTAAATGCAGACTTAGAACCAGTAATACTTGGTCATGTTTCTAAAAAATATGAAGTACTCCAAAATCATGAAGCATTTCAACCGTTTGATGAAGTTCTTTTGGATCAAGGATACACATATGAAACAGCAGGTGCAGTAAAAGACGGACAAAAAATATGGATCTTAGCTAAAGCACCAGAGCAACTTAGCGTAGGAGATGACAAAATTGATAAATACGTATTATTATTTAACAGTCATAATGGATCTACAGGTGTAACAATGAAGCCTACAATGATTAGAGTTGTTTGTAATAATACTCTTGAATACGCATTAAATGTTCAAAGTGATAAAGGTATAAGCTTACGTCACACAACGGGCGTAAAAGACAGATTAGACACATTAACAAGTGCTTTAAAGACTTGTGATGGAGACGTTAAAGAAGCTATACATATAATGAATAGAATGAATGAAATGGAAATGAATAAAGAGATTATGGATAGTTATTTTGAAGAAGTATTCCCGTCTTTAAAGAATAGAGAAGTAGAAGCTTATCATCCAGTAACAAATCGTAAATTACCAAACTTTTCAAAACCACAATATGATAAATTAATAACTAATTTTACATATGGTAAGGGAAACAATGGTAAAACAATGTGGGATGCTTATAATGCAATAACAGAATACGTTGATCATGATAAAAACTATCAAGATCGAATGTCTTCAATAGGATTTGGATGGGGAAGAGATGTTAAAAGTAAAGCTTTTAAGATTGCAAGTAAATACTCTATAAGTTAAACTTTCCTTACCCCCAAAACGAGTTAATACATAATTCGTTCAAGTCGGAACTAAAACAACAAAGAAATAAAAGCCATCTTAGGCTGGTTGGCACTAGCAGTGAAACTTTTCTGTTTGCTGGTGGCTTTTGTTTCTCAAAAATTAAGAAACGGAGAATAAAATGACCATATACTCAGACCCTGATACTTTTATCCAAGACTCAAAAAATAAATTTTTACTAAGAATAGATTCTAAAGAATGCAAAGTCCTTTTAGAAGCACTAAAGTCTTTTGATAAAATTGATGCTAAAAATAAACCAAGCACTAATAGTCTAAAAAAAGCTATTAAACAAATAGATAATGCTTTAATAACTAAACCAGTATCAACAACCATTGAAATGAATGGATATGATGAATTAGTTAAGTGCGAACCATGCCAGGATTAAATAAAGCACCAATAATGAAAGCACAACCTCAAAGCATTGACGCTGAAGAATCAGTTTTAGGTATTGTTTTAACAAAGCCAGAAACAATAACTCAAGTAAAAGAATATATTCCTAAAGTAGACATATTTTATTATGATACTAGCCGTATAATATGGAATAAAATGCTTGAATTAGATGAAAATCATCAAGAAATAGATCCCGTTTCAATTATGGCTAAATTGTCTGATAGTGAAAAGAAAAAAGTTACTGCTTTTTATGTTTCAGGTTTATTTACAAATGTAGTTACAACAGCAAATTTAGTTAATCATGCTAAGATTGTATTAGAAAAGTTTTTACAAAGAGAATTAATAAATACAACTTATAAAATTCAAGAATCTGCGTATAATAATACTGAAAAATTTGATGAATTAATAGAATCAATGAAAAAAAGAACAGATGAATTAACCTCTTTAACGCCTAATAAAGAACAAACATTAGATGATATAGTTTTTGATACGTTAGAATCAATTGAAACTAGTGGTAATTATGTAAAATTTGGTTATGACAGATTAGATAAACTTGCAGGTGGAATGACTAAAGGTGAAATAACTGTTATTGCTGGTAGACCTTCGCACGGTAAAACAACTTTTGCAATTAATCTTGTAAAGAATTTTATAGATCAAGGTTTAAAAGTTTTAGTAATTAACAGAGAAATGACTAATGTTGAAATGATGAAAAAGTTAATTGTTTTAGAAAGTGGTAAATTAAGTTATTCTGATATTAGAATGAATAATTTAACAGACCAATCTTATAAAGAATTACAAATAGTTAACGATAGAATTATTAAAAAATATAGCAATAGATTGATAATGTGTGATACAGCTAGAGATCTTAAAACATCAACAGCACAAATAATGAGACATAATCCTGATGTTGTTATTGATGACTATATTCAATTAATTAAAATAGAAGGTTATGACCAAAGACGTTTTGAGCTGGAAACAGTAATGAATGAATATAAATGGTTAGCTAAAACGTATAAAATTGTTCCTATATTAATTAGTCAATTAAATCGTGATATAGAAAAACGTATAGACCCTATACCTAAAATGTCTGATTTAGCAGAGTCTGGTTCAATAGAGCAAGTAGCAGAGAATGTTCTTTTTGTATATTATGATTATAAAGTAAACTATGAAGAGAGTGAATTAGGTAAAAATAAAACTCAAATAGTTGCAGCTAAAGTACGTTACGGTGAAAATAGAAAACTTATATTTGGATTTAATGGTGATAAAGTTTCATTTCATGAAAATATAGATAATGTTGAAAGTCATAAGCCTGACCCAGAAGAAGATCAAGAAATAAAAGATATGCTTAAAAAAGTAAAGCAAATTAATTTAATACCAATAAAGTAAAAGCGAAGTGAGTGGAGCAGAGCGGAGCGAAACGAACTGAGCGGAAAGTAGTTATGAACAATAAATATATGGTGTATTGGAAGAAAATGTTAACAAAAGATCAAGGAGATGCACCAATGAGAGATTTTGATACAACAATTGAAGCAAATGCTTATATAAGAGGTTGCGTTGATATGCTTATAACGTTTGACAAAAAAGAAGAAAAAAGAGAAATGGATTTACTCCAGGAATTTGAAATAAAAAGGATAAACAATGAATCAATATAATTCTTTTGAAGAATATATAATTGCGACTCCTATGTGTGATGAAGGAGATTGTTCTAATGCTGCAGTATATGAGTTTACTGATGTTATTTTAGCAGATCCAGATAAAGACATTAAAGATAGAAAAAAAAAGAGAATCACTTTAGGTAGAGCTTGTGATACGCATTACACAGAAGTTAAGTCTAAATATGTTAGTTAAGAAAATAACTCGTAAAACATTTAAAATAAGACCTTCAGGAAGAAGTAGTGACTTTATATCCCCTTCTTTTGGATACGGCTGCTTACTTGATTGCTCTTATTGTTATATGAAAAGACATAAACCTTCTGGGTTAGACTATGCAAGCAATACTAGTGAAATATTAACAGAAATAAATAATCATGCATTGTTTGCTGTTGTAGACAAACCTAACCAAACAGATGCTAAATATATAACTTATGATATATCTTGTAATGAAGACTTTGCTTTACACAGCAAGTATTATGATTGGAAAAATATATTTGGATTCTTTAAAGACCACCCTAAAGCAAAAGCTACATTAGCTACTAAAATAATACCCAATAATCTTTTATCATATAACCCTGAAGAAAAAGTTAGAATAAGATTTAGCTTAATGCCTCAAATTCTTTCAACAAAGCTAGAGCCAAATACACCTGATATAATAGATAGAATAAAAGCTATTAATATTTTTAGAGCAGCAGGATATGACGTACATATTAATTACTCACCTGTAGTCTATTATAGAGGATTTAGAAAAGATTATTTAAAATTATTTGAGTTAGTAGATAAGCATGTAAAAGATAAAGATAATGTATTGTCAGAAGTAATTTTCTTAACACATAATAAGAAAAAACATGAATATAATACAAATAATGGCTATGAATCAGAAGATTTACTTTGGAATCCTGATTTACAAGAAACTAAGACATCTTCTTATGGTGGTATAAATATACGTTATAAGTATAAATTAAAGCATCAAATGGTAGACCTATTTAAACAATTACATAACTCAAAAATATCTTGGAATAAAATAAGATATATATTTTAAGGAGAAAATATGCCAAGCAGAAGCAAAGCAAAAGGGAACAGATTTGAACGACTAATAGTAGACATGACTAAGGACTTTTTTAATAATAAGATTAAAATAAAACGTGCTTGGGGATCTAATGGTGCAGCCATGGGTCAACATGAAGAAGTAGATGTATTAATTGGTAAAGATTTTAAAATACAAGCTAAATGTAGAAAAGCTATTGGTCAATGGATGATCCCCAATGAGAATGTAGACGCACAAGTAGTTAAAGGTGACAGAGAAGAACCATTAATTGTTATGAAATACGATGACTGGTTAGATATGCTTGATTGTGCAATCAAAGGAAAATATAAACAATATTAATAAGAGAGGGTTTAACGTGTATAAAGAAAGAGAGTCTCAAAATGATTTTTCTATTTATGGTGTATTTAGATTTACAGCATACATAGTAGGGTCATTTGCTATTTATTCTAATAATCTAGAAATTGCTGGAGTTGCCTTTGGGTTTGGAGCAAGCCTTGGATTTATAAGAAGAATATCAAGAATCTGGGAGTAATAAATGCAAAAGCCAGAGTAACCGTCTAACCCTGGCTTAATGCTTTCACCCTGAAATGCTAATTAGATGCCCATTCCTAATTAACAAAAGCTATATAAAATTATATATTAATATTATATATTACAACTACAATGATCTAAGCTTAAATTATTTGCCAATATCAGGAATTGCTTTATCTAATAATTGAGCTCCTGGTTTTGAAACAACTGGAGTTAACATTCTTTCAAAATGTTTTTTATCTCCTTTATCAGGGAATCTGTCGGCAACTCCTCCTACTTGTGCTGCTGAAAGAATCATCTCAACAATTTGAGTAGTAAGCACTCCTCCAAATTTCCTAGCCCACTTACTTGCATAAACATCCCAATCGTCTCCTTTTTCTCCTGTAAAAATAGTGTTTAACATAGAATAAGCTAAATACATTGCAGATAATGTGATTGAACCAGCTCCAGACATTCCTCGAACAGCAGGACTTTTTATAAAAGGCATTTTATTTAAAAACCCAGACATACCCATTACTGCACCAGGACCAAATATCCAAGCTTCAAAAAATCCAACTAATAATCCCATCCTTATATTTCCACCAATTTCTTGAGCAGCCATAGGATTCGCTTCCCTTATTGCTTTTAATGGCTGTGATTTCCCACCACTAAGAATTTTCCTACCTAATAATTTATATGCATCTGTAGACATAAAAGATAATCCCATAGTATATGGAGCAGCTATCATTCCTGGTATATATTTAGCATAATTAAAAATAATTTTACCATTAACTTTCATCCTTCTTGGTATATCCCTTGTGTCCAAATCTCCTTTTTTATAATCTACAATTTCACCTTTTTTATTTTTGTATCTTAAATCTTTTCCTATTATTCCATATGGAGTAACTGATTTAGCATAATCTTTAGCTGTTTTAACTTCGTAACCTGTTTTTTGAGAATGCCATATTCTCATTTTGTTAAGTGCACCAGCCACATCTCCTCTTAAAGCTGCGCCTACACTACTTTGTGATAATCCAAAATCAGATATAGCAGCAAATCTAAATCCCATATCTGAAGCTCTAGGATGATCTTCATGAGGAGCATATCCTGTAGCAACTGCTTGTTGAACTCCAATAACAAAACTTTCAGACCTTAATTGTAATTCAGTAGTATTAATTGAAGGAAAAATATCATATTGATTTGAAGCTTGTTTAAAAATCTTCCTAATAAAACCTCCTTCTGGTCCTATTAAAAGCTCTCCTCTTCTAATAGCCCATTGAGCTAACATATCAGATGTAGCTCTACTTAAATTTCCCTTTAATCTACGTATTCCTTTTTTCCATATTTTAATTTGATTAATATTTTGTTTCATTTTCTTTTTATTAACCTTACCACCAACTTCTCCAGTTAATACTTCTTGTTGTTTTATTAATGCTTCTAATCTTTTAATATTTGCTTTAGCTGCAGCTTTTTCTTCTGGTCTTAAATTCTTAGCAAAATA
>Ga0209337_1002956_pt1 | contig 12050 bp, 19 predicted proteins | sample LinPmetageLP53_FD_184044 | JGI IMG/M metagenome (GOLD analysis project Ga0209337, IMG submission 184044) | Marine viral communities from the Pacific Ocean - LP-53 (SPAdes) (version 2) | ecosystem: Environmental > Aquatic > Marine > Oceanic | place: Pacific Ocean | collected 2010-02-08 | reverse complement strand
AGGCGGGTGACTAAGAGACGCTTCCCGTAGGTAGGACCCGTAAGCCCCTGACTCTCAACGATTAGCATCAAATCAGCGTTTTGAGGGGTGTTCATTTGATTACGTGAAAGCGTAAGCCATTGCTTGGTTTACGCAGTCCCTTACAGTGTAGCCCTTATCTTTAAGGCTTAACCATTGGCCTTGCCAGCGTATCTCTAAGGCTTTGCTTGCTGCCCCGTTAACTATCTCAGTGTGTGCCGTGTTGTGCTGACCTATGACAGCCAGTGACACCTTACCGCTTTGGTGTAAGGCATCGACAACCCTTTCTAGTGCCGTCCTTTGACCATAGCCAATTGGTGGAGCGTTCTCGTTCTTAAACTCAAGGAAGACGAAAAGCTTATTCTTTATCTCAAGAAAGCCATCCACATCAGTAGGACTTGCATTGCCATAGTTGATGCCTGTAAGGTCAACTAATTGCGCGGCTCGTTCTGGGTGTTCTAATGTTCGTATCATTTACAATTCAATGCTTTTAATTTTGCACCTTAAAACTGCCGGGTCTTTTAAAATGTTGAACACATCAGGATGAACAACAAACCAGTCAATGGTATTTTCCAAGGGTTTGCATGAGATGCTGTGAAGATAATTTCTTGCGTTTGATTCTGATATTATGCCGTCACAAGGCAAACAGTAAACCTCCTTGCTATCACCGCCTCCGTTTGTGCTGTATGTTGACATTCTTGCAGTTTTTGCTTTTTTTGTTGTTTTGCCTATTTTGACCTTAATCAAACCATCATCACGCTTGTTCAGTGATTTTCTTAAATAAAACAACTCGTCATTTCCAAACCAAAAATCGTTTTGTTTCCAAAATGTTGGTTTTTTGTAAGATACGACTTTCCTTTTTAAAAAAGAAAGAGACTGGTCAGCAGCAGATAAAACAATATTTTCAGCTTTATCATTAAAAGGTATGGCATCCCAATTGTCACCCCCATAGGTGTCATTGAAATACTTAGTAGCTTTTTTAGTTGCTGTTTTGATTAGAGCAAACCATTCACATTGTATTTCGTCATCTGTAAGTGATTGAGATTTGCCATATTTGTAAAAAAGCTTTTTAAGCTTTAAAGTTTCGTTCTCATGGTAACTTCGCAAAGGTTTTAGTATTGGGTTGTAAGTTCCATTGTCTAGGCTTGAGCTTGTTTTATGAAACCAAAGCGGTGAAAATATTCTTTGAATTCCAATGTAATTATTGGACCTTGCCCCACTTGTAGCGTTGCCTGTCATTCTTTTGGTTTTTTCATTCATAGCTTAAAATCCCATTGTCATCTGACTCATTCTTTCTGCTGCAATCTCACAATATTGTTCATTCATCTCAATGCCAGTGCATTTGATGTGAGCATCTTTGCAAGCCCTTAGTGTTGTTCCTGACCCCATCCAAGGCTCTAAAACAGACTCAACATCACCAGCCTGCTTTAAAGCCCAAGCCATAACTTCAAGAGGTTTTTGAGTTGGGTGAAATCTTGCTTCTTTTCCCTTTCTTAACATTCCATTCCATTGGTGGTGCTTCATTCTGACGGCTTTGTCTAGGTTAGTCCAAGCAAGCTCACAATCAGCAAAATCATTATCACCATTTATTTTGTCCCAAATCAACCAACATTTAGTTGGTGGCAGTTGATAATAATTTCCACCAAAGATAATTTGCTTATCACAAAGGCTTCTAGCAAGCATCATCACCCAATCATCAACTGGTTTTTCGTCCCAATTAAAATCTCCGTAATCTCGTTGGTTGGCTAGTGACTTACACTTTCCTGTCTCTGAGCGTTGTCTTGATTTTATTTTATTAGAACTTTCGCCAATGCCATAAGGCGGGTCGGTTAGCAACAAATCAAACTCTTTTAACTCAGGCAAAATAATATTGCTGTCACCGTTGTAAATAGTGACCCATTCATCTTTGTAGTATGGTTTCATTTTACACTGTTTTTTTGCTTATCGTCTCAGCAATATACTTAGAGCGGCTTAAACCGCCCCGGATTGCGTCCAGCTTATCCCATACCGCTGGCGGCAGGTTAATGCTGCTAGTCTTAACAGTGCGGCCCTTGCCGCTGCCCTTGGGCCTTCCGGCCCCCTTCCTTGCTCCCCCGTGTTGTTTGTTCATTTTAGTAAATCCTTGTAGATAGCTTAATAACTGGCACCAACTTTTCAAATGGCTTCTGGTTTTGCCTGTCTTGCTCAACTGCACTTTGTGCTTCTGCAACCCACCTTGAAACGGGTAGGTGAGTCATGGCTGAGACCATAACTGAGTCAGCGTTTAATGCACCGTGTGCATTTGTAAAATAAAAGCAACCGCTTCCGTTGCCTCCTTGTATCTCCAGCCCAAGGTGGGCGATTGCTGCGTTAATTCTTGCTCTCATATCTGTTAATGTGATGCAAATTCAATAGCTCTTTTGCAAGTATCAAAAAAGAAATAGGGGCAGTAATCTGATTGCATATCTGGCAAATCATCTTTTTGCCTGACAGAAAAATAGTCAACATCCCCATCACAATTGGCTTGGAATTCTATAACGTATTTGCCGAATTCTCTTTCGGCTTTGTAACAGTTCCAAGGTTTGATTCTTACAGCAAAACCTGATTTCTCTAACTTGTTTTTGGCGTTCTTTAGTTTCATATCAACGTGAATATGGGCTATTTCTTGAATGATGTAAACCCCTAAAATGAAAATAAATAGGGGACAGCCCGATTTTTACGTGTCCCCTATTATCAAAAATAAAAAACGGGGCAGGGAATTTCTCCCCCACCCCGTGAATACACACACTTACAAATTCAAAACGGGATTTCGTCCCCGTCATCATCAGCATTTGATTGCGGGCAATTTTCAGCCTGACAATTAGCAATTTGCTCGGGTCGCTGACCAGCCCACTTACCATTGCCTAAGATGGCACCTTTGACGCCTTGCTCACGCTCTTCTTTTGAAACGTCTTGGACAATCATGCCGTCATTGCCGTATTGGTCAGGCTCATCCTTGAGCAGCACGGCGGCATTTAGGTAGACGCCCTTTTTGCCTTTGTAGAGCCTGCTTTTGTCGATTTTGCTGACGTCGAGCGACAGCCGTAGTATTCCTCCCTTGTTCATTTTGTTTTTTTCTTTTGGGTTGTTTTTTGGTTTCTATCACTCAGCACATTCGATGCGCCAAGCGATTAGATTGGTGTAATGTTTGCCATCTTTGCCACGGTTGCCTTTGATATCGTAAAAGACTTTCACAAAATCGCCCGGCTGGTAAACGCTTGTGATGTCGGCCTTTTCATTGTGTAACTCAAAAACAAGCTCCTGAGAGTATGCCCCGGGTGTTTCGATTACAAAGCGAGATTTGCGGAAGCCGTTATCATAGGCTTCTTCTGGTTGAATTTCAATAATTTCACCAAGCTTTGTGTCAGGCTTGCGTTTCATTTCGTTGTGATTGTTAGGTTTTTGAATTTTTTAGCAAGTGTTTTTTTCACGACTCCCGGAAGTAGATTTTGTCTGCATCTCTAACGATTGGCAGCAGCAAACCAGAGCGCCCGGTGTGCCTGTCTTTCTTGATTGTGATGCCAGTGACAGAAAGGTAGTCATCATCTTTTTCATCCATTTCCTGCACCAGAGAAAGCACATAGTCAGCATCTTCGTTGATGGATGTGGCATATTTCAAATGCCCTTCCTTGTTCTGCTGAGACAGCACAAAAATGAGCAAATCTAGCTCTTTGGCGATGCCTTGCAGAGCGTGTGAAATCTGAGTCAGTTCCTGTTCTTTGCTGCTTGCGTCAGCGACTTGAATAAGTTGCAGATAATCAATTCCAATGACCTTGACGCCGTGCCGTTTATGCGCTCTCCGTATCATCGTAATGATTTGCCCGATTCGCGGTGAGACTGGCTCTTCAAAATGCAAGGGCATATCTTTAATGGCGCTGTAAGCCTTTCTGAAGGCACTTAGCTCTTCTCTGGATACAGTTCGCCTATTTTGCTTCCGGGCGTATGAGAGCGGGTCTGAAAGCAATTCAGACGGTAGTCTGCCATATGTCCCTATGAACCGCTGCATGATTTGCTGGGCAGTCATCTCGCAGCTTATCATCAAGCATGGCGTCCCGGTGCTGGCGATGTCGGTCAGAAACTGCCCGGCAAGCAATGTCTTGCCGCTCCCGGGAAATCCGGCAATAACGCAGTATCGTGGCGTTTTGAATCCGCGCAAAGCTGCTGAAAGCGTAGACAACGAGACTTCAAAACCATTTGGCTGGGTTTTGCCATCTACCAAATCAGCAAAATCATCAGCAACAGCTTTGAGCAATGCAGCCCGGTCTCTGGTTGTCTCTGTGTCGGTTGCTGACTCGGCCACTTCCGTCATGGGTTGCCCGGTTGCATCGACGAATCCCGTCTTGTCATTCATGTCGGCAGCTCGGTCTGCAAGGTTCTCGGCTGCATCAATTGCTAGTCGTCTGCTGTGACAATCCCGCATTGCATCCACGCTCTGACCAAAATGGCTAATGCTTGGCGCATTTACTAAAATTTGAGCAATATCAGCCACGCCGTCAGTTCCGTTAATCATGCCGCGCTGCTTCAATGCTTCAACGGTCAAGGACAAGTCTCCTTGAACATCAGCCGGGAGCTTGTTGCTCGTTGCAAATTCGTAGAGTCGTCGGTAGTGCTGAGAGTAGAACCATTCTGGTTGTATCGGTTTCTCATCCCAGCCGGGTAGTTTCTGCATCACCACGCTTAGAACATATTTTTCAGCTTCTAAGGCTGTCGGTTTTTGAATTTCATTCATAGCATTTCTTTAGTCAGGATTCTTGTTTTTTTCTTTGCTGGCTGCTCAGGCAAGTCCAGCCACTTTTCATTCTTCAGCCATAGGTGCAGCCCGGGGACAAAACTGCCGCCGTCTTTTGTCCAGTCGTCACACTTGTTCCATGATTCGATTGCGTTGACGATTGTCTCCTTTTCCGGCCTGTCTGATTTTTTGATTTTTTTCCACTCATCAGCCACCTGTTTGCGGCTACTTCTTCGCCTTGCTCGTTCCGGTGCAGAGTTCCAGAATGCGCGTAGCAAATCCTTATCCAACTCCTCCGCATTTGCGGAGTTCTTAGTTATATTTTCCTTTCTTTTCTTTCCCTTACCTTTCTTTTCGTTTCGCTGATGGTTACCCATATGGTTATCCTTATGGTTATCCATATGGTTTTCTTCCTTTATTTCATCAGGGTTTTCGGTTGGCTTTACTTTTTTAGGACGACCGCCAAGCTTGCCTTTTTCGCGTTTAGATTTCACCGCTGCTTCAGACTCGACCGGGTAGAATTTCACCACTAAGTTTTCACCTTCAAAGCAGTAAAGTTCGCTAGTGGTTTTCACTTCGTCTTCAGTCACTCCAGCAAGCTGTTGCCACTGCCTACTCTTCCAAGATTTGCAGTTTTCAATCGTTCCGCTGTTCTCTTGTGTCGCACACCATCCAAGTAATGCCAGCCATGTGGCTCGCTCTACCGGGTCGGCTCCAATAAACTCAACACCGCGTAAAATGTCGGTGTGAATATTTAAATAATTCATTCGTTCTCAGTCTCTTTTTTGGGTTTCGTCTCGTTGCTCGGTCAGCCTATAAAGGTCTCTTATCATTTTGTCTATTTTCATCTCGTTCATTTTCAAAAATTATCCGTCACACCGCTCACATATCCAACCCTGAGTGTGATTGTGGTAAAGATTCACACCGCATTTACAAACCTTTTGCTCAGTGTCCACGTAATGCGTCAGCCGGGCAACTTGGCCATTGTCGTAAGAGTGAATAAATGCTTCCACCGCCTTCGGGCTTCGATAGCCCTTCTTTGCGTGCCAAGCGTCACTTGCTGACGGGCTGCGAAGGTATTCAGCAGTCACTCCAATGAAGTCCTGCCCGGCCATGAATTTAGCCGTTTGCTTGTGATGGATGTGACCAAGGTAAATGTAGCGGTGAACGCTATTGCTCCACATTTCTGGGCGCTCTGTCGCCATCAAAAGCGGAGTATCGGCAAGCTTGGCTCCGTCACCATGAGAGAAACTCAAAAGATTTTTTCCGTAGCTTGCATATTTTCGGTGAGCTATTGAGACGTCAAAGTTGATGTTTTTGGATTTTCGGAAATATGCCTTGATTGTCTGGGCAAGCATAAAGCCACTCATAAAATCGTGGTTTGACGGCACAAAAATAATTTCGACATCAGCCAAAGGTAAGCACTTCTCAACTGCCCTGATATACATATCCCGGGCAGCTAGAAAGGCATCATGCCACTTGCCATCCATGTCTTGGCTTGTCCCGCCAGTAGTGACCGGAGAGCTTGATGAGTCGATATGCAGGCAGTCGTTGCCAATTACAAAAATGATTTTGTCTATTGGAAACCCAGCAGCCTTTTGCAGAAGTGAATCAATCCCGGAGTCAACTATGCTTACAGCCTTCTTTACATCGTAACTCTCGCCAGCTTCGTGGTTTACCGCCAGCTTCCCTACGTGGATGTCAGACGGGTCAAGGATTAAGCAATGCGGATTCTTGATTTTGCTTCGCTTAATCTTTCGGAACTTTGGCGAGTATCGCTGAACGTCTTTAATGATAGGGTCAAAGACATCTTCCAATTGTAAGCCGTCAGTTTTGCTAAAAATTGAAAACTTCTCAGACTTATACCAAAAGTGTTTGACGTTTGAGAGCGGCAACCCGGCTTCATCGCATTGGTTCACAAGCTCACTTGCAACGCCTTTTTTGCGAAGCTGCCTTATTAGAGCATATTCGTCTTCGCTTAATCTTAGTCTTGGAACGCTCATTCTTAAAGTCTCTTTTGAGTTCGCTCCCATGCCGGGAAAAATACTTCGTCCATGCAGCGCACAACTGCTTCCTGCTCGTAGTTTTCACACCAACCAACGCCGGAAACCAGCAATGATGCTTCAAGCATTTCATGGCGTAGAGTTGTCTCTAGCGTCCAGCCAGTGATTTCTTTGCTCAAAACTATCACCCGGTCATCATGGCGGTATTGGCCATAACAGTCATCAAGCTCGGCACGTTTGATTTTAATTCGTTGCCCTGCAATTAGGACGCTTTGCGGGAATGGCATTTTGAAAATTGGTAATGTTTTAGACGCGGCTCATGCACCACGTTAATTTGCCGGGCAAGTTCTAGATAGTTTTCATCTGGTAAAACGTGCTTGCGGCACTTGCATTCTGCAAAGGTCACACCCGGCTCATATTGGATTTGTGGCTGGCACTTGCACTTAGGGCAAGGTGAGACAAGCCACTGGGCTTGATTGAGTTTGTCATTATGTTCGTTTAGTGCGCTCATGCTCGTTGCCAGTGGTGTCTCGCTACTAAGTAAGCGTCAATTATACCATCGTGCGGCTTCTTAGCTCTTTCGCTTCCTAGCCAGTTTTCATCCGGGCAAAGGCGGCTTGCTTCACGTAAGGCATAAGCTTTTGTCTCGCCCTTTGGAACCTTTCCAAGCATTACCTTCTGCCACTCTCTAACCTGCACCCGGACAACGTTCTGCACCCGGCTCTCTGCCATGCCAACAAGTTTCCCAAATGACAGAGCCATAGAGCGCACTGCTGCACTGCTCTTAGCGTGCGGCAGCGGCTCTTCAATGGCCAACGTGTAAGGTGAGTGCAGGTCGCATAGCCAACGGTAGACGGCGAGCGCATCAACTTCGCGCTTGTTGCCTACCTTTTTGGTCGGCATTTTAACGCGGTCAATCAAATCACCGTTGTGGGTCGAGATTGCTGCTAACCCGCCGTCAAGCCCGTTGTCTATGCCTACGATTATCATTTTAACTTATGAGCTAATGCCAGCCCGTCAGGAGTAGGATGGTAAGTCAAGAAACCGCCATTGACGGTAGATTGCACTCTTTGATGCTCAATTAACCCTAATGCAGTGCAACGTTTAATAGTTGCCCTAACCGTTTCATTTTCAACTTTGCAAACATCAGCCAACTCAGCGGTTGAGATGCCGGGTTGAATGCAAACTGTCATAATGATTCGTGCCTGCCTTAATGTTCTAATTTGATGCTGCTCAAGTAATGTGAAGTTAAGCAATGTCCTAAAGCGAACGTCCTGTTGGAATGGATTAAACATCGTCTTCATCTTGCATAGATGCCCAAACTGGGCGGTTTAGAATCGGTGTCTCGTTCTCGGCCAACATCGGCCAATGGTCTTCCTGAGCTGCGTGCTTTAGTTTGCCAAGTAACCGCAGTGCAGTTTTTAGCCCTGCCGCAATCTCATCTCGGTGCAGCTCTGTAACGCAGACTTCATAAGGTGGCTGGCTTGACTGCCAAACGATTTTGAACCGCTGCCGGGTGTCTTCCGGGTGTGTTGAGTTCCAGAGTGCTAGGTATAGCCCAGCCTGCACATGATAGCCAAAATTGGCGATTGCCTTGCTGAATCCTTCAAGGGTAAAATCCATCCCTGTCGTTTTAAGGTCAACAAGGTAATCTTTGCCAATTGGTGCAAGGTCAACCAACCCTTTAAATTGGACGCCGGAAACCTTTGCGCCGATGATTACCTGTTTTAGGCTATGTTCAAATATCTCAGCACTTTGCCCGTTGGTCTGCATTAACATCTCGGATGCCTTCACGCCTTCATCAAACTGGGCTTGAGTGATTATTGTCTTCCCAACAGCAAGCTGCTCATCACGCCATTCTTTGGCTTCTTTGGTGCGGTATGAAGAGAAAGGTGATATTCTTATTTCTTCTTCAACAAGCTCCGGCGTGGTCGTTAGACAGTCGACTAGGCTACCCCACTGCATTGCTGGAGTTGGTGAAAACTCTCGTGGGTGGAATCGCCATTTAAAAAGGCTACTTCCGGCAAGTTGCCAAAGCACTGATTTGCTTAGATAGCTTTCCGGGGCAAATATGTCAGTCCGGTTGCATTTGAGTAGTGTGTGATAGTCGGCTGATGATACTTCGTGAATCTTCATTTAAGCGGTTCGATTGTGTTTTGTAGCTTGCTCTCAAGCACTGTTTTTGATTTTACGAAATCAATTTTTGGAATGTCTTTAATGGTATCAACTCCAAGCCAAGTTAAAAACTTGTCTTTGTCTGAGCCTGTCTGAGTAAGCAAGGCTTCCAACTTTTTAGCTTGTGCCGCTGTAATCACCTGCACAGTGTGCCGTGCTTGGTGTGCATCAGAGTCTTCACTAGCGTCAAGGCATAGAAGCCCGGCTAGGGCATACTTGCGAGCGTAGGAGCTGGCAGAGCCTGAGATTTGCTCCATGCTCATGCCCTTGCGAGATGAGTCAAGTTCGGCGTAGCCTGTTGATGACAATGCAGTCTCACTGTCTGAGATAGTGGCTGTTGCTTTTACGAATAAGCGGCCATCAACTTCGTAAAGGTCATCACTGATGTTAAGCAAGAGCTTGTGCTTTTCAAGCAATGGCTTGCAAGCCTGAGTAATGTCTTCAACATTACGATACTGGAACTTTGCAAAAGAATTTTTGCGCTGCTTTGGTGTCTTTAGTTCGGCAATCAGTTGGATTGCGTTTTTCGGTATTTTCATTGGTTTTTTCTGTTTTGTTTCTTGTCAGCTTGCTGTTTTAGCTTGCTTAAATATCTCTGATTGCTGCGCTTCATGTTGAGCGCAACAACCAAAACGGTAAATGGTGCCATTAAGACAATGGCTAGTATTGTTAGGAGTGGGTGATTCATATTACAAGGTTTAGTGTGACGGAGAAACAACCCGCTCAATGCAGTCAACTTTGATTTTGCCAGTTGTTAAGTTTTTACTTCCGCTTATAACAAAAAACTCCTTTCCCGGAAATGATAGCCAGCTATGAACTTGCTGAAGGTTTTTTGCGAATTTACGGGACTTGCGGACACGCTCGGCGTTTGTCGTTATAACTTTAAAGCATTTAAATCCGTTTCGTGGCTTGCTCCAAGTTGTTTGTTCTGTTGTAGTCATATCGTTAATAGTTGTTGCCCGTCTTTCCGGGCTGTCAGGTGTAGAGTTAGGACGCACCAAGGTCCGGTAGTAGGCTGCCAGCCGTTAAAGTTTAAGTTTGCCCGCCAGCCCACGCCATTAGTATAAGGATAGCGATGTAAAGGGCGGCTTGGAGAATCTCTTTTGCGTTCATAAGATTAAGGTTTTAGTGCTTAATAGTTTTTAAGTGTCGGCTGCCGAGTGGTAAGCCACTTGACTTCATCTTTTGCGTGGCAAATTGCGTCATCTCTGCTAAAAAACTCATCTCGGCTAATGCAGTCCAACCAGTTTCCTCCGCCAGTATGTTGAAGAAAAGATGTAGTAACCCGCCACTGTCCCCACTCCTCAGAACCTAAAAAGTCAAGAGTGACTGATGCATTTCGGATAGTTAATGAGTCCGCAATGTCACGAATTAAGGGCTTAGTAATTATTTTCATATCGCCGTGAGAATACACAAATGCTCCGGGAGTAAAAGACTTTTTTTATCCACCCAAGCAATTTTCTTTAGAATCCCTTATAGAATAAGGGCTTAAACAGCAAAATAATTCTTGAGCGCGTTAGCGTAAACGTCTGCAAGCACCTCCTGATTGCCGTCAAACAGCACCCATTCACCCGGGTTGCTGCCAAAGAACGGCTCGCAGATGATTGCTGTTGGCTCTGTTTTGATTAGGAACTTATAGCCACGCTCACCAACCCGCACCATTTTTGCTCCCCGGTTGTTCTGTGCTGGTATTGCTGCTTCATGCTGGTCAGCAAATGCCTTGGCCAGCTTCTCGCCGCTTTTGCTTCCATGATAGTAAAGATACTCAAATCCTTTGGCCGATGAGCTTGTGTAACTATTAAAATGAAGCTCTAGGGCAACATCAAATCCCCAAGTGCGCTGTCGCACCCAGTCCATTGATTTGCCGTAAGTCTTAAATGGGTATTCGTTAATGACTTCGGATGCAATCCCGCGCTCTTTTAGTTTCTCGTTTAGAAAAATAGCAACGGCATGGTTGAATTCCCACTCGCTGACACCGCCCACACTCTTGGCACCGCTGTCATTAATTCGGCTGTGTCCGACACAAATGGCAACCTTCCTGACTGGCTCCGGTTTTGGCTCCCGCTTGAAAAACAAAGCCAGCAATTTCTGGAAAAAAGATTTCATTTGCCGATGATTATGGCTCTTCGATACGAATAGTCACTATGAAACTTCTGCCCACGCCCGGGAAGAATGCCTTCTTGGAATTGGTAAAACCTTCCATTAATTAACGTCACTGTCGGCGGGTCGTAAAGTGCGCTCTCGTTTAAGCCGCGCAGCGAGTCGTTCAATGCGCAACTTGGCAGCAGCACTGCCATCAGCAGCAAGCTCATCAATTGCGTCCTCAAGCTCATAAATGTAATTCCGTTGCTTCCACTCCAAATGAGCTACAAAGGCTCTCAGAGCTGCTGTGAGCAGCTTTATCACTTCTTAGCGTTAAAGATGTTCAACGCCAGCCAGTCGATTAGCTTGTATGCCTTGCCGATGATGGTGTCATCTTTTGGGGTGGGTGTCAAAGCAGCGATTGCGGAAGCTGCTGCGATGACGGCGGTGACAACTCCGAAGAGTTGCTCTTTGTTGTTTAGGATGTAATCAATCATTTTTTGCGGTTTTTAAATTTCTGCCAAGTGTTAGCCAAAGAAAGTATTCCAATAATCAAACCAATAAACGCAGACGCAAATCCTAGCGCTGTTTCAAAATGGTTAAAATACGCCGAAAATGCCGACCAGCTAGAAGCTATCATACCTGTCACCGGATGCGTCAAATGATTGTCCATTACTCAAGTTCGTTTTCTGGCTCTGGCTTAATCGACAAAAACTCCAACTGCGTTAACTCCTGCACTCCATCAACGCCGTCGAGAAGCGCGTCATCGTTGGCAGTAAATCTCCAGCAATCAATTGCAATGAGTCTCCCGCTGCCGTCAGTGGCTTCTGCAAGGTTAGCAACAGGTGGAAGTCCGGTAAGCGTAGTGCCTTGCTTGTTAGGATAGCCACGGTCAGCATCTACGGCTGCAACAAGTCCTGTGTAGACATCGGGTTGGACGACATAGTATCTGAAGCCAGTGTCAGCTCGGGATTGCTCAATGTCTGTGAGTGGTTCTTGGTCTTCCATTAGTCAGGTAGTTCAAG
>Ga0209337_1002952_pt1 | contig 12059 bp, 12 predicted proteins | sample LinPmetageLP53_FD_184044 | JGI IMG/M metagenome (GOLD analysis project Ga0209337, IMG submission 184044) | Marine viral communities from the Pacific Ocean - LP-53 (SPAdes) (version 2) | ecosystem: Environmental > Aquatic > Marine > Oceanic | place: Pacific Ocean | collected 2010-02-08 | reverse complement strand
TATTTTGTCTGTGACAACTTTCAATAACGCATTGGGAATGAAACAGAGAAGAGAAGTGCTGGAAGGCAGAGCAAACGGAATATTCAAACTAAGATTTGACACTCTAAATGCAGGTTACACATATGCATGGCTTAATGGTGAACAACTGATACAGGGCAGTGACTACACAGTCAGTGGCAACACTATTACAGTGCTAGGAAAAATAATAGTATCTACAGACAGATTGGATGTGATGTACTTCGCACTTGATACTGCCGTAGGTGCCACAGGATTCAGAATATTCAAAGACATGCTGAACAGGAGTTTCTACAAACGAATTTCTAAAACAGCGACTTCAAAATTAACAATAGACATGACACAAGGTATTCAGTCAATCACTGTAGAAGACGGAACAGTCTTCCCAGAACCAAAACAGATACTAAGTTATGACGGATCAACAATAGCGTCAATAACACCAGGTGTCGTGTTCGTAGACAAAGAGAGAATAGAATATTTTACAAAATCAGGAAACACGTTGGGACAATTACAACGTGGTACACTTGGCACAGGAATTAAGGAGCATGGATCAGGCACGGAAGTGGTAGATGCGTCTGGTACTCAAACCATCCCTTATGCGGACACAATATACACCAACACTTTCACAGGTGATGGCAGTACATTGACGTTTGCACTATCACAAGCACCATCATCCGCTAGTGAGTTAGACATATTCATTGGTGGCCAACGATTGTTGCTCACTAGCGAGGATGGATCAACTATTAACTATTCTGTGGACGGAAGCACGACAGCAGTTACTTTAAGCACTGCACCGGCATCTAGCACACAGATCAAGATATTACACAAGAAAGGACAGGTATGGTACACAGGAGCAGATGGTAATCCGGGGGATGGTAAAGGATTACAGGCTTCGACCACTCAACCAGCTAAATTCATAGCGGACGAGCCGACAAACGCACCTGAATAAATACACTAGATGACACAGAACGATAAACCAACAGAATCAAAAGAAGAAAACAAAAAGCCCCAGGATAACACAGGTGTTATGATGACAGGGCATATCAAGATTTTTGACCCGGAGACTGGTGAAGTAATTGTAGACAAAAGAAATGCTATACATTACGAAAACATGTCTCAGGCATTAGCCAATTCATTGGCAAACAAGTCAACAGGGTTCGTGCATGAGATAGCACTAGGAAATGGCGGAACAAGTGTTGACCCAACGGGTATAATCACTTACCTGACCCCAAACTCGACAGGCACAAACGCTTCACTTTACAACCAGACTTATTACAAAGTTATAGATGATAACTCAACAACCAACAAAGATACAACCAGGAACAAGATGGAAGTGAGACACACAGCAGGTAACAAATATACTGACATCGTTGTGACTTGTACTTTAGATTACGGTGAGCCTACAGGACAGGCCGCATTCGACAACACGACAGATTTCAATGGCGACTATGTGTTTGACGAATTAGGATTGAAGTCATGGGAAGGAACAGAGAACGGATCAACAAATAAACTTTTGACACACGTTATATTCCACCCTGTACAGAAATCTCTAAACAGACTTATACAAATTGATTACACTTTGAGGATACAAAGTTTAACAACATTCACTGAAACAAGTTCAACTGCACTGTCAACATCAAATACAGTGAGTGGAACGACTTCGGGTGGTAACACAGGGTACTAATAAATGTCGTATACAGTAAACAAAACTAACAGTTCTGCTTCACCGAATGCATACACAGTGCAAGATGGTGTTGTAAACACACAGACTGATCTAAGTTTTGTTGGAAAAGGTTATGCAGGGTATGGTGAACTGATTGCAGAGAACTTCCTACAGCTTTTAGAAAACTTTTCAAACACATCCGCACCCACAAAGCCAATACAAGGACAACTATGGTGGGATTCAACTAATTCAAAATTACAGGTTTACAACGGAACAGCATTTCAAACAGCAGGTGGTAGTGCACCATACCAATCTGCGGCACCCAACAATTTGGCCGCTGGAGATATCTGGATAGATTCGGGTACTGGACAAATGTATTACTACAGCGGAACATCATCTGTATTAGTAGGACCTCCAAGTTCTACAGGAACAACAAACGGATTTACGTACGACACAATATTAGACTCGGATGATGCATCACAGAACATAACAAAACTTTTCAATGACGGAAATCTTATTGCAATAATATCTGAAGACACATTTACGCCTAAGACAACAATCACAGGCTTCTCATCTATCAAAAAAGGTATTACTTTGACAACGGCAATAGCAGATGCAAAATTTCAAGGCACAGCCACTGATGCAGATGCATTAGGCGGAGTTGCGGCGACGAACTTCTTGAGATCAAACGCCAATGACACAACATCAGGCACACTAGGTGTCGTAAACGATTCAGGACTTACTGTTGGTACAGACAGTGATTTTTCATTAACGATCGACAGTACAGGTGCCGTGATAGCAAACACTGTTGTAGACACTGACATAACATTCAAAGTCAACGACGGTGGTGTGACAACCACTTTGATGACACTAGATGGATCACTATCGAGAGTAGGTATTGGAACAACTACACCAACAAGCACATTAGAAGTAAGTGGAACAATTAAAGCAACTTCAATTGAAGCGGCGGCGACAGGTAACGTAACGGGTAACCTAACAAGTTCAGGTGCCAATACAATGGGAACTCTAGTAATGGGCGGAACATTGACTAGTAAAGCAATAGTTCCAGACACCGATGCAAGTTATGATATCGGAACGTCAAGCCTAGGATACAACACAGTACATGCACTAGCAACATCGGCGCAATATGCTGACTTGGCTGAGGTTTACGAAACTGACTCTACTTACGAAGTGGGAACAGTTATGATTTTTGGTGGAGAAAAAGAAGTTACACAATCAACTATTTCGAATGACACTAGAGTTGCAGGTGTTATCAGTGAAAACCCGGCCTACTTAATGAATAATCAATCAGAAGGACAAGCAATTGCACTTGTAGGAAAAGTTAAATGTAAAGTACACGGAACAGTATCAAAAGGCGATCTTTTAACCACATGCGAAACACATCCTGGGTGTGCTCAAAAGGCAATAAGTCCAGTTTTAGGATCTATAGTAGGTAAAGCAATGCAAGATAAAGCAGATGACGAAGAAAGTGTCATTTTAATAAATGTAGGAAGGTTATAAATACTGGTATATGGCATACACAATTAATAAAACAGATGGGTCGGTAGCATTTTCTACCAATAATGGCAAGATCACAGACGGTACAGTAGATAATTCAACTTCGCTACAACTTTTTGGTAAGAACTTCTCAGGCTTTGGTGAAGGTCTTAATGAGAATCTTGTAAAACTACTAGAGAATGCCGCATCAACATCAGCACCAACATCACCATTGAAAGGTGAGTTGTGGTTTGACACAAACACGTCACAACTTAAGGTTTACGACGGTTCAGCATTTAAACCAACAGGCGCCGCAAAATCACAATCAACGGCACCAACTTCGGCTTCGGCCGGAGACCTTTGGCATGATTCAGACGATGATCAACTCTACCTTTACACAGGCTCAGCATTTCATTTAATAGGTCCAGTTTACACAGCAGGACAGACACTGTCGGGTTGGAAAATTGAGACACTTGCCAGTTCAGGTGGCGACAAAGTTGTTTCTTCAATGTACGCAGGCAACACGAGAGTAGCAATACTTTCAAAAGAAACATTCACACCAAGCGTGACACAGACAGGTTTCGCTTCGATCAAGGCAGGATTCACACTTAACTCAACACTGGGAGCAGTGTTCGAGGGAACAAACACACAGGCTTCTTTCATTGATGTGTCAGGCTCAGCCAATACATCAAGCACAGTAATAGCAGGCGGTAACTTCCTGAGAACAGATGCGGCAGACACCACAACAGGTGCACTGACAGTAGACACAGACTCGGGAATCATAGTTGGTGACGCACAGGAATTGACAGTGACGGTTACAAGTAATGACGTAACGATTGCACAGACATCACAGGACAAGGATTTAAAATTCACAGTGAACGATGGTGGAGTAACAAAAACACCGTTGACACTTACAGGTGCAGACGGCGGCATAGACTTGACAGGTGATCTTACAATCACTGGTAACCTGAATGTAAGCGGTGCATACAACTACACTTCTTCCAACATAGTTGAACACTCAGACACTTTCTTGAAAGTAAATGCAGGAAGTTCAGAAGCAGACGCAGGACTTATAGTTGAAACAGGCGATACAGATGACGCTAGATTGTTCTACGATGTATCAGAGAATCGTTGGACTGCAGGTGAGAACCAAACATATTCTAAACTATTACTATTGTCAGATCTTACTGATGACGGTGATACAAACAAAGGCACTAAACCGTTGACAACTGATTCCTCTACAGGTAATCTAAAAGTCACAACATTGACACTTAATGCAGTTGGATCGGACATAACATCATCATCGTCGACTACAAGTGCAGACGTTACAACTACAGGACAGCTTACTAAATCGTTAAAATTATGGGGTGGTTCGGTTATAAGCGATGACTCCAGTAACAGCATTGCTGGAAATAGATACGTTGAGACTTCGGCACCCAACTCGGGTCAAGGATCAAACGGAGATATCTGGTTCGTAAGGGAGGCTTAGTCCCATGGTAGCAGTCGTTAAGACATTCAACTACACAGGCACACTACAACAAGTCGTTATACCGGCTGGCACAACTTCTATAGACGTTCATCTATGGGGTGGCGCTGGAGGCGGTGGCGGATCTGATGCGGGTGGTCCTGGAGGTGTAGGAGCCGCTGGACATCACGTTTCTGCAACAAGCATCTCAATGACTTCAAACATAAGCAAGACTTTAACTGTAGCAGTAGGCGGCGGCGGAGCAGGCGGTAGTTCTGGTGGCGGAGCTCCGGGCGGAGCAAATGGAAAAAGCATAGCAGGATATTCAGGTGGCGAAGGCGGTAATGCTGGACCCAACCCATACTCAGGGTCTGGAGGCGGTGGCGGAGGTGCCACTACAGTACTCGTAGACGGAAATGAAATTGCAACAGCCGGAGGTGGAGGTAGCGGAGCAGGTGCAGGAGCCGGTTCGAACGGTACAGCAGGAATTAACACAAACAGTGCAACATCGGCCTCACCAGGAACACTGGGAGAGAACGGTAAGGACCACGGCGGAGACGGTGGTGGTGGTGGTGCTGGTGGTGGAGGTACTGACGGCGGTACATCAGGTAACGCAGGAAGTGGAGACCAAGGAGGTACTGGCGGCAGGTCAGGATCAAACACAGCGGCAGGCGGCACAGAAAGTAACGGATCAGGTGTTACACCAGGCGGAACAAGTAATGCGTTCTATTCAGGAGGAGTGGCAGTAGGCGGAAATCCAAGTTCAACAGGCGCTGACGGTCTAGCAGTAGTAGTATTCAATGTAGGTGTACAAGCCCAAGCAAAAATTGGCGGAGCATGGAAGGATATTGTAGATGCATATGTGAAAATTGGCGGTGTATGGAAATCAATAACGGAAGGTTATGTAAAAGTTGGTGGTGCATGGAAGGCGCTGTTTAACGCAGGAATAAACTTCACAAGTACAGCGGCAGGTTTTGGAGATGCAGAAGGTGGAAGCAGTTCAGGTGGCGGCGGATCAGGTGGCGGCGGTTGTTTTATAGCAGGCACAATGATCGCAATGTACGATGGTTCATTGAAACCAGTTGAACAAGTGGACATCGGTGACACAGTTTCAGTTGGTGGAAAAGTTTTCGCAACAGGTAAGTTCTTGATAGACAACTTGTATGACTACAACGGCATCCAAGTGTCAGGAACGCACATGGTCAAAGAAGATGGTGCATGGACAAGAGTTGAGGACAGTAGACTAGGAGTATCACTAGGTGATGACGAAGTAATAGTCTACGTGTTTGGTAACGAAAACAGAAGAATAATAATCAACGGAACAGAGTTCACAGATTACTTCGAATTGAGTGAACAACAAGAACTAGCAAACCACGGTGAACAATTTTTTAGTAATTGGCAGGATCATGATAGACAGATACATGATAAAAATGTTAATATACTAAATGCTTGATAAATCTTATTACCACGGCCAGCAAGGCGAGTGTTTTAAACAGTTAGAAAAATATTTCCAAGAAATCAAACACGAGTTTGATTCACAACCTAACAAAGTATTTTTAGATCCAGAAGATTTCTCAGACAGTGTGAGGGGACTTCCCGACGACTTTGATGACAAGTCAGGAGACTATGTGCATGGACAGTGGAAGGCACTGGGCATACAGTCCGGAGAACATGAAGGACAGCCATTCAATGACTATCCCATGTTGTATTCCATACTGAGAAAATTTCCATACAAGACCAATGTGGCGATTATGACAGTAGGACCCAACACAAAGATTGGAAATCATACAGACAACGAAGGCGGTTGGAGATATCAGATGTGTCTAGATGACGGGGGCAGTGATCAAAGTGGCATGTACGTAATGAATCTAGAAACTAGGAAACAGGAATTGTACACATGGAAAACCGGAGAAGCATTTATTTTCCAACCAGACATACAGGTACATAACGGTTTCAACAACAATCCGGGTGAAAGAACTACATTATTAATTGACTTTTTCAAGGAATCACTATACACTAAAGAGAAGTTTGAAAAGTATTACCAACATTATTCAGAATGTTTCGAAGGGTTGGAAAATCTAGTGGACGTGTATGAATCAAGAAAACAAAAATAAAATTACAGTAATAGGTCATACCAAGGGCATAGGCAAAGCAATATCTGACCTGTATCGAAAAAAAAAATATATAGTTACCGGATTGAGTAGTAGCAATGGATACGATCTAGAATGTAGCCAGATAGAAATAATGGAACAATTAGACGATTGTAATCTTATTGTACTCAATGCTTATGCTGGACGAGGACAGATGACCCTGTTGAAAAGGATATACGGCAAATTTGTTTTTGAGAATAAAAAAGTTGTGGTGATCACAAGCACATCAGGCACCGAGATTGGGGTAGATGAGGAGTTGGATAATCCTGGTTATGCAGAGTACTGCAAGAATAAAAAAGATTTAATAGAATACATAGAACAATTACAACAAGAACTAATAAACAAACCACTGTCGGTCTATGATGTCTGCCCGGATGTAGTGGACACAGACATGACCAAGGGCTTATGGGAGGACTTACCAAAATTAAAAGCAAACGAAGTAGCAGAAGCGGTACGTTACTGTTTCGAATCAACATTCAATGTTAACAAGATCGTGATACAAAAAAATGCAAGATAGACCATGGGACAGAGACAAGGACTATGACACACTAGTGAAGTGGTGGACACAGTGGGAGTTTGGGATAGTACCAAAGGAATGCTTGCCACCCGATGGCGTGATGGTGGAATCGGATGGAAAGCCTGTGTGTGCAGGGGGCCTGTACATAGGACAAGGGACACAGTTTGCTTTTATGGAATGGATAGTTACGGACAAGGAAGCAGAACCAAGGAACGTGCATAAATGTTTGAAATTGTGTATTGACAGCATAATGGGACTGGCAAAGGATCGAGCCATCAAGTTGGTTTACACTGCTACAAAGGAACAAGCACTGCACAAAAGATACCAAAAATACCACGATATGGTGCTTACGGAGAGCAACGTGAAAACTTTCCTGCGTGACCTCGATGGAGCATATTCTCAGGACTTAACTTGGATATCCGACGATGAGCAGATACAATCACGTAATAAATAAGCATAAGGAGTACATTTAAATGGCAACAAAACAAGAAGTCGCAGATTACATTAACGGCAATTACGAGTCAGCTTGGTCAACAGAGGAAGAAGCAAAAATAGACGCTATGCTAACACCGGAATTGGCATCAATACTGATCAAATTAGTTGGCGATGTTAGTTTCTTAACTGACGTTAGAGATAACGCATCAAACAACGACTAAAAATGGCATACAAGATTAACAACACATTCGGGACCTTATTGGTCACACTAGCGGATGGCACAATTGACACTGCCACAACCGACATTGCATTGATCGGAAAAGGTTATGCGGGTTTCGGTGAGAAGTTAAATGAAAACCTTGTAAAGCTACTAGAAAATTTCAACAACACAACAGCACCTTCAAATAAAGTTCAAGGGGAGTTGTGGTATGACAAAACAAACAATCAAATTAATGTTTACACTGGTTCGAAATGGAAACCAGTGGGATCACCAACTAACTCTACCGCGGCACCTGTTAATGCAGTGCAGGGAGACATGTGGTTCGACACAACAAATACACAATTATATGTTTACACAGGTACATCATGGACACTGATTGGACCAACCACAGTGGCAGGCTCTGGGGTAACACAAATCATTAGTGAAGTATTACAAGACAACACAGGGGTAAACAGGTCAGTCCTGAAAATGGTTGCAAACGACACAGTAGTGGCCGTAGTTTCCAACCTGGCATTCACACCAAGCTCGACAGAGACAAATGGAGCGGCACTGGTCGCGGCAGGCTTCTCAGCAGTAGCACAAGGTATGCAACTATCAAGTTCGGTATCATCGGTTAAATTCAGAGGAACAGCCACTGATGCAGATGGATTAGGCGGAGTTGCGGCGGCCAACTATCTAAGATCAAATGCCAATGACACAACATCAGGTACACTAGGTGTTCTAGTAGACGGAACAACACTTACACTAGGTGCTGGATCGGATATTACTTTCACAATGGCCAGTGACAATTTAACTATTGCACAGACCACGCAAGACAAGGACATAATATTCACAGTGAACGATGGCGGCACTACCACAACACTTATGACACTGGATGGTGATACAGGTAGACTTGAACTTCCGTCTGTTGGCGATCTAAGGGTCAAAGGAAATTTAACAGTGGATGGAACAAGCACCACTATCAATACATCAACACTTACGATTGAGGACAACATTATAGAATTGAACAGAAATATTTCTTCCAATTCAGGAATGCCTTCTTATTCAGGCATAAAAATTAATAGGGGTAATACATCAGCTGTTACGGAGCAAGACTTATTTTGGGTATGGGACGAAACATTTGCAGATGACGGAACAACTACTCACGGGAATGCAGGCGGTGCCTTCACAGCATTTAAATCGAGTGATGTAGGCGGCACTGAAATGACGGCACCTACACTGGTTGATTTACGAGCCAACATTGTACATGCAACTTCAACATCGGCTCAATACGCTGACTTGGCTGAGAGATACGAAGCAGACTGCGACACGGAAGTGGGAGATGTAGTAGTGCTGGGCGGAAACGCAGAGATCACAAAGTGCAACGACGAACTATCAGATGCTGTGTTTGGAGTAATATCCGACAGTCCGGCGTTCCTGATGAATGCACAGGCAGGAAACAATGACTCACATCCAATGGTAGCACTTAAAGGACGGGTCATGGTCAAACTATTAGGCACAGGTAAAGCGGGAGATCGTGTGGTTTCGGCCGGAAACGGTGAAGCACGTGTGGCACAGAACGAAGAGATTAACCATTTTAATGTATTAGGGCGTTTAATCAAAGATAAATATAATGAAAAAACAGCACTAACAGAGTGCGTTATAGGAGTTAAATAGATTTATGGCATATTCGGCAGGTGATGCAATTTTAGATGATGAATATAATGTATTCGTAGCGAGTAGCACGGATCCATTTGGATATAACCACTTTGCGGGTGTAGGTGCCGGCATATACGGACTAAACCAGACAGCTATAGCAACAGTTTCAGCAGGTGATACCATTGAAGCATCAAGTTGGAATTCTTTATTCACAGGGTTGGCTAACATTGCCAATCACACAAACACATCAATAACGGCATCGTCGGTTTCGGCGGGTGACGCAGTGGCGATCAGATCAGCCTTGGTGGCCAACTTGGCATCAGTAGCGGCGGCGGTGGCGGCAGGATCAACAGGCGCAACAGCGTTAGACACAGCGGCAATTGGAACATCAACTAGTGGTGGAACATTTAATACTAATGCCATTCAAGAGAGATCGGTCACGTTCGCAAGCAGTGCCGTAATGAGAGCTTTCTTCAACGGAGGTGGAGCAATCAGAGTTGACCCAGCTATTTCTGGATCTGTTGACGGGGACAAGGACACAGTTTATACAGACCTTACAGCGGCAGTAGGTAACTTTGATATTGAAGCACATAACTGCGTAAGATCAGGATCGGGCGAGACACAGACCAGTGCCGATCTCGGTAATGGTTTCTATGATGCAACAACCAGTTATGTCAGTAAACTAAAAATGACTTCAGACAACTCAGGCTACACTGGAAACACTATTGAAATTTTCATTAAGTTGAACGCGGCACCAGCCACGGCTACAGTAATGACAATCAAGATGGTAACAACTGATGGAGCGGATGACACACTTTTCACAGCCGGCAACTTATCAAGCATACCGGCCAACCCCAATGAGGCACCAGCTATGGTGTTGAATATTATTGAGGTGTTCCCAGATGATTCACAAGGTTTGGCCGCAGACATCAGATCGGCATCCAACGCAGAAGTTAGTAACTCAGTATCATCATAATAATTCTACCAGGTTGATTTTCCAACATAATTATTGTATAATTGTGTTATGGATATTGGCTCTTTAAAAAAACAATCGGATCTTTCTTACGACATAGCGATTGCAAAACGCAACGCTCTGGAGAAGGCACATTCACGACAGATAATAGTGTACAATGAACACATCTTTCGTGCGGATCCACAAACTATCTGTGTAGTTAGGACATTGAAGGAAACACAAGAAACGTTCATAGTCCTGGACACAAACAACAATCCTGTTCTGATAACAGATCCAGGAGATTTTTTATCTAAACTGATTGAAAGAAATCAAGAGAGCCTTAATTCGTACCATCAGATGTATAAAACATTTGAAAACAAAGGTGACTAATGACTCGAGGCGTATTACTATTCTGTTTTGACACAGAACACACAAAGTATCACAAGATACTGGAACGTTGTGTTCGCTTAATTAAAATGAATCTGTGTGTGGAGATCACTGTGGTGACCAACTTTGACACATACAAAAAGATGTCACCAATGGGATTCATTAATTACAAATTCATAGAGCCCGAGCTGGGCAACAAGTTAAATGGCAAAGCATGGAACAATGCAGACAGGCACATGGCCTATGAACTGTCTCCATACGATACAACACTGGTATTGGACATAGATTATTTCTGTTTCTCAGATCATCTTGCAAAGTTTTTTGACACCGAGTACGATTTCCTTGTCCCGGACCACGCATATGATCTAACAGGTAGGGATTCGTTCGATCACAGGAGATGGAGCATGATACCCATGGTGTGGGCAACTGTGTTGTTATTCAAGAAAAATGAAAAAGTTAGGAAAATATTTGACACAGTGAAATACGTCAAACAGTACTACTCGTATTTCACAGAAATGTATAGAATATATGCCAAGAATCTGCGTAATGATTATGTGTTTGCAATAGCACTTCAGCAGATAAATGGATTCATGGGATATGAAAAGTTTCCGTTTTCACTGTCAACTTTGCCACCGGACTGTGAGATTGTAGAAATCACAGACGATGGTATAGCATGGAAGTATAAGGATCAGATATCTTATGTCGAGAATCATGATGTGCATGTGTTGAACAAGGAGATTGCCAATGTCTAGCACTAGAGGATTTCTTTGGTTTGCACAGAACAACGACACAACGGATTACGTTGAGCTGTCCATAAAACTTGCGAAAAGTATCAAACATCACAGCAGGAACAAGTGTAGTAATATTTGTGTGATTACTGATGAGAAAAGTAAATTTCATAGTGAACATATTGATATGGTCAAGGTGTTGAAACAAGACGACAGTGCCGACCATGATATCAAATGGGCAAATGAGTACAAAGCATTCAATCTAACACCGTTCACTCACACAATTAAACTCGAAGCTGATATGGTATGGACAACGAACACAGACTGGTGGTGGTACTACCTATGGCAACACGACCTTGTTTTCAGTGTTAATTGCAGAGATTATAGAGATA
>Ga0209337_1002951_pt1 | contig 12061 bp, 8 predicted proteins | sample LinPmetageLP53_FD_184044 | JGI IMG/M metagenome (GOLD analysis project Ga0209337, IMG submission 184044) | Marine viral communities from the Pacific Ocean - LP-53 (SPAdes) (version 2) | ecosystem: Environmental > Aquatic > Marine > Oceanic | place: Pacific Ocean | collected 2010-02-08 | reverse complement strand
GCTCTAATATAAAATTGTAAGTTCCTGCCGCCATATTATAATTTCTCCATTATATAAATTATATCAAATTGTAAGGTAGTTGTCAAGAAATATTTTCTGTTGGGGGTTAGGTATAACCTATGCCTTTGGGTACTTGCCTTTAATAGATTTTCTATGTAAATAGAAAACTGAAGTCTTTGCTGTTTCACCTAATTTGCCTTCAGCAATATCATGGTATAAATCATCTAGTTGACCAAATACAGCTCTATATGCTAGTCTTCTTTTTTCACCATAATCTTCGCTACTTTTACTACCCTGTAATGTTATCATATAAATATCCGTCCTGTGCTTCTATGCTTAAACTTAATGAAGCATACTGTGGTTTAATAAAGGTAATCATATAAGCTCCTGCATCAACTGCTTTAAACCGTAGAGTACCACTTGAATCCATTGTTTGATCAGAAACTCCCTGTAATTTAATTGTTGTTCCTTGTGGAACACCAGTAAAATCACAATAATCTGTGTTGTTTGCTTCTATTGATTCTTTGCTTTTATTTATAGAGAATTTAGTTATAGTGCCTGTTGTAAATGTAATACCATCACCATCTATAATAGCATATTTATTAGCGCAATCTTGGTCAACATTACTTTTAGCAATAGCTTGACCTGCTACATTATAGCTAGACCACTCAGAAGCCTTATACACTCTTCCATAGTGTATTGCTCTAATTTCAAAAGTTGTTGTGTTATATTCAATAACCATCTTATTCTCCGTTATATATTTTTGTATACTTTCTTTGAGTATACTGTTCTAATTTTTTCGCCACTACATTTGTATTGTCGAAATTTTTTTCATCAATCCAAAATTTAGTCGTGTTTGGATTATTATCTAACACTTCCAAAACTATTCCAGAGAGATTTGGTTTATATTTATCGGGTATGTTTTCATTTTGAATCCACCCACAAAAATAATTTTTACACCCTTTTGGAATTAAATCATTATAAATACCACAGCCTGGTTGAGTACAATATTTACACCAAACTCCAGAAGATTTTAGTTTTTCATCAATAAATACTGGTAAAACTCTGCAGCATTGACTACAATCTCCACAAGTTCTCATGTACTAATACAAGTAGTAGCAAGTGCATAATATACTTTCCTAGTACCAGTATTTGTTCCTGGCCAGTCTCCATCTGCATCTGCAAAGGCTTCTGCAAAAACTGTTACATGTATCAAACCATTACCACTAGTATCTGGATAAGGCTGTACTACGAAACGAAATCCCATAGAAGTTCTAAAGTCTTGCGAAGTATTTTTCCAGTTATACATTCCTACAGCATTTTGTATAGTAGTATCTGTTATTACTGATGTTTGTATAAAAACTAAAGGGCATCTATCATTACTTCCGTCATTAAAATCTGCTCTAGGATAAGTAATACTTACACTATCACGAAAATCTGAATTTGTTCCATCATTCGTCAGACTTATAGATACTTCTCCTCTGTGTTTTATATGGAAAGATTGTCCAAAGGTTGAAGTTACACTTCCTACACTATCAGATAAATCACTTCTAAAAGCAAAATCGTCATGAGTAGTTCCTAATACATTTTTTGTAGGTTTTGATACAAATAATCCATACGGGTTACCTGATAAAGCTGGGTGTCTTCCTAAATATACTCTATTTGCCATTATGCTTGTTCCTTAAAAATTAATACATTTACTAAAAAGTCTTTTGCAGAACTAGAAGCAGTTATTCTGTTAATTATACATCTTCCTCTTCCACTTCCCTGATCTGTTAATTCTATTGTAAAATTAATATCATTACCTAGATCAGCAGTACTATTTAAACTTCCTTGTACTCCACCAAATATTCCATAAGTTGCACTAGCTCTTGCACTACCACTTCCTTGAGATACACAACTTATATCACTTGCACTTTCACTAGCTGAACCTACTTGACTACACAAAGCAAAAGCAAAATTTCTAACACCAAAATTACTATACTCAAAACTAACACTACTTCCATTATGTGAAGATGTTGTAGTTACTTGATGCCAACATAATAACTGTGCTTGTGAAGCAGCTGTTGAATCAAATAAAAACTCACTTTTATCTGAAGCTAATACATTTTGAGCAGCAATACTACTTCCACCTGAAGCTGTACCAGCACTTCTAGAAACGAATAAACCATATCCATGATTTGGGTGTTTTCCAAGTAATACTCTATTTGCCATTATGCACCTGCCTTTATCTTATATACAATACATTTAAATTTTTTTCCTGAGGTACCTGCTCCACCTGTTCCTGGATAGTCATGACTGGCTTCACTATGAGGATCTAGAGTATGATTAACATTTCCATCTGTACTATATAAACGTTTATACAACCAAGGAACTATTTTTATTTGCGTTCTTGTTACAGTTGCTCTCCATTCAGATCTTTTAAGTTGACTTTTACCTGCGGGTCCGCCGCTGTTGCCGCCGCCTTGTCCCATGCTGCCTGTACTTCCAGGACCAGAGCCACCGCCAATAGATCTAGTCCAATATGATCTTATTCCTTTAACTCCTCCTCCAGAAACTATTTCACTTATGTGTACAAAAGGTATATAACCCAAATCTGTTACAGTACCTGTGCCAGCAAAAGGGCTAGAGCTTCCACAGTTTACCTCAATTATTTGAGAAATACTACCATGACCGTGTGGAGACTCACTATTAAAGAGGAGATCAATTTTATCAGCACTTAGAACATTTTTACCGGGTTTACTTACATAAAGCCCCATTCCATGAGTAGCGTGATTTCCTAATAATATTCTATTTGTCATAATTAACCGTCCGATATTAAAATATAAGGTGCATTATCTGTTGCGTTAAGCTCAATTCTTGCACCACTACTATTCCCTAGTTTAAGTGCTCCTGCTTCAATAGTTGTGTTCCAACCAGTTATAACTTGGCTTGCTGCTGATAAGTTTTGAACACTACCTAGTCCTACGTTTGCTGCTGTTGTTCCTGATCTTATATCAGCTGCTGAAGTATTATCTACGTTACTTAAGCCTACATTATCTTTTGTTGTTCCTGATCTTATATCAGCTGCTGAAGTATTATCTACGTTACTTAAGCCTACATTATCTTTTGTTACTCCTGCTCTTACAGTTGCCGTAGAATCATTATCTACGTTACCTAAGCCTACACCTGCTTTAGTTACTTGTCCACTACCAGCTCCACCTAAAGTACCGTCTGCATTTATAGTAATTCCACTATTTGTTAAAGTAGTAATACTAGTTAAACCTGTGCCACCTTTGCTTGCTGGTAATGTTCCATTGCCTATTAAGTTACCTGATAAAACAATTGAACCTGCTGCTATTTGTCCTGCAGTAATTGTGTTTGCCGCTACTTGAGCTGCTGTAATTGTGTTTGCTGCTATTTGTGTTGCGGTAACAGTATTTGTTGTTAATTTTCCACCATCAATCGTAGTGCTTCCTGCATTTAATACAGTAGCTGGATTATAGGTACTTGAACCATCTGTTAAGTTATTACTTGTAAATGTTACAAGACCTGTAAAACCCATACCTTGCTGTGAAGCTGTAAATACTAAATTATCTCCAGAACTTGAACCACCACCCGCACTATTTTCTTCTGCCCTAAAATAAGCATACCAGTATTTATTTGAGTTTCCAGCAGTAAATGTTGGAGGGTTTATACCCCAACCATTCGTTAAACCACTAAAAGCATTATTGTTAAAAGCATATGCGCTCGCGGTTGGTGTGCTTGGCTGAGAGCTTGCACTTGCTTGATGATATACATAAGAAGTAACAATTTGTTTACCTGAAGTACCTGAACTACCACCCGGACCTGTCGCTCCTATTTTAGACTTTGAAAAACTTTGTACCTTAGTAAGTGCAATAGTATTTCCAGAAGTATCGTAGATAGTAATTGTAAAAGTAATACTAGCAACATCTGCCGTCATATTACTTGAGTTAGCAAACCTTCTAGTATAAGTAGAAACCGTAGAAGCACTTCCTGCAGTAATAGCACTTGTAGCTGCTGATACTGAAAACACATTATTATTGCCACCTGTATTATAAGCTAATGCAGTGGATCCTTTAAATACTTTTATATCTGTGCCAGAGCCTGCAAAGTTACCATTATTACCACTGCTATCTGTAGGTATAGTATGTGATTCATTAGTAACAACAACTGTTATAGCATCTTGTCCATCTTGAACTGCATAAATTGTTACTACATCTTGAGCTACTACTGTACTACTACCACCTTCGTACAGTTTTACTTTTACTAAAGTTGATTCTGTCAGATCTGGTTCTCTATCGTCTGGTAAAGTGAACGTTGCTGTTGTGCTTTGTGCTTGCCTTTCTGTATAGTCTGATTCGCCTGTTTCTTTAGTTTCAAAAGAAAATTGAGGACTATTTGATCCTGCTTCATCTACTGTAAAAGTAACACTAGTGCTTTCAGCTCCCGCTTGTGTGTAGGAAATAATATGCTTACTTGGTATTAATGTTATAGAGTGTCCACCAGTACCAGTAGCTCCCGGAGCACCGGCATTGTTTCTAGATATTGTTACATTTGAAGTGTAGGTATTATCAGCACCAGCAGCTCTTTCTGCTGTTGTAGAAGTAACTGTAGCTGTTATTACTGCCGAAGTGTTACTTCCCATATTTGCTTTTGATAAAGCTCTAGTGTCTCCTGAACCTGTTAGTGTAACACTTGGGCTACTACTAAAAGTTACGGATCCTGATAAGTTATGTCTCTGTGCATTAAAAGCTATTTCATTTGGAGAAACTATCGTTCCTTCGTGATCGGCAATAAATACTTGACTGTTTGCTTGAAGGATTACATCATACAAGCTACTTGGTATAACCGTAGTAGCATTAACTGAACCATGAAAAGCTCCAAAAAAAGCTTTTTGTTTACCTTTATTATAAAGAGTTTTTTTGTGCCTTATCCAGTAGTAACGTTGTGCATTGTCTGCACCTACGTTATGTTGAAAGGCTGTTACCGTTCCTTTAACTGTTGTTAATAAACCCCCGTTTGTAGGTGGTGCATTATTACTTGTATGAACCCAAATTTCTGTTTCACTCGTTGTAGTATTACCCGAAGCGTTTGACCAACTTAAATCAATTGAACCTACAGCTTTTGCAGTTGCAGTTAAATTGCTTGGTGTTCCGGGTACAGATTCAATAGAAGATCTAAAATCTTCATTAAGAATACTTGGAAGTCTTGGAGCAGTTACATCATAATAACTATCATCATACTCTTCAGCTGTTATAGTACAGTTACAGTTCTGCATAAAGTTTATGTTTTTTATTCTAAATACTTTATTAGTCCAATCAAACTTTTCATGAGTTATTGATATTGTTTCTCCCGCCTTTAATAATAGCCCTTTTGGACCAACAGTAAAGTTTATAGTCATACCAAAACGAGACTTTTTCAAAAAGTTTTCTACATTTATACGAGCATTAAAATAGTTAATTACTGAAGCTTGTGTAAGACTTCCTGATTTTATAATCATCTTATCTGATTTAAGCATATTAGAATCATAAAAACTTACAGTTTTACCCTTCCATTGAGTACTCGGCATTTCTATCTGAGAAGTAACAGTATTAAATGCTTTGCTAACACCTTTATCTTTTAAGGAAATATCACCAATAATATCATCATTTGTAATACATCTAACATTAGCTTCTGATCCAGGAGTATAGCCTTCATAGGTTTGTCCACTAGATGAGTTTGCAGCTGTAACTTTTGTGCTTGTTATTGTATCTGTAGTAGTTGCTATTTTTAACGCGTATTTACCCGATTCAAAAGTCAACATACCATTCATTTGTTGTAAAAAGCCAGAAACAGTATCAAGTACAGAAGCAGACGTATCTACAGTTCCACAAGTTTGGTGTCTAGTAACCCATCTTTGATGATGTTGTTCCCACCCTAAATATCTCCAGTATTTAACAAAAGACATGTCATATAGGCTAAATGTATTTGGATTTCTATAAACTCTTGTATCTGCATCATTGTCTTCAAATCTTGTAACATTTATAGATGTACTAGTTGAAGCAGTAGATTTACTATTTGTACTTCCAGTCTGTGTTATTTTATGAATAGGAAAAGAAGTTAATCTTGCAGAAAAACCACTATGACTAGCAACAGTAGGTGCTGCAGCATATCTTCCGGCACTTGTACATCTAAAGTAACCTTGAGTAGTATATACGATATCTCCAAGCTCGTAGCTGTGACTGTTTTTCATAAATTCTTTGGTAAAGCTACCAAAACATTCTTCTAGTATTAAACTGGTACCACTACTAACTGAAGCTTTAACTCTACCCATTGCTAGTATAGTTCCGTTACTAGCACCAGTAGAAGTTAGTACATATCTGTCACCTGCTGTTGCTGATATAGATTCTGTGCTAAGAGTTTGAGTTCCTCTACTATCACAAACTCTACCTGCTAGTAACCAGTCTGACTTAGCTAAATCATTATCTACATCTAAACTTTTTCCATACGTTCTAGAGCTCATATAATCCATTAACTGCAGAGCAGGATTAATACTTACTCTCATATCAGCTCTTGAAAATATTTTATAAGTATAAGTTGTATTAGCTTTTTCAGCTGGTGCGTTACCTCCATCCCAAGGAATACTTATTATTGCTAGTTTATCTGCTCCTACATAGTCTTGAATAATTCTTACTTGTCTAGTTACGTTCTTAGTAACAGTATTCTCTGCTAGTAATTCTATTTCTAGCCCGTTGTAAGCATCATTAACACTACTAGCGCTACTAGCTAATTTTACCTGATTTCTAGTAATAATTTCCACGGTTTGGTCTGAGCTTATACCTGCTCCAGTAACGTTATTTTGTTGTGTAAGTATTATATCTGTACCTGCACCACTTGGTTGTGTAGCTTTTACAATAAAAGATTTGGTTTGCGGACCCAGATCTAAATGTTCAGCTATTTGACCATCAGTGTACCCCATATTCATTATATCATCTAACCCATACCAGGTTCCTACATTATTTACCACTATCTCTGTACCCGGTTGTGATACAACTGTATAAGTAGGAGCACTAGTAGCAGGAGATGTAGTTGCTTTTGTAACAACTTTTAAACAAGTACTAATTGTGCCTGAATCAAATACATGATCTGAAGTATTCATATGCCATGTTTGGTTTGAAGCATTCTTCATGTAGAAATTTTTAATTGCAGGTATTCCATCTGTATAGTTTAAGTTTGGTGCATTGCTATATCTAAATCTATATTCTTCTACACCATCAGGTCCAACCATAGACCACTTATCTATAATAAATACGTCAGCATTTAATACTCCGTCTCCGGTTGTATTGTATAATGTTACTGTATCTCCGACTTTAAAGTTACCGTGTGCTTCTGATCCACTACCGTATGTGCTATTTGGTACATGTTGGTAGCTGTAATCATAATTAAAGCATTTTACTAACTTACCTCTAACTACGTATTCAAATTCTGGAAGTGTAGTTGCCTCTTGGCTTATTGTAGTATTTGAAACTATATATGCTGTATCTAATAATCTGTGATTTGGACTCCAATAAAGTTCTTTAGTTGGATCATAATAGTCATTCTGTCTTTTAAATCCGGGAGAAACAGCTATTCCAACTAGTAAATCATCTGCTCGTTGATCTTCCTTTCCACTATGAACTGTCATGAATACTTCATTTGGAACTTCAAACTCTAGTGTTTGTCCGTCTATAGCTCCTTTAGCATCTGAAGTAGTAGTAGTAGCTAGTAAAGCCCTGTTAGGGTTATAATATACAGGGCTTGTTATGTTACCCACGTTCTTACCCTGCTGACCGTCCGTCTTTTGTGAGCCTGTACTATAATCTCCTGGAAATAGGTTAAAATTGTGTTGACTAGAACCTGATATGCCAATACCAGATATTACAGCTCCACCGATTGTTTGTCCTATATCTGCTCTACCTCTACAAACTACAGCTGCTTCAGACGCAGAAGTACCATTAGTATTATTTCTATCATCAAAATCTTCTTTGTTAAAACATATAGAAGGAATTCCATCAATATATACATCATATATTCCACCAATTTCTCCTTCACACAGCACTTCAGCTATATAGACATTATTTGCATCCCCGCTTTTTGTATCTACAAATACAGGTCTGCCTTTTACTTTGTCTATTCCATATATTATTGGAATATATTTTGCCTGTAAAGAAAAGTTTAAATCTACCTCTCTATCCGTTATTTCGGTTTCTGTATAGGTTTTAATTTTAGTTCTAAAACCGCCCCACTTTGACTTCACATTTTGTTTTTCTACATCTTCTGAGTGTTTATATGTAGCCAGTATACTAATAGTATCTTCTGAATGAGCATAACCTAGATCGTCAGCATATGCTTCTTTTCTAGCTACTTCAGGTTGAGGATACCCATCATTATCTAAAGCTCTGTGAATAGCATCACTTGTTAGTCTTCCATTTACTTGTACAAAATCTCCCCAATGACTAGTAACACTCCAAGTTACTTCAAGATTTCCCGAAGGTTTATCTGTTAGAGTCGTACTATTTATAAGACCTTTAAATACAAGATAAGGCGCGCCTATAATAGAGTTATCTGTTGGATCTAAAAATACTTTATATACAAATACTTCTCTATTATGGTAAGATTTAAGATTATCTTGATTGTTCATTTCAACAAGCGGACCTTTTAACTCATCTGATACTACCTTAATAGTAGTAGATGCAGCTGATGACATATTACTTACAGCATCATCTATTGCAGATATTGTTAAAACTGTACCATTTGTTTTTATACCCGTTACTTTAAACTCTCTATTAGTATTACTTCCACCACCATTAGATACTAAAATTTTATCGCCTTCTCTGAAACCTTCTTTTACAAAGTTAACCGTAGAGGCAGTTATAGTAGTACCCGTTATAAGCATACTAGCAGTTACAGTATTATAAAGGCTTTCAGCACTTAACTTTAAAGTTATACCTGTAGTTTTAACGTCTGAAGATTCACTATAAGAACCTACTGCAGTTACTTTATCTGCAAAATATGTTTGCGCGCCGTTGCTAACGCCAAGTACATCTGAAGTTCCATCATCAAAAGAAATATTAAAAGCAGCATCACTTAGGTATCCGTATCTTATAGCATCTGTGCTAGCTGCACCAGTTACTTCCATAGCATGTGGTCTTTCGAATTTTACAAGATGAGCATAAGCAAAAGGCTCATTATTTATAAGCCGTTTCTTTGTTGCTACATTTATAGCTCTTTCACTCATTATGCTTGTGCTTCTTCTAAATTTAGTGTAAAAGTATACAAGTTATTGTTAGTTAAACTATAGGCTTGTACATCACTTTTCATTATTACTCTAAACAAAGGTTGGTAATAATCTATTCCAGCTCCACTACTTACAGATCTTTGTAAGGGTGGTGCAAAATAAACAATTCTTTGTACTGTTGTAGGTTGAGAATGCAAACCAGTATGACGTGCAGCAGCATCCATAACTCGTGTTACTCTATATGCCTTAGTATGTAAACTATCATTAGAATCTGTAATTGTAAATACATCACCCGGTTTTGGTGTAGTTGTTTGAGTACTATGATGACCATTTTGTATCATAAAGTGTGCGCCTTGATTTAATGCAGTTGCTGCTGTAGGAGTGTTACTTGAAGTATGATTTGCAAAAGCAGTGTTCCTGCCTGAAAGTTGATTTGGTAATTGAACAAAGAAAGGCTCTAACCTTCCTCTAGCTAAAAGGAAACTATATACAGGTTCAAACTGATCACGAGTCATAGGATTATATGTTATATCAATACTCCACCTCTGACCAGCTATTCTTCTAGTAATAGTTCTACCGCTGTTTGTTCTTGAAACCTGAGTAGGTGACGTAGAAGTAAGTTTAACGTCTCTAAAGCCTTGTCCCGCAACTCCACCGCTAGCTGTAGCTAAAGCTTCGCCTCCCTCTCCGATTGGATTATTCGGATCAGGTAGTATATCTAAAAATGCTGAAAAGTCTGCCATTATGCTTTCTCACCCATTAAGGACATACCATCATCTAGATAGTCTGTTTCTACAGCTTCTAAAAAGTCTTGTCCGTTATCGTTTGCTGCTTTTCTAATCATGCCTATTATATTTCCTTGTTGTGCCATTAGTACTTGTTCTACTCCTTTTGCATCTATTGCATTTATTGTAAAGTTAACGTTTGAAGATGCTCCACCACCTATTTCATCGTTTGGTACAACATTATATCCTGAATTTGGTTGAATCATTTCTGGACCGCGTTCTCCTACAATTACTCCACCGTCTGCATACCCTTTACGTAAACCACTCGCTGCATTAGAAGGATTAAAGTTGTTTGCATTTGTTCCTATACCTCTTTCACCTTTAAGATATGAAAGTTCTCCAGCAGATGCTCTTTGTGATACATCTACTTTATTGTCTCTCTTACCTACGGTTATAGCTGATGGAGGAGCTCCAATACTTGCGGAGCCACCTTGATACTGCTGACTGGAAATCATTGCTAAACTAGCTGCTCCCATAGCAGTAATTAAACCACCAAACATAAGACCTAGTAAACCACCCTGACCTATAGCTTTCATAATACCTAAAGCTGTATTCATAACTACTTCAGCCATCATCAGTTTTTTATTTGTTTCAAACGCTTTTTTCTTTATCTTCTCTTTTTTAGCTTCCATAGCTTTTATTTTTTCTAATGAGCCTGCTGACTTGCCATCGCGTCTTTTTTCTGCGGCTATTTCATTATCTACAGCAGCTACAGCAGCCTTACCCGCAGCATCAGCCATTTGTCTAATACCTGAAAAAGCATTTGCAACTTGTGCTAAAGCGTTTCCAAATTTAGCTTGCTTCTCAGTTAATTTACTATCCTCATGATCAAAAAGTGGGTTGGCTTTCATTTGCTGAGCCATGTTTACTACACTAACGCCAAATTCTGCAAATGAAGCTGCTACTAAACCTTCAGCTCCAAAAGTATCTGCCATTGTTTGTGCAAAATCTAGTGTTGCAGATTTCATAGCATTAATGCCTTGGACAAATTCTGCTTTGTCCATCTTCAAAACCGCATCGTCAAATTGCTTTTGACTTATCGTTGTCGCTTCTAGTTGTGCATTTAGTTCTTCAAGTGCAACTGCATTAGCCTTTGCTATTACGTCTACACTACCTATAGCTATCATTTGTTTGCCTATCATTGTATCATTAAAACTTTGAATACCAGTTGAAAAAGCTGTATTTAATCCTATCTGAGCTTGATCTCTTATTTTTACTCCAAAATCTAAAGCTGCATTATTAAGGGATTCTTTTACGCCGTCTTTTAAATTCTGTGTCGATTTGTCCATACCAGCCTGAAGCCCACCAAAGTCTACTCCAGAACCTGATCCTGCTTTTGCACTTTCTAGTTTAGCATCTTGTGCTTGTAAGATTGCTAATTGTGCTTTTTGTATACCAGCTTGTGCCTCAATTATAGCCATCTCAATTACTGCTTTTTTAGTTGCTAAAGCTAATCTTCTCTTTTCAGCTTCAATCATTACTTCTGCTTGCTTGTTAGGGTCTAGCGTTGTATTACCTGTTATATTAAATTTAGTTAATCTTTTTTGTAGTTCTAAACCTTTTGTTTGTAAATCTGAAAGTTTTTGTTCTGCTGCAAGTCTTGTTAGTAATGTTTTATTTACTGCTAGTTTTATTTGATCGAGTTTTGTTTCAGTCGCAATTTTAATATTTAAAGCTATAATGTCTTCATCGTTCATCATTTTTTGAACATCTGATATGTCTTTTAAATTTGTACCTCGCTCCTTTAAGAAAGCATCTCGTTCTTCATCGGTTTTTTTGGCTTTAAGTCCCTCAATTGTTGCCCTAGCTTGTGTTCTAGTCATATCTTTTAATGTTTGAGCATCATCATGTTTGAGCTTCATTAAATCTTCTTCCATCTTCAAGTTTGTTAACGTATTCTTTAACTCAAACTGTTTAAGAGCTCCATTTTCTTTAATTGTTTTACCTATTAGTTTGTTTATATTATTAAGCTTTTTAGTTTCAGATGCATTTCTAATAATAAGTCGTTGAGTTTCTT
>Ga0209337_1002950_pt1 | contig 12064 bp, 12 predicted proteins | sample LinPmetageLP53_FD_184044 | JGI IMG/M metagenome (GOLD analysis project Ga0209337, IMG submission 184044) | Marine viral communities from the Pacific Ocean - LP-53 (SPAdes) (version 2) | ecosystem: Environmental > Aquatic > Marine > Oceanic | place: Pacific Ocean | collected 2010-02-08 | reverse complement strand
TAGTTAATCCCGGAATAACATCGTTAGCTGCAAGAGCAGTACCTTTATCGGTAGTTGCTTCAGCAAAGTCTAACACACCTTCAATCATAAAAGGTTGACCCGGTAGACCTGCTTTACCAGCTCTGCCATAAGCGTTAACTGTAGAAGTTGTTTGTGCTCCTAATGCCATAATCTAATCTCCCTTACGCTAAGTGATATTTTGCTCTAACAAGAGCTTCAGGTCTAAGTATCTTTCGACCATACAAATGCATACCTCTGACAATATCAGCAAAAGAATCAGGGTCTCTATAAGTCTCTGTTTTGTTGATTTGTTCAGCAGTAGCTACAGCAGAACTATGTCCTGCAACAATTACACCAAAGTTTGTTGAACTGTTTGTGCCTGTATTTGAAGGTCCTGTTCCAACAGCAGGTAGATTGTTAGATTGGTATACTTTAAAACCGTGTAAGTTATTAAGGATTAGACCATTCTGAAGACCATTTCCACCAAAATCGGCATCAAATAATCTTGAGTCTTCGTCTTTTAAAACCTCAATAAATACAGGGTCTAAAACTAACCATCTTCCGTTAGTATCTACGTTTTGTTGGTCAAGTAATCTTGACATACGAGCAATAACTGTAAGTGGGTGTCTATCACCGGCAGCAGGAGCAGCAGTTGTTGCTCCACCTGTTCTAGGTGTGATAGCAACAGCATCACCTGATGACCCACCAAAATCAAGAGCATCAATTAACATTGACCCTAATAATTCGTCAGTTCCAGCAGTTGAAACGGCTACACTACCATTTACAGTACTATTAACAGTATCAGCAGTACCATGTAGTGCAGACTGTTTAAAACCTGACAAGTAACCAAGAACGTCTTGGTCAAATTGGTCAGATAGTCTATATGCAGCACGGTCTGAAGCTAACTGTTGAAAGTTAACATGACTGTGTGCTTCTTCGATATCATCAACTTTAAATGCAAAGTAGTTAGCTTTGTCAATTGTTAAGCTGAATTCTTCATCGTCAAGGTCTTGAGGTGTAATTGCTGTACCTCTTGTATAAGCCTTAACTGTGATTTCAGGTTCTTTAATAACCTTAACGGAATCACCCATGTTAGCAATTTCTCCAAAGTAATCAGAATTAGTGATTGCTTCAGTGATAGATGACTTGCGAAATGCAAGTTGCACCTGTTTGCTATAAATAACTGGGCTAAAATTTCCATTAGGAAGGTTACCATAACCTGTCGCAGTTGAAAATGCCATTTTATATCTCCTATATTAGCATATTTACAGATGCAAAACATACAAATTTATTAACAGGGCTGACTTACGTTAGGTGCATATCGTATAGGTTGTACATTACTATAGTCAATGGGCTATCTCTATCAGGTAATCTAGTAATTTTTGTTGGTTTGCTGGGTGTTTGGGTAGGTAGTCACTATAAATAGTGGGCTACACAAACGTATATATATATAAGTTATACTCATAAATTACTGTTTGTCAACAGTTTCTTTTGGAACTTCAATAAAAGTAAAGTTCACACTAAAGGAACGTCTTTCCCCTTTAGTCTTAAATGGATAAACACAATGAAATAATTCTGCAGGAAATATATAAAAATCTCCTACTTGTGGTTTAACCATAAAATTTGTTTGGCTATATCCTGAAGGTGTACCATGAGCAAATTGTATATGCCCATTTGCAGGGTGATGGTCTTTATAATCTTCTTCCCACTCTTTTTCTATACCTTTAGGTAACTTTAAGTAGCCTACACATGACATTCTAGCACCTGTATGTATGTGTAATGGATTGTATTCATTTTCAAATTGTCGTACAAACCATCCTGAAGCTATTTGTATCCCATGATTAAACTTTTCAATATCAAGTTTACTTTTACCAAAAGAATGTCTGTATTCAACATAGTTATGAAATTTACCTATGTATTGTGCAAACTCATTATGCCATAACTGTTCTATTTCTTTAGTAAACTTTAATTCTTGCTTTACTTTACCTACAAGTTTATCAGACCAATCTTCTAAGTCAGGGTTCATTAACTCATTCATCTTCCGTAAGAAAGAAGGAGTCATTTTTTTATAGCCCATTACAGGACCAAAAGGTGCTATGTATTCCTCATCCTTTTTAGGAGTGTATATTTTACTTTGGTGTGCCATAATATACTCCTATCTAGCCGAACCAGATACGTCATATATAAACTTACCACTTCTTATAGCTTCCATTATTTCATCTGCATTTTTTTCATAGTCTTGAGCAGACATCTTTTGTACTTGCGACTCTCTTAAATAGCTTTTGCTTTCATTGCTTTGAGGTTCGCTTCTTTGTCCTTTAGCATTTATAGCTTTAGCAGCATCCTTACTTGGCTTTACTTTTTCTATATTCTTATCTGATTTGTATAAGTCTATTGCTCTTGCAGCTGATCTTGCATCGCTGTCATTGTCATACAAAGCATCTTGAACCCATTTAGGTTGTTCTTCTGCCCACGTATGAAAATCATCGCTCTCTCTTATTGTAGAAAAATCAGGGTGTATATTTAGTAGTTCTGCTTCGGCTTTTTCTTTTGTGGCTTCAACTCTTAAATCTTCATACTCTTTTATTTTATTTTCGATATCTTTAGATTGCTCTTTAGCTTTTTTAATAGCAATTGACTCTACTATTGCAGCAACGTCAGGATATTCTTTTGCCCATGTTTCTAATTCTTCCTCTGACTTTGGTAATTTAATTTCTTTTTTAGCAGTTGCACTTAATTGTTTTTCTAAACTACTAATCTTTTCTTCTAAAGTTTTTTGTTGTTGCTGTTGATGTTTACGTAAATCACCATATCTTTTCTTAAAACTTTTTTCTTCTGCACCGTCAGGCTCTTTTTCTTCTTCTTTAACTTCTTCTACCTGCGTTTTCTTCTGTTCTTCTAAAAGTGTTTTTAATTCATCTTCATCTTTTTTGCGTTTTTCTTCCTGTGAGTAAGGCTTACTTGCAAATGCAACTTTTTTAGGTGTTGCTTCCTGTGCCATAACTAATTCTTCAGCCATGTATCTTCTCCTTTGTTGGGGTCATAGTAGCCACTTTGGGGGTGTGAGTAGCCAACAATAATATGGGTTATTTTTTAGAAGCTAACCCACCTTGCTTCATGGTCTTCTTCTTTGTTTTAGATGCTATACCACCTTTATTAAAACCTCTTATTCTTCCAGTTGTTCTTTGTTCTGCAATTTTAGAAGATGTATAGTCATCTAGTTTTTCTTGTTGAGCCATTGCTCTGTTTGCTTCTCTTTCTGCTTGTAACATGTCTTGACCCTCTGCTTCAGCTTTTTCTATCGCTTCTCTTTTAATTTTTTCTCTAGCTGTAGCTTGTATAGCTTCTATATCCTGCTTTTCTTTTAATATTTGTACTTCTCTTTCTCCTGCTGTTCCCTCATCAATAAATGATATTATTTTAGGTTTAGCAGCACTTGCAACTTCTCCTTCAGCAATTTTACCTTTATTGTCTGTTTTTATCTTTGTACCAATTTTTACGCCTGTTGTTTTCCCTGCAGCATCTGTTTCAGTTGCATCCATTTCGTCATCGTATGCCCTATAGTATGCATCAGAAATACCTTGTTCAGTAAATAAAAATCCCGGAGCTTTTATTTCTTTGCCAAACACTTTAATAGTGCCTTCACCTGCTTTAATTTTATCTTTAATTTCATTCATTCCTATTCCCGGATTATTGTCCATCATTTGTTTAACCATAGCATCATAACTTTTATTCATGTTTTCTTGGTCTTCAATTTTTTCTCTTTGTTCTCTTGTTAGAAATTTATCTCCAACTAACATTCTATCAGGATCGTCTTTTGGTTGTGTTACAGTAGCTGTTGACACGGATGTATCTAATGTTTCATCTACCTTTGCTTCTTCTTTTGGTGCTTCTTGACCTGCTTCTATGGGTGTGTATCCTTCAGGTGGGTTAAATACAGGATTACCACCTACATGTGGTATTACCATTGTTTCGCCTGTTGTTTTATTTATGTATGATACGTTGTTATATTGTTGTGTTGGCATTGGTATTAAACTTTGAAAACCTGTATATTGTTGTGGTTGTTGTTGCATCCCAAAGCTAGGCACATACCCTGTTTGTTGAGGTGGATACATAGGTTGTGGAATACCAAATTGAGGTGGTTGATACATTTGTTGTTGTTGAGGTGCAATATTAAACTGTGAGCCTACTTGTGATGGTCTATATACTACACCACCTGTATTCATCTCTAACTCACCTTCGTTGCCATCATCGTCTTCAACCATAATATCTGCAGAATTAAAAGGTATATCATCTGGTATTGTAGCTTCTTCTGAATTACCCATCTGACCCATAGCTTCCATCTTCTTTAAACCTGCTTTAGCTTCTTGTCTAATCATCATAAGTTTTTCTAAACCTATAAATCTAACTACATCAGCAGGAAATACAAACTCACCTTCCGATAGTTTAGCATCTATATCATCTCTTACTTCTTCTTTACTAGAACCAATTGGAACATCATTACCTGATACAGGGTCAACTGCACCACCATCTTGTTCTAATCCACCCTCATTAAACAGTTTCATTTGTTTTTTCATAGTTGTTCCACCTTTACTAAATATAGTTTCTGTCTTTCCTTCAGTTCTTATTTTTAAACCACCTTGTGTGCCTAGTTTTTTTGCTTCTGATAGGTTAAACTTTTGTGCATTTTTAGCCAACACTAGAGCACCTACCTGTAAAACCTCATCAGCAGATTTTATAGGCATACTTGTGTCTTTATCATAAAAATACCCATGTTTAAATGGATTAAAACCTACTTGTGTCCATTCAGGGTCATTTAAAACTTGTTCTGCTTTAGCCTTTGTTGTAGCAGGATTTTCATTATAATAATCACCAAATATACGTGCTATTGTTCCTTTATCAGCTCGACCTGCAGCTATTTTTGATGCTCCTTGAGGTAGCGTTTTAAACTCTACATTTTTTAAAACTGCAGTTTTTCCGTAACCTAATATGTCTCCTTGTAGAGAGTCTACTCTACCTTTTTTATCCAAGGCATCGTGCAACGATACAACCCAAACATCATGTTTTTCATAAGCAGGTATATCTAATCTAGAAGATACTCTAGTTCCATCCTCTATATTTTTTGTAAGACCTAGTATTCCCTTACTAGATTTATCTTTATTTAAAGAGCCTACTATTTCTTTAAATGTAGATATAGAAGGAACTTCTTCTATTTTTTTAATAGGTGTGTTTTCTTTTACAATAGAACGATATTGCTTACCTGTTATTTCACCATCTAATAAATCATTAGCTGCCTTTTCAACATCAGGATTTCTTTTTTGTGGTTTTGGGTTTGGGTTTTGTTTTTTCCAATCATCTATTTTTTTAGGGTCTGTTAGTAAATTTTTTGCTTCATCAACTTTTTCTATAGTCTCATCTACTACATCTTTACCTACTTTAGCAGCAGTCTTTAGTAACTTTGATAATACAGCCATTTATTTATCTTCTCCTAATACTTCTTGCCTTAACATTTTTAATCTACGTAGTGTAGCTACAGCACCTTGTGATCGGTACATCATAATATTATTATCTGTTTGCTCAATAACTTGATGTTGTCTAGATATAAGAAAATCTATATAGTTATTAAGACTGTTCAGTAGGTTCTTGTCCTGCACCAGCTTCTTGAGTTGGGAGAGGACTTGCTTGTGGTTGTCCTTGTTGTTGTGCATTGCCTGTAAATCCTTGTTCACCCGGAACTGGTGCTTGACCTGTTCCTATTGTTGCACCACCTGCACCTGTTGGGTCATTTGGGTCTGCTCCTGCAGGGGGTGGTGGTTGATTTTGAGCCTGTTGCTCTTGCATCATCTTCGCTTGTAATGCAGCTTCTTCCATATTGTTCGTAACTTTTTCAGGGTCTAAATCCATAGACTTTGCTATCTCACGAATAATATATTGAAACTTTGCAAATGGTGCAAGGGCAGGGTTACTTGCGACACCAAGGAATTGCATAAGTCTTTGACTACGCACTTCGTTAGCCATTAAACTTTCAGTTCCTCTTGACTTAACTTCTAAATCACCTTTAATCTTTTCATCAAAGTCAAATTGCATGTTAAAACTAAATAAGTTTTCACCTAATGGTTTTAATAAATAATCATCTACATTTTTTATAACAGCTTTAATGCCACCACTTGCAGCATTCATTAGCATAGATATACCACTTGCTGTTCTTCCTACTCCTGTCACACCTGTTTGTCCATGTGCAAAGGATGGAAAACCTGTTGATTCGTCTGCAAGTTGCCTAGCCTTATCAAATAGCTGTATATTTTCACCTGCTACGTTTGGAAACTTTGTACCAAAGATAGCTTGTCCCGGAGCACCACCTTGTCTTCTAAATATTTTTCCCGGATATACGGATAAGTCTTGTCCCGGTACTAAATTAGTTTCATCTACTTCTATTAGTAGGTTACCTGATAGTACAGCATTGTCTACTGCCATTCTCATAAAGCCATTCATAAGAGTTTGTGTATCATCCATATTTTCTGCAATACCTACTCCAAAGAATGAGTATGGGTTAAGTTCATAAGGTGCAGCCATGTATGGTATTTTAGCAGGTTTAAAAGGATTCAATACTACTCTAATTAGTTTATTGTTACATATCCAAATATTAGCTTGTAGCTCATCGAACTTCTGTAATTCTTTTGGTATCTCAACTTCATTCTCTATAAGCATTTCAGTATCTATTGTACCCCAATACTCAATAACCTCAAACCTATCTATGTAGGATTCGCCTGTAGCATAGTCAGATAGATCATCTTCCCAATCTTTTTTAATATATGTCTCACCCATCTGAATACAAGAATCAATAACATTACTTCTAAAGTATGGTCGTTTCTTTAAGTTTCTTAGTTGTGACCTAGATAGTTTATGTCTCTCTACTACATATTGTACATCATCCATGTTTGATGCATCAGGGTCAGGATAGAAGTTCCAAACAGATACATGACTTACCTGTGGCACTGTTTTAAATATAGGATTATATTCTCCTGTTTCATCCCAACTTGGATATTCTTTATCTACAGCAAAAGGTCCTTTCATAACACCTGTACCAAACAATGCCATTTCAAATGCTGTGCTTCTTAAATGTTTAGTAGCACCTGACTCTTCTAGTTGGTCAAGTATTTTTTTCTCCATATTTTTAGCAGCAATCATAGCAGGACTAAATGTTACAGTAGTTGGTGTTGTTCCTGCACCTTCTTTTAAATTTTCTATAGTAGACAATTTTTCTTCTAAAGGTCCTAGTTCTAAACTAGCAGTAAACCCTGCAGGTAGTTCTTTGCCATCTCCCTCAAATCCGTATGGGCTTTCAGGTTCTTCACCTATAGGAGTAGGCTGTAAATCCGTATGAACATCTTCTGTTACACCCTCTGGTAATGCTGTAGGTTCAACACTAATTGGAAACTTATTACCTGCAAATAGAACATCTACTATTTGTGCGTAAGCTGCCAATGTTTTAGTCTTTGTTGTTTTTACAAATACTCTTGACTTTTCTGCTTCAGTAAACTGTACATCAGGACCATACAAACCTCTGTAGTTTCTATAGGCTCTTAACCACCTATCTTCATCACTTTCTCTATAATCTTCTGCTCTCTTATATCTTTCATAAACATGGTCAACAATACCGTTAACATTTATATCTTCTACTTCATTATCAATGTCATCAAGAGAAATTGCATCATCTTCTATATTAATATTTTCTTCAGCCATATTTTATCCTTTAATATCCAAATGTTGCATCTGCTACTGGCATACTACTAGATGGTCTGCCATGTGGGTCGTAGTCAAATATACTAAACCTTGGTCTTGACATTATACCATATCTTAAAGCATCATACAAGTGGTCTTCTGCTTTTGTGTCCACATCTTCTGGATTTTTCTTATCTAGTGGTATAGCAGGTAATTGTGCTATCATATTTGTACAAGTATTAAAAAAAACCATTCTTGGTTCTTCTGTAAATTCGTCTACTTGTAATCTCCTGTGTATTTCATTTTTACCTGATACACGAGAGCCTTTACTTCTATCTGAAGGTCTCCAACGACAACCTTTCATTATCATTTGTTCAGCCAAAGATGGACCAGTATCGCCACGTTTATGCCAAAGACTAGAATCCAAAACACCATATCGAATGTTACCATCACCTGTCTCCAAATCTAAAACCATATCAGCTAAATCTGTTGCTAGTACTTTTGATACGTAGAGTTCCCTGTAAACAACCAATTGCTCACTAGGTGAAACAGCAATCCATAAAACACCAGAATAGCTTCCATAACCATAATCACAAGCCCTAAACTTAACCCAATTATTAGGTATATTGTAAGGCTCAATAACATGCACATCCCTATTAAACTCGGTAAAAGCAGCTCCCTCTTTAATATCCCAATCACCTTCCAAAAGCTGTTTCCTCTGTTGCTCTGGGAGTGAGAGAAGCATTGCTTCGTAGTCTCCTGATTCAGAGAGGTATGGATTGTCAGATAGTCTTGCAGGAATAAATCTCCGTTTGAATAAAGACTTTCCAGCTTTAGCATGTCCTGATGGGTATTTAAGTACTTCACTTGTTTCTATATCCGTTGCATCAAATGCTTTTCCGTAAGGTGCTGGGTCGATAAACATTTTCTTAACCCACATATGTCCTACCCCTCCGGGGTTTGTTGTGGCTCTCATAAAGATAGGTAAGTCAGGTGCTGTAGAACGTAATCTAGAACGCATATAATTCCAAGCAAATGAACTTGACCACTGTGTTAATTCATCAAAGCCTATCCAACTAAATGCCAAACCTTGGTAACGCATTACATCTTCGTTTCTATCTAGGTAAGACATCCATAATCTTGCACCTGATGGTGCTACCCATTGCATCTTTCTTTCGTACCACTTGATGCCTTTCCATATTTTTGGGTATAACTCTTGAGACTTAAATATAAGTTCGCGTAATTCTTCTGTTGTATGTCGTAATAATAACCCACTAAATTGTGGATGACCCATATAACGTAGTGGGTCTGCTAACATGGCAAACGATTTACCACCACCTGCTGAACCACCATAAAGTACTTCTCTTTCACCTGCAGCAAGAAACTCTGTCTGAGGTCCTTCATTAGGTTTAAATACTACATTGCGTTCATCTTCAGGTAGCTTTTCTACCTCTTCTATTATCTCTATCTTCTTAACCTTGGGCTTTGCTACTCGTTCTTTCTTCTTCAAGTTTTTTCGCTGTGGCGATTGCTTTTTCTGCATACCTAGCCCACTGACGGAGAGTTCTAGCTTGGTTCTTACGTCTTTGCTCACGTTTTACTCTTTTCATTAATCCTATGTGTGATATAGACCTATCTGTAAATTTAGATAGCCAATTTGCTACCTGTCTATATGAATACTGTTTTAAGTGTTGTTTAGCCTTTTCAAGAGCATCTAATTCACGAGGTATAGGTCTTAATATATGTTCATTTTCAGGATCAATATTATAACCAAAAGGAACTGTTCTTGCAACTCGTGGTATAGGTTGCCATTCATTTTCTTCTTTTATATCTAGTGGTTGAGGTAATTCCCAACTTCCTGTGTCTCTACTCATCTTCCTGTGTTTGTTTCGTAGGCATAAGCATTACTCCACCTGATGCTTCAACCTGCACCTTCTCTGTTTTAATTAAACCTGTTCTATCTAACAACTCTTTTGCCGCAGTCATTTTATCACGAATACCTAACTCTGTAGGGTCTATCATACCACCTACCATAGCCATTGCAGCCTTTGGTGCATTACTTGCCATATACAGTTGTGTAGCTTCTAGTATTTCTTCTTTTAAAGATTTTATTATTTCTTGATTGTTTGTTGCAGGTGAATACCCTGCTATAATTTTAGCATCTTTAATACTACCATTAGCATCACCAAATAAAGCATTAATAAAATTCTGTTGTCGTTCTGTAAGTTTTCTAGCCATTTTATTTCTTTTTTGTGTTGTATACTCTTCCCTCAAAGGTAAAAGTTTTTTTCTTATCTTTTACTGCTTGTCTAAATGCTTCTTGAAATGCTTTAGAAGAGTCTGTTCCCTTTTTATATGTAGGATAATCTTTTGGGTTTACTCTGCCATTACCATTTTCTTTAGCAGACCCTGTTTTTTGAACATCGCCTGTTAGTCCAGAACCTGCTAAAAATCCTATTATAGCAGTTTTAGTAATAAGTTTTGCACCTCTTTGCCTTTGATATAAACCTTTATCTGCTACTTTACCCATTTTATCTTGTGCTGCAGTTGTTTTTGACCAAAAAGCACTAGGGTTAGGTTTTTTATTTGGGTCTTTTTGTTTTATTTTTGTTATTTTATAGCCATTGTCTTTAATTATTTTTTCTACTTCGTCTGCTTTTTTCTTACCTAATTTATATGTAGTATTTAATATTGTACTTATTGCACCCACTTATCTTCTCCTTATGTTTTTATAAACTTTATAACTCTTGGTTTAAAAAATTCATGCAAAACTTTTTTATGTTTTGCTCTTTGTTTTTGTTTTTCTAACTCAAGTTGATTGCTCTCATTCGAGATATAAGCCTGTCTGCTCTGTTTGTTACCTGTTTGTGCCATCTGCTTCGTTTCATTTGCTCTGCTGCTTCTACCCAATCTGCAACCTTAATAGCCTGTATCATCTTTTTAAATTTAGATAATCTTGGTCTACCCATGTTAAACATCATGTTAGCTGTTATTAGTTTTACTTCTTCAGGTAGTTTATCCCAATCATCAAATAGTTTTCTGCACTCACCTAATGTTACATGTACGTCTTGTTCAAAGGCTTCATTGACTCGTATTTCATCAACTGGAGTACCGATCCCCATTTGGTGTTCAGGGTCTTTGTCAGTGATGAGATGTCCGATACCAAATGTAGGTAGTCCAAGGTGGTCAAGATATACTTCGTATTTACATCCTTCATCTATTTTAAGTTCCTCTCTTAATCTGTCTGTAAGTGTTTCCATTAGTGTAATTTTTTTAACCTTTCGTTTTCTTTTAATACTGTATAGTAGGCTTCAGTTAATTGTTTTATATCGTCTTGCAATAAGAATATTGTTCCTTTTGCTTCTAGTAGCTCTCTTCTTAATGTTTCCTCAAAAGTATCTTCGTGGTTGTTCCAACCTTCAGCTTCAATCATTTTTTACCACTTAATGCACTAAAACCAAAGTAAGCTCCAACCAAGCCACACATACTGATGTATTGTGTCATAAGGATACTCTCTGCTTCTGCAAGTCTGTCTGGAAAAGCTAGAGTTAGTACTGTTGTTATAGCCATAAGATAAATCAATACCCATGCCATTCTTCTTTTATTTATTTGATAACCCATTTTATCAGGTATTAAATCTGTTGAACTGCATTTGCAGTCTTCATTTCCACAAGCACATGCCATTATGTTTTCTTTTTTCTTAAGTTTCCTAATGCAACACTCATCGGGCTTCTTCCTCCACGTTTAGCTGTTTGTTGTCTAGCTTTTTTTTGTGCTGCTTTATGTGCTCTTTTCATAGTAGGACTCATCTGTCTTAGTTCTTTTAAAAAATTACTCATTTGTCCTCTTGTTCTTGGATCACCAACTTTAGGTACACCTCTTAATACTTTAGCTCTTTGTCTAGCTCTAGCTCTTGCTAATGCTTCTCTTCTACTTCCTTGTTTAGCTCCAGTAGCTGTAGCATCAAGTTTTTGTCTTTGTCTAGCTCTAGCTCTCATTAATGCTTGTCTTCTATCTCCAGTAGCTGTAGCATCAACTACTTTTGCAGGTCTACGTCTTGGTATCTTAGGCATAGGTGTAGGTCTAGGTTCAGCAATAGGTCCTCTACGTTTTCTTCTTAGTAACTCAGTAGACATAGGTATAAGTCTAGGATTAACAGTTGTTCTACGTTTCTGTGGTCTATCTATACCTTTAGCTCTTTCTCTAGGTCTAGGTTCAGCAATAGTAGGTCTAGGATCAGCAGTAGGTCTACGTCTTCTTCTAGGTGTATCTTTTTTAGGCATAAGTGTACCTCTTAATACTTTAGCTTGTCCTCTTGTTCTTGGATCACCACCTTTAGGTG
>Ga0209337_1002948_pt1 | contig 12070 bp, 1 predicted proteins | sample LinPmetageLP53_FD_184044 | JGI IMG/M metagenome (GOLD analysis project Ga0209337, IMG submission 184044) | Marine viral communities from the Pacific Ocean - LP-53 (SPAdes) (version 2) | ecosystem: Environmental > Aquatic > Marine > Oceanic | place: Pacific Ocean | collected 2010-02-08 | reverse complement strand
ATAATCTAGAGGAAGATAATTCATGTTCTGCTGCTTGTTGTACAAACATTAGATTATTTTTATTTAAAAGTTTTCTTGCTTTACTTCCGACTACTCTATTTCCTTCTTGATCATGAAATTCTGTTAAAGCATCAAAAAATTCTAAAGATTTTCCAAGTTTAGTTTGTGGATCAAATCTCCCTATATCAGCAATAGCACCTCCTTCTGTCCAATATTTTGATTTTCCCCAAGCCCAATCTGATTTAGACATAAATTCTTGCGCTACAGCTTCTTGAACCAGAGTTAAATTATCTAATATAGACTGATTAACTCCTTGTAATAAGTTAAATGATAATGTACTTATAGCTGTAAAAGAATTTAGTGTTCCTACAAGTTGAGTCCCAGAAATTTCTTTTCCTGCAATAGTAAAATTTTGTTTTAATTCATTTTGCCCAAACATATTTGTATCAATCCATTCTTTAGCATGTTTAAACAGATATGTTTCTCCTTCTTTTTTTAATGAAAGTCTTTTCCCAAATTTTTCTGCTAATTTATTAACAATTGGAATACCTCCTGCATTTGTTTCTACAACATCTAAATTTTCAATCATATCTCTAAACGACATTACATAACCAACTAGTCCGGCTTTAGCTTTATAATTATGAGTCATATGTCTAAACATATATAATGAACTAGATATATCTCTAGATACATCTTTAGCATCTACTCGATTAACATAATAAACAGGTACTTTTTCATTTAATTCTCCACTAGTTTTATTATAAGTTCCATACTCATTACTTGTATCTTCTATAGTAAACCCTGTTTTTAATTTATCTTTAATTGTGCTCCACTTTCCTTGTTCTTTTAATCGATCAATATCTTCTTTTCTAATAGAAGGCATTAAATAAGAATATTCATCCCATTCATTCTTATCCATTTGAGTAGTTCCAATCATTCTATGTCCTTTTTGAAACTCTTTTAATACAAAATCATAATATCTTTTTAACTTAGGGTCATTTTGTATTTTAGTATATTTAGGATTAGTATAAACAGATGGATCAGGCTGTCTCCATTCACCAATAGGTTTTATACCTTGGTTAGTTGTAACGGTATTTTTTTCTAAAATTTCTTGTAAAGATTTTAATCGTATAGCTTGATTAGCATAGTCATCAGTCTTTTTAATTGTGCCTCTTAGTATTTCTTTAGCATCTTTTATTTGAGCTTGTAATACTTTTAATTCTTTTTCCCATCCTTTAACAGGCCTACCATTAGCTTCTTCCCATTTTAAAATAGCTTGTCTATAACGAGAATATTCTTTACTTTTTTTCCACTTCCCATATCTTTCTCTAAAAGATTCACTTTCCCATGTTTCTTCTTCTACAGGAACAGGTGCTCCATGATTTTCTCTAAGTTTTTCTTTAGTTTCTATTTTATTTTTATAATATTTATTAGTCTCTATAGGATTAACTAGTGATAATCTATCCTTACCCCTAACATTAACTGTTTCTAACATATCCTCGTATAATTTTTCTGTATCAAATTCAGACATCCCTTCTGTAAAAATATTATATTCAGAAGCTAAATCTCCTTTAAACTCACGAGTCATATCATCAGCTTCCAATTGCGCATCTTGTACAGATTTTACAAATAATTGTATAGCAGTATCACTACTCATAATTAATGGGTCAAACATATAAGAAGACCATGATTTATCTCTATGTTCAGATTTTAATTGGTCAAGTAGAGCTCCATACCCCGGTATCTTTTTTGCTTTAAGTTGCTCTACTTTTAAGTTTACTTGCTTGTTAAGAAACTCATCAGCCGTAAGTTCCCCTTTATTAAATCTTTTTTTCAATTCTATATACTCTTCAGTATCTTTTTTAAGACCTTGAGTTCTTTTATATTTTATAGCATTATCTATTTGAGTTTGTATTTGAGGGTCTAATATTTTATTATGATAACCAGATAAAATAGTAGCCATCATAGGGAGAATATCATCATTAAAATCAGTTTCTAATACTAAAGCAGTATTTAAAATATGTGATATACGATCTTCCATAGCATCAAAATTAGTTTGATTTTGAATTTGTCCTGCTTTAGCTTTTTTAAGCATTACTTTTTTTATAGGTTTAATAACATCTAATGCATCTAACTCTTTTTTAATGTCATACATAGTACTCATGTTCTCCATTGTAGCTCTTTCATTAAGAGGTAGATCCATAATTCTAGTATAATTATTATATGCTTCACCCAATGAAGATGCCATAGCATCAACAAATTTATGTAAATCTTCTATACGCTCTACTTTATCTAAACCGGCTTGTAATCTTTTTACTCTTAATATTTGCTTTTCTCTTTCTTCAGCTGGTAATTTTTCTACTTCGTATATTTCTGATTCAATCCTAACTTTAAGATTTAGTAATATATCATCAAAAGCTTCTCTTTCTTTACTTTTTTGCGTATAAAGACTAAGAGGATTTAACATTGCTTCCCCCCTTAACTTATTAGCGAACATTTCCTGCGCTATAATTGCAGCTCCACTAGGATTAATACCAAATACTTTACCAAATGCCCTAAGAATTCTATTTACAATTTGTTGAAGAAAATTAGGTTGTTTTCTATTAATCTTAGCCCCTTCTATACCAATAGCTGTAGCTAATACCTCTTTATCTAACATCTCTCCTTCTAATTCAGGGTAGTTTTGTGACACCTGATCATATAAAGGAGTATCTTTTAATTCTGCTATAGCTTTTCTAACTACAGGATCAGTAATTCCTAACATATCTATATAAATATGTCCAAATTCATGATAAACAGTGTCTTCTTTTGCTAAATTAGGGTTAATTGTGATAATTGGGTTTACTTCCCCCGGTTTAACCTCAGCTATACTTTCTAGTTCTGTATCGTATTCAATATCTACAGTTACACCCGCTCTAGCAAATGATTCTTTTAAATGAGCTGCTTTCTTCTCAACTATTTCTATTTCTTCTCTTTGTAAATCAGAGAACTTACTTTGATCACTAGTATTCTCTCTTCTAGCCATCTCATCTAAATAATAGTCTTGAGTTTGTTTTTCTCTTCCTGTTACAAGTCTTACATATTGATCTATTTCAGTCTGATCATCAGAAACAAAATCTGCATTAGCAATTCCCTCTTCAATAATATCTTTTAATACAACCTCATCTATATTTAATAAATGTAATTCAGACTCTGGAGAATAAATAGTTTTAGGAGTTGTTTTAATAAATTCTGTAGATAATAATCCTGGGTATTTACGATTTATTCTATTTACTTCTCTAAAAGCAGGTTCAAGATTAGCTTGGTTTAAAAATATAGTACCTTTATGTTTAGTGGCTATACCATAGGTTTTTAATATATTATATACTTGGTTGCCACTTTTCTTTTCTGCAGGAGTACGATCCATATACCCAAATAAATCATTATATAAGGGACTAGGTATTCCATTTAAATAGTATTTACATGCCATTAGTTACAAATTTTTAAAGGGTCTTCATTATTATATATATTATCTTTAATTGGAGCTTTAAATGATCTTCTTGCTACTGGTGGATCTATAGTTGAATCTATCTCTCTATTAATTAAACTTTTACCGTCAACTGTATCTATCCCAACTTCATTTAATTTCCTTGCTTTACCTTTTAAATTTAATCTAGTGTATTTACTAGCTCCAGTATGAACAAATACTTCTGGTCCTCTAGGAGTATAAGTTAAAAAGTAATTTAAGTATCTTTCTTCAGACTCATTCCATATTCTTTGATCTTTTTTACCGAACGTTACTTCTCCTTTAGCATTTTCAGTAGGTATTCTTTTTATTATTTGTAAAAACGGTTTATTACCAGGTTTTAAAGTCCCAAAAGATCTAACAAATTCATGAATAAAATCATCAAAATAATTTTCTCTAAGTAATTCTTGTATTTCTTGCTCAAAGAATTGTACTGGAGTTTGTTTTCCTGGGTTAAGTATATCAGTAGTAAACACTTCGGATGGTATTAAATCTATATAGCTTCCAAAGGTAGGAGAAAATCCGTGAGTTAGCAACTGATTAGCTACTAATATTTTACCAAAGTTTCTAACAGTTTCTACATCTGCCCCTGTATTAGCATAATCTTGAGGTTTTTTTATTATATCTAATAAACTATTACTTAAATCATTCTTATCTGCTGTAGAGGCTCCAAAAGGAATATCAAGACGAATTAAAAATAGTCCTACTTCCTCATTACTTGGATCTGCTTCTAAAGATTGTACAAATATATTATTATTTAATAAAGGAAATCTTAATTTAAAGTTTTCAATTAAAGTTACAATATTATTATTAGGATCTCTATAAAGCTGTTTAATAGCTTCTTTAGAAATAAGACCTGCTTTTTCTCCCCTTAGTTCTACTAAAGGACTATTAGGCATAGACATTATCTTTAAAAATAAAGCTCTATCAATTGTTTTATGTTGAGCTGTATTAAAAGTAACTTGATCTAAAATATCTTTTAATTTAGTTTTAAAACTTTTAAAAGCTGGTTTATTATTTATAAATCCTATTCTATCTGACTCATCTATTATAGTATCTAAAATCCCTCTATAAGCTACACCAATAGGATTAAGAGGAGATTTATTACCTAAATTATGTGTAATTAATTCTTCAGCCCCGTCAATTAATCTATTTTCATTTCTTAAATACAAATCCTCTCTATCACGTTGCTCATTTATAGCGGCAAGCTCTGTAACATTTTGCATAGTATCTGGGGTAATTATTTTATATACATTTTGTAAAGCCCGGCCTACTAAATAAAATTGATAAAAATTTTCTAAATGATCTAATCCATTTTCAATAGATATATTTTCTGGCTCTCTTAAATTATCTAAAAGTTCAGTTTTTGACATAGAAGTTACTTCTCCTGTTAACTTCCATTTTAAAGATTTATCTTTATTTGCTTCTTGAGAAACTATATAGTTAATAGATTTTTTAAATTCACCTAGTGAAATATTATTTAGTTTAGCATGTTTTATAGTAGCAACTATAGTAGGTTGAGATAAAAAGTATATAACAGTATCAATAGGTATTCCCACACTTAACATCATTCCAGTTACAGGTATTGTATAAATATTATCATTAATATCTATTTGTATAGGCTCATTAGCTGCATCTACCGCTGCTGATAAATATTCAGAAATATTTGAATCTGTATAAACACCATTAAGATCTTTAGTTCTTCCTATTTTATGATACGGCTCCTCATCAATTATAGGAGCATATCCAGGTCTTATACTCATATTTTGTGTAGTTTGCGCTACATTTCTTCCCGCTAAACTATTAGAGTGTAATCCTCTTCCTGCTACACCAGCTTTACTCCTATCCTCCATTTGTAATTCTGCTAAAGGATCATTATAATCTATTTTATTTTCCTCTAAAAGGCCTAAAACATCTCTAGCATCTCTAATACTTTGTATATCTAAAGGTTTTAATACTTCTTCTAAATGTTTAGCATCTGTTAAAATAGATCTAAAGACATCAAATATAACATTATTTAATTCTTTTGAATTCATTTTAGGTATTCCTTTAATATAATCAGGTTTTATAATTTCCCCTTCTTTATTTAATTCAGAAAATACTAAAAATAATTTATCTATATCAAAATCACTACCCATTTGTTTAGTAATACCTCCAGGAACCATTATAGTTTTTTCATAAGATTCAGGTAGAAAATCAACAACTTCCATTACAAGAGCGGAATTCTTACCTTGTTGAGGTATACGGTATCCTATCATTACAAGACGTTCAGGATCTACATCTTCTATACGAGTATCAGGAAGGAGTCCTAAACTACTAGCTTTTATTCGTACTTGTGCAAGATTAGTTCCATCATACATTTTTAACTCTCCTGATTCTTCATGGCCTCCTAATTCTGCTATTTGTACAGCTTCAGTTCCTTTTAATTTTTGTACAAATAATTCATTATGATACATACTAAGTATGATACCTTCAAATTTAGCTTGATAATTAGGAAATGCTAAAGGTATTTTAAATTTCCAATCAAATGCTCCATTAGGTACTATGTTTAATGCGTCTAAATAATTATCTGGTAAGTCTTTATCTTTAACTTGTTTAGCTACTCTTTTTCTTATATTTTGTAAATACGCTTTTTTTGCTTTACCATACTCTATTGTGCCAGCAGCAAATTTTTCTAGATTAGGAATTCCTAATTCTTTTTCTAATTGTTTAGTATCTAAAGATATTTTTCTAGCTATCGCTTCTCCATAGATTTGAGATAAGTTTGAACCTGAAATAATATTATCCCCTAATATATATTCACCATCTGCTTGAACATTTGTAATAATATTTTTTCTCAATTGAACATTAAATGTTATTTCTTCTACTTTTTTCCTAGGAGTAATTTGAGGAAATCTTAATTTTGAAGAATTCATTATAATAACACTGTTAGGATTTATTTCTTTATTATTTTGAAAATCTTGAGGCTCTTTTTTAATACCTTTATTAGCACTTTCTGTATTTATTACATCTATATTATATTTATCCATTTGATCAGATAAAGCACTTAATACAGGAAAATTGTTTACTAATTCATTAGTTAATACCGTGTATGAATTTTTATCCATAGACATAAGAGCAGTATTATTTCTAAGTGTTAACTCTTCATGATAAGGCTTAATCGGATATAAAGGTCTAGTATTTCCTTGATTATCTACAAATAGACCAGCATATGGCCTAGTAAGATCATTTGATTGATGATTATCATAAGCTTCTTGATCTTCATTTGGCCATTGCCCCATACCTTCCATTATATTCTTATACATTGTAAGACTTATAATACTTTGAGCATCTGTTTTATTTAAACTTCTATAATTATCTGAAATTGATATAGCTAGATCTTCAGATATACCAGAAGCTGTTAAATTAAAAAGCATTTCATTAGCTACTAAATTAGCAGTATCTTTATCTATAAAATCAAAATCTCTTATTGTAACAGCCCTATAATTTATAGGCATACCATACTCAGTATCTTGTTTAGACATTCCTTGTAAAAACAATTTATATCCAGGAGTATTAATAAGCCCCATACGTTTATAATAATCTGTTGTGCTTTTAGCAGAGTTAAATCCTCCTCTTAATAATTTTGTAAGCTCTATTTTTTGAACAAATGCTTCAAATATATAATCTTTTAAGAAATCTGCTTCTTTTTCAGATGTATTTAACCTAGAATTAACTTCTTTTGCAAGGTCTATACCATATTCACTAATTGTATTTATAGCTAAAGTTTCAAATCCTTTTAATCTAGTTTCTATATCATTTACTTGTTTAGATAATGCATTTTTAAACTTTTCTAATTCGATGCCATCTAATTCTCCAGTTATATATTGATTAACATAGTAAGACATTTTAAAATTATCTCTAACTTCTGTATCTTCTAATCCCATTATTTGAGGCATTTCAAATGCTGCGCCATCTTTTTGAAAAGGACTAGATCCTTTTTTATAATGATAACCTTCATATAATAAACTACTATCAGCAGCTTCTTGCGCAGCTAATACTTGTTCCGTAGCTTGATTTCTTCTGGCTAAATCTTGTAATATAAACCCTTCTAATATACTAAGTCTAGTAGCTCCCGTCAAAGACATCATTTTACTAACTCTAGGAATTTCTGCAAAAGATAAATTTGGTCTATCTGCTTGAATTGGAATAGCTCCTAATGTATAATCTTTAGATCCTCTATTTTCAAATGCTATTAGTCTTTCTATAAAAGATATTTTAGTGCTTTGATTATCATAGTCTGTTGTAGCTATAAGTTCATTAGAAGCTTTGTAAGAGTCTAATATATTTATTGCAAATTTAGCTTGAGCATCTGGACTAGCGTGTAAAGACATTAATAAAGGAGAAGCATATTTAGAACTTTTTGCAGGCATATTAAATGGATCACTTAATAAAGTCTCAAAAAAAGTATTTAATTCTTCTCCGTTTTTAGGATTACTAATTAATGCTGCTAATTCATCTAATGAAGTAGATAAATTAATAGGATATAAAGATTTATTTGTTCCAGTAATAAATGAACCAAATGGTCTAGTATCAAATAAAACAGATAACTCTGATATTTTATCTATTGTACTACCATACATTCTATATATATCTTTTGGATTATCTTGATCAATAACATTTAAAAAACTTTGTAAAGGCTTCTTACCAAAAACAAAGTTTTTAAATAGAATCATACCTGTATCTCCTGACTCATTACCAATTATAAAATATTTTCTTAAATTATTTTGAGTAGTTTCTAAATTAGGCCCAAATTGTACTCCTAATTCCCATAAGTATTCTCCTAAAGAGTCTACATGAAAATTTGTAAGCTCATCTGCAGATCTTAATTTACCTACAGGTTCTATATTACTCCAAGCAGATTTTAATCTCTTTAATTTTTCAGGTTTAACTGTTCTTTTATCGTCTTTATCAATTTGATATATAGCTCTAAGATTTGGTATAGATCTTTCTCTAGAATTTTGTCTAAACTTTTCTTTAGATTTTTTAGCTACATGGCTCTGATTAGAATTTATTATTTGATTAGTAAAAAAAGTTTTACCTTGGTTATCTGTTGCTTTTATATTTTTAAATAATATAAAGTTTTTATAAGCTTGAGCAAAATTACTAAATAGAACAGCTTCATTAGAGGCATCTAATTTATTAATAGCATTTAAAAGGTATCCTATTTCTGGTTTATACTCAGCATAATAATCTAATTTACTCTTCATTTCTGCCCAATCAGGCTCTCCTACTACTGATTCTGCCATCATACCATAAGCTCTATCTATAGGCATAGTTTGTGGATACCCTAAACTATTAACTCCAATTATTATATTACTTAAAATAAATTTTGCTTCTGCAGATAATTTTTGTTGTGGATTTTCTGTTAATCTAGATTGACTGTATATTCTAACAAAGTCTTCTTCAAATTCTTCCATCTCCCCAACATCCTCTTTTAATTTCATCCCATAACTACTGAGGCTATCTACAACTAGTTCTTTTACTCCTGTTTGTAAAATATTTCCAGCAGAATCATATCTAGAATTCCAATTATGATACGCTAAAATAAATAATTGTGAAGCATTATTACTAGCCCCAGGTATAGTATTCATACCTACACCTTCAGGTAAAGCTTCTACAAATACATCTCTACCTTGAGTAATGAGAATATTATATAATTCTTTTGCTTTTTTTACATCTTCAGGATTAGTTTGCTCTAAACCAGTAAAAGCTTCTAATAAAATCTTTTCAGCTAATATTCCTTTATCTCCTGTTTTTGGGTCTAAGTTAAAATATTTATTAACTTGATTTTTAAATATATCAGGATTAGCAGTTCTTACTTCATTTATAAAACCTACAATAGTATTTACTAATTCTCCTTGTAAGTCACGGCCTATATCTAAGGCTAATTTTTGTTCTTTAACTTCCGCTGCAACTTCTAATGACTCTCCTTTATTATTTTTAACTGTATAAAATCCAACTTCTGGAATTAATTTAGGCTCACCATTTTCATCAGTAAATAAACGTTCTGATGCTTTAGGATCTGTCTCCCAATCCATTCCAAACCATTTTTTAAATTCTTCAGAAGCTAATTCATTATATAGATTTTCTGCTTCATTTATATTATCTGTAGCATTTATTAATTTATCAAATAATATAGACTTTTCTCCATTAGGAGCAGCAGCTCCCATAACTTCATTATTATTATTTCGTATTAATCTACAACTCATATTAGCATTTTCTTGGTTTTCCTGTAGCAGGATCTATTCCCCCTAAATTATCAAATAAATCATTTACTTGATTATTATTACTTTTCTTTATTGTTTCAGTCTTTTTAGCTGCGGGAGCTTCTGGACTAGTCTTTGCTATCTTAGTATTCTTAATAATCTCCGGTGCAGTCTCTCCTAATAGATTTCCTTTTCCAAACTTTACTTCAGGGTTATTAAATAGTCTTTCTCCTTTCTTAACTAAATCTGTAGCTACTATTGAGTTATGTCCTTGACCCTCTACTCTATCTCCCCCTATTTCTCTTTCATCAAATAAATACTCTTGATATGTATCATAGTCAATATCTGTTACAGGACTAGTATAAGGAGTATTTAGATTAGCATTGTCTCTTTGAACATTATATTTTTTAAATTCTAATCTTTCAGCTAAATCTGCTTTTATATTGTTAAGTTCAGAATGTTTAGTAGTAGCTTTCTTAGTCACTACATATTTTTCATCTTGATTTACTTCTACTTCATTAAAATATACATTATCTTGTCCTCTAAAAGCTTTTACTAATTCTATTTCATTTATTCTTACTAGCTTTTGTAGCTTAGGACTATAATAAACTATATACTGTTCTCCTTCTGTTATTATTTCTCCTGTTTTTAGATCAACTTTATCAGCAAACTTACCAAATTCTAAAAAAGCAGAATTGTTATTAGCACCTTTTCTAATTTCACTGCTAGCTACAATTTCTGAAGCTGCACCAAAATTTCTTTTTTCTAATAAGTCTAAAACTTTTAATTGTGCAGTAGAACTTAAATTTGCTGTACTAACAAAAGCTACTCTGTCAATAGGTTGTTGATTATGTTTAGAGCGTATAACAACTCCTATTTGATTTACTTGTACATCTTGTATGTTCTCTACATTAGCTCTTATTTTAGATAAATCTCCTTTATCTTTAGCTGGATCAACTTCCCCTAATGTATAAGAAGGTGTCCCAGTTTCAAAGTCTACTTTCATAAATACTAATAATACATCATCATCTTTCCCAAATACTTCTCTAGGATCGTTAAATACTCTTTCATTAGTATCTTCATTTAATGCATTATTAAAGTTATTAGTTCTAATTGAGCTAATATTAGTAGTTACTTTTTCGCCTTTTTGTAGTTTATCTAAAATAGCTTTTCTTTCATTACTTTCAGATGCAGATAATTTACCTATATATTCATCTCCAATTTTTACATATATAGGAATTTCCATCCAATCTTCAGATAATCGTCTTCCTTCACCAGACTTCCACCAATCATTTTCAATTATTTCAAATTCTACTTCTACCCCTATTATATCATCGTTTAATAATAAGTCTTCATTTACTGGGATGACTTTATCTTCAAGAGTATCTGGATCTGGTTCAACTATATTACCTTCACTATCAATAGGAATACTCCATTTTTGTGTACCGTCAGTATTTTCTGTTCTTATAACCCCAGTTGTATTTGTAGCAAGCTGTATCTCTAATTGCTCATTACTTACATTTTTATCTACAGGAGCTTCTTGTACAGGCGCATCGAAATCTACTTCAAGTTGTTCTGGAATTTCTCTTTTAGATGGGACCTTATCTTGAGTCTTTTCTTTATTATCTGATAATAATATATTAGAATCATTAATAGTTAGGGCTTCTTCTTCGTCTTCATTTTCTTCTAAAGATACTTGTTTTACAGCTTGTACATTTTCTTCAGTAGTAGCCTCAAGATCCATAGACCCTACAAATTCTTCCTCTGGATTACCCGCTTCTGGTATATTTTTCTTATTTCCTTTTTTTGTATTTTCCAATACTTCTATAGCAGCAGCTAAACCAGCTCTTTTAGCGTCAGTTTCAATTCCTTTAGGATCTATAGCTTTAAGGTCTGCTAATTTCTCATCTATAGTTTTATATTTATCAACTCTGTTTAACCAAAACTTTTTAGCCTTTTCTTCTTCAGTTTTTAATTTTCTTCTTTTTATATCTGCTGCATTTTTAACTTCTTGTGGAGCATCTTCTGAAACTTTAACATCTTTAGCTTCTTTAGCTTCATCTATAGTTTCTTTAGCTTTAGCCTCTTCCGCTCTCCTTTTAGCTATATCTTCTTGAGCTTTAATATTCTCAGTAAATAAATCTTGAAAATATTCATCAGACATTAATTTATTATAATTTTCAATAGCTTTAAGATTTTCTTCTAATACAGATATATAATCTTTACCTGCTTGTAGAAATGGTCCTATTGCAGCACCTGCATTTTCATCTTTTAATTGTTGCTCCTTTTCTTGTAATTTTTTAATAACATCATTTAA
>Ga0209337_1002947_pt1 | contig 12072 bp, 4 predicted proteins | sample LinPmetageLP53_FD_184044 | JGI IMG/M metagenome (GOLD analysis project Ga0209337, IMG submission 184044) | Marine viral communities from the Pacific Ocean - LP-53 (SPAdes) (version 2) | ecosystem: Environmental > Aquatic > Marine > Oceanic | place: Pacific Ocean | collected 2010-02-08 | reverse complement strand
GAGATAGTTCAAGTAATGAGAAATAAATCTAAAATAATTAAATACTAATGCCAGAAAATAAAAATAGTTTCATTAAGTCTAAAATGAATAAGGACTTGGATGAAAGACTACTACCTAGTAACGAGTACAGGGACGCATCTAATGTGGCTGTATCCAGGTCTGAAGGCAGTGATGTCGGGGCTTTAGAGGCAATATTGGGAAATAATGCTATTTTAAATGCAAGAACTGGCTATGCTAATCAAAAAATTATAGGTTATTTTGTTGATGAGGCTAATGGTTTTATTTATTATTTTTTAACAGATTTTAATGGAGGTCTTGATGAAAACGCAACATCATCTAATATATGTACTATTAATCAATTTAATATAAACACAAATAGTAATACCGTTTTGGTGATTGGTCATTTTTTAAATTTATCTAAAAAGTACCCTATTTACGGTATAAACTTAGTAGAAAACTTATTATTTTGGACTGATAATAAAAATCAACCACGAAAAATTAATATTGAAACAGCTGCGGGAAACCAAAGTTATTATACAAGTGAAGATCAAATTTCTGTATGTAAGTTTGCTCCATATCTTCCACTTGATTTTATAAATCTTAGATCACCAGCTACAATAAAACCCTCAACATTATCTAAAGCTGAATTAGGAGATACTGTTAATATAGCTGGTGTTGATATTTCTACGTCAAATCTAAATGTATCTACTTATTCTGATGGATCATTAATAACAGAAGCGCAAACACAAGCTCAATGGGATGCTGCGGATGCATCGTCAAGTGGAGCTTGGTGTTGGTTTAATGAAACAACTCAACTGTATGGTAAACTATATAACAAGCATGCTGTTAATAACGCAAAGGGATTAGCCCCAGTGGGATTTAAGGTTGTAAGTGAATTAGAATGGGTTGCTATAAAGTCTATTACAGATGCGGGAACTAAATTAAAAACACTAAAACCATGGATGCCTTTGGTAAATCAAAATGGAACAAATGAATTAGGATTTAATGGTAGACCAGCAGGATATAGATCTAACACTGGTGATGCAGCATTAGTAGGTGGAGATGTTCCAATAACGTCAATAACAACGCCAACAACAACAGCTAATAATGGTACATATACAGGTACAGTGGGTACCACGGCTAATTTTGTAACAAGTGGTAGTGGTGAAGGTGGAATATTAAAAGTAACAGTTACACTTGGGGTTGCTTCTGTATACGTTGAACTAGCAAACACGGGGTATGGTTACGATCCTGGAGATACAATAACAGTAGGATCTGCAGTTATAGGTGGTAGCACTAATTTAGTAATAACATTATCTTCAACTGATGTAACTAATTTTGTGGGTCAATTAGATAAAGCTCAATACTGGACCTCTAGCTTAACAGATGATAATTACTATGAACTAAACAGTAATTCTACCACCGCAATAAATAAAGCTTTAACTCAAGTGCCCGTAGCCGCTTCAGTTCCAAACAAAACAAAAAAACCAGGTAGATCAGTTAGGATAGTTAAAGATACTAATTATCAAGGATGGAGCGGTGATCCTGAATTTTTAACAGATAAGTTTGCGAGATTTAGTTATAGATTTAAATACGATGACAATGAGTATTCTGTGATAGCTCCATTTAGTCAAGACGCTTTTATACCGCAGCAAGATGGTAAGTTTTTAACCGGGGACGAAGATGCTGCTTTTAGAACAACAGTTGTTGAATTTATGCAAAACAAAGTAAATAACGCTGTTTTAAATATTACGCTACCGTCTGAAGATATTATAACAGACTATAAGGTAAAAGAAATTGATATAATATTTAAAGAGTCTGATGGATTAGCATACCAGGTTTTAGAAACAATTGATGTTGATGCTCAATTTATTTCAGATTTAAATAAAACAAATATATTTCAATACTCGTATGAGTCCACAATACCGTTTAAAACACTACCTCAAAAAGAAACAACAAGAGTATATGATAAAGTACCAGTAAGATCTATAGCCCAAGAATCATCAGCCAATAGAATTATATATGGTAATTTTATTCAAGGAAATACAGCTCCATTAGGTTTGGATTACTATATTAGCACAACAGAAAAAAGCACACAAGATTATACTGAATATCAAAATCAATCAATAAAGCAAAATAGAAATTATCAAGTTGGTATTGTTTTAGCCGACAAGTATGGTAGAGAGACAGATATTGTGCTATCTAATTACGATGGTATATTGGATTCTAGTGGTAACCCTCAACCAGGATCAAATGTTTTTAATAGTTATAAAAATACAGCCTTTACATCATCAATTGATCTGTGGAAAGGTGATAATTTACAGTTAGAATTTAACAACGTTATTCCAGAAAACGAAAATGCAAATGGAATTTCTGGTTTCCCTGGTGCTTACGCAAAAGGAAATTACTACATTACAACAGAAAGACCAGACGCTCTCACGGATTCTTACTGGAACAATAACAGCACTGCAGAACTAACATCCACAGCAGCACAAACAGTGTTTGATTTTGATGTAGATGCAGTAACTGGAGACAATGGTTTATTAAGAACAGACGCTGGTTCGCCAAACACGCTAAATGTGTATGTAAATAGTGGAACAGGGTGGATTTTAAAAACACTTGATACAGATTATACAATTCTTGGAAGTGGTACTTATTTACAAATAACTTTTTTATCTGGATTATCAGAGGGTAGCATCGCAAGAGCTGAAATATTATTTAATGGCACTGATTATAAATATACTATTAATAATTTATTTGAAGATTTCCAAAATAAATACATAGGAGTATTTGGAACAACAGCTGATGGTAAGTATTTAAGAGGACTATACACAGACTATGTTAAAATAGCTAATGTTGGTGATTTAGATACAAGCGCTAGTCAGAGAAAAATTATTATAAAAACAAAAGAGGATATAACAACAACTTACTGGAAATATCCTACACCAGCATCTGTTTGGGAAAGATCTAACGCAACTTATAATATTGATCCAACGGGATTTTATACATATAGAGTGGCTATAAGACAACAGCAACAAGAATATTACAATGTTTACTTACCAGGTATAATTGATGGTTATCCTATTGTTGATAACACTGACGAGCAAGGTGAAACAGCATTTATAACTTTAGTTTCAGATAATATAAATAAGGTACCTAGAGACTTACAGGAAGTTGGACCACTTGATGACCAATTTAATAGTAATACAGCAATGTGGGGGAGAGTAACAAATATTGATGGTGGAGATAATCAACAATATTTTCCTAATATAAATGCGGATAAAGTACAGTTGATTGGAACGGTTACTGATGTTTTCCCCGGTATTGACGTGAGCGATACAGACCCGCCAACAACAAAAGAAATAAATCAATTTTCTATATTTGACATAGAATCTAAGCCTAACGTTGCAAAAATAGGTACACAAACAGCTATTGGTTTAATAGAAGATTTTTATGAAGCACCACCATCTGTAAGTGAAAATTATCCAGCAAACATGACACTCGCTGTTTATGAAACAGAACCTGTGGTTTCATCATTAGCATTGTACTACGAAAGCTCTACATCTCAATTAATTAGCGATTTAAATTATAACATTAAAAATAATACAACAGAGATAACGGGTAGTAATATAGAGATAAACGCAAATGGATTTGATGAGTCAGATTCATTAGCAACCACGATCACTAATGATTTCTTTCCAACTGATAAATTAGGTAACGTCATAGGTGGTTTATTAGTAGGTACAGGAACTTTAACAAGTTCAATAACAACAAATGCAACTATTGCCACAACTAGTTGGGCAAATCTAGAAGTTGGAAATTCGGTTGTCGCTGGAACCGTTTATACTAATGGTAGTGGCACAGGTGCTTGGATAGGATTTGTTGTTGATGGTGGAGCAATAACATCTGTGAGTGTTAATATAGGTGGCACGGGTTATAAAGCAGGGGACACTATAACTATAACTAAATTGCTACTTCAGGGTGGAGCAGCGGGTGGAATTGATGCGGTTATAACATTGGTCGAATCTGACTTAAATAACACAACGGCAAAATTAATATCTGTTAATTCTAAATATAAAGATGGGTTACTTAACCCAACAAATAGATTATCTGATTTTGTTTTAGAAAATGGAACAAATGCGGGTTCCTATAAAATAAATACCGCAACAACTTTTTATGCTGGTGAAAATAATTCAACCGCCAACTTTTTTGAATTTACAATTCAATTTAAACAAAATAATGGTACGTTAGTTAACCAATCATTTAATACCACGCTTGGTAATGTTGATCCAATTATAACTAATAGTGGGGTAATATCAGTTGCCAATGGAACAAATGTTGAAATATTTAATTCCATAACAACAGCCACAGGATTAACTGGTGTAAATGGTAGCGCTGATATATGTTCAAGATTTTTATTCCCGAGACAAACGGGTGCTGGTTGGAGTTTTACTTCTTTAACTTTACCCAGTTTAACTGTAGTTACAACGGACTTAGATAGTTATTTTATTATAACGAATCAAGCAGCAAAAAATGTATCTAATCCATGCGATCCAGCAGCGGCAACAGCTTATGGTTTAGTTGTCAAGTCTGCCCCTGAACAAACACTAAAAGCTGGAGAACAATATTTGTTAACTTTTGTGTTAACAGACGCTTTGGGTTCTACAGATACAGAAGTAGTTACGGTTAACGTGACATAGTAATTAATTAAATAAATAAGTGATAATAAAACATGGCAACAACAAAAGTAGGAATAAAATATTATAACACATATATTTTAAAAAAAATTAACTCCACTGCCACTAAAAATTGGTTTGTAGAAGAATCTAGAATTAGAGGAGGTTATAACAATGTATCTACAGGTTTATCACCAAGGGCTTTTATTGAAACAGATACCAACGCTCAACAATCACTAGGAAATTCTTTAATATACTCTGGAGTTTTAAATTCTAGAACTGGTATTAATCAAACAAACGTATTCTCTGCTGGGGAAGACATAACTAAAGCCGTTGATCCATCTAAAGGTTCTGTTCAAAAACTTTACGCAGAAGATACTAATTTGATTATATTTCAACAAAGAAAAGTCAATAGAGCTTTAATAGACAAAGATGCTATATACACACAACAAGGAGAGCCTATTCAAACAACATCAAATAAAGTTATTGGAGCTGTTCAACCTTACGTGGGAGAATGGGGTATAGCAAACAACCCAGAATCATTTGCTGTTTTTGGGTATAGAAAATATTTTACTGATGCAGATAAAGGATCAGTATTGAGACTATCAAGAGATGGTATTACTGAAATTTCTAATTATGGTATGTATGATTTCTTTAGAGATAACATGACTAACATTGGAAATGGAAAATTAGTAGGTGGTTGGGATATACATAACAAGTGTTATACGTTATCAATACAGCCACAAGGTGGAGGATTTAAAACATTAAATTTTGATGAAGTTGTTTTAGGTTGGACAAGTTTGTTTACATATCAACCAGATCATTTATTTAGTATTGCTAATAGATTTTTGTCTACAAAAGGTGGGGCGATTTATCAGCATTATTCTACAGCTGTAGATAGAGCAGTTTTTTATGGTGCAGCAGCTGGTGACTCAACGGTAACAACAATATTTAACGACAACCCTTCTTTAATTAAAACGTTTCAAACTATTAATTACGAGGGTGCTTCTAACTGGCAAATGGAAAGCTTTGTTACAAATGAAGATAAAGCCAACCCAATTACTGTATATAGTATACCATTAACATTAGCAGACATGCAGTCTCAATTATTACAAAACAAATTTAAAGCAAAAGAAGATAAGTATTTTGCAAACTTAATTAACACATCCGCGGTAACACAAGGTGAAGTTATTTATGGAGCGGCAATATCAGGAGTTAAAGGATTTTTTGCAACAGTGAAATTAAAAGCTACTAACACAGCTACATCTGGAACAAATGAATTATTTGCAACTTCTACAAATTACATAGAATCTTCTTATTAAAAATTAAAATTATAAAATTATGGGCAAAGGTGAATCTAAATTTAATCCACTCAACGCAGCTGGTATACTTACCGCAGTTTCAGGTATAGCTAGTGCTTTTATTGCAGGGAGAGAGGCAAAAAAAGCACAAAAAAGAGCTGATGCTGCTCAAAAAGCAGTTAAGAGAATTGAAAGAAATAGAGCTGTAATAGTTAATCCCTATGAAGATGTTAAAAATCTTAGTGATATGGCTAGTGATGTAAGTGGAATAGCAAGTAACCCATATGCAAATTTAGCTGTAGCAACCGGTGCAGCCGAAATGCAGGCTGAACAAACAGATATTGCTTTAGCAAATACACTTGATACACTAAGAGCCACAGGTAGCAGTGCTGGTGGGGCAACAGCTTTAGCACAAGCTGCTTTACAAAGCAAAAAAGCTATATCTGCTGATATACAAGGACAAGAAGTTAGAAATGCAGAGCTTGAAGCCAAAGGACAACAGGCGTTAGAACAAATACAAATGAGTGAGGCACAAAGAATGCAGTCGATTGAAATGGGTGAGGCAGGTAGAATTCAAAATGCTGGTGTAATGGGCAAAGCTTATATGTTTGAAACAAAAGAACAAAGAGACGCTAATGATTTAGCACGTTATGCCGCAAAAGAACAAAATGCTAAGATAGAAGCAAACGCATATAAATCCGCTATGTTTGGTAGCGTTAGTGGAACTGTTGGTAATCTTACAAATTTACTAATTACTAGCTCGCAAAACAAAGGAAAATAATTAAAAACTGAAGAATTTACGAAATAAAATAAAATAACATGGCAACATACACCGTACCCGCTTTACCAAAAGTAAGTGCACCGCAAATCAAAGCACGACAAGATGCATACATCAATCCTCAACCTGTCTTAGATAGATCGGCTGAAGTAATTCAACAAGGACAAGATAAAGTTATGTCTGCGGTTAAACAATGGTCAGATTATCAATTAAAAAATAAAGAGGCATTAAGGCAAATTATTTCTAATAATCATCAATTTAGAATTAATCAATACAATACCCTTGGGGACATTCCACGTGGAGGTAATGCTAAATATGATACAGATGTACGTAAAATGTTCTACACAGATAAGGATAAATTAGCTGCCCTACAAATCGAGCTAACCAAAAAGGAAGGTGATAGAGAATTGCAAGAAGAATTTTTTTTAGCCCTACAGGAGTCACAAGAGTTTATATCAACGTATAGTAATAACTTTGAAAATGGAATAATTCCATATATAGCATCCATAACAGAAGCTATGACAAAAGGAGACGTTGAGGCTGGTGCTATGAGTAGTTTAAATCGATCGGTAGATGTTTATATGGCTATGGCTTTGGCTGGCAAAAATAACATACCTATTGAGACGTATAGAAAGGAAAATGCGCAAATGATAAAAGCAAAAGCAGGAACTTACAAGTGGGGGCCTGATATGGGTGGAGGTGAATTTAAAATAGAAGAAGATGCTGAGATAAATCTTAATTTATTAGCAAATCGTTTTACAGAGGATGTCAATAGTGGATTCGCAACTATTCCCGATGTAGATCCTTTTATGACATCTAGTGGAGAAAAGTCCATAGGAAAACCAGGCGACCCAACGCAGGTTGCCAACAAATACACAAGCTTTATAAAGCAAAAAAAATCAAACTTTATTAATGTTTCTGGTCTCGAAGGTATGGAATACGATAACCAATATATAGATGCTCTAGTTTGGGCAGAACAAGTTCCAGGTGAAATTGTTAATGGTAAACAAACCACCATGAAATATAAAGAATTTCTTAGGGTTCAACAAAATAATTTAACCGGAGGTTCTCGATTAATAAGAAATCCAATTACTTATGCTAGAGATGATAATGGATTTCAACTTCGTGATCCAGAAACAAAAGAATTAACTTGGGAGGTTGATCCTGCTTTTTTGGTGGATGGTAAATTTAATACAAATATTGAAATTGGTGGATACCACGCGGCTCTACAAGACACTATGGAGATGGGTACGTTTGATGATTGGATCAATCAAAGCTCACAATATCCTGAGCCAGTTGTTCTTGGCGTTGATGTTTGGGGAAGAGATGCGGATGGTAATCCTGGCGCATTAAATGGTTACAGCGGTTTTCCTGCGGCTGATGAAGACACTAATGAAATGGGTTTTATGTATTATCACTCTGCTAAAAACGCAGTTGATTTATTTTCAAAAGGTAAAATCAATAAAGAATCTAATCCATTTGGTATTAAGTCTAGTGGGTCTTCTCTTACGCCAGGTCAGACAGACAAATTGAATCTGCAATTAAGTATAGCAGAAAGAGCGTTGTCTACCTTAAACATACTTAATTTAAAATCTGTAGACAATGAAAGTACTTTAACCTCTAAGGACCCACGAAAGTTATTAAAAAGTAATTTAAAAACATTACCTACCTCTTGGTTAGGTGATGAAATTGATAGAAAGAAGACTAGATACTTAAAAAAGTCTGATATAAATCCTAACCTATTTTTTAAGAAAAACAAAGATGGAGAATTTGAACAGGATGATGATGGAAATAAAATATACAGGAAAAAGGTAGAAGGTTCAAGATCTATGAGATTGGAAGATGAGTATACAAATGTTATTAGAATAGTCACGGGACAACCAACATATACAAAAGAACAAATATACCAAATGAATAATAGTGGTGTACTCATCAAAGAGGCTGAGAAAGTAGGTGATAATGAATATGTATTAAGAAAAGATGAGTTTCAAAAAGATGCTGCACCATTCCAAGAGTATGATTTGAATGATGAAAGGGATATAACACGCTTTTTGCGTGATTACGGAGATGAAGATGAGAATCAATTAACACGTACGTTAAATTTAAAAAAACAACTATACAACTTACCAGACCCAGAATAAAATTAAATAAAAATGCCAAAGTATAAAATAGGAAATAAATTATATGTAATACCACGTGAGGAGGTTGAAAAAATGCTTTCTACTTACCCAAACGCTGAGTTAGTTGCTGATGATTACACAATACCTATTGTTGAGGAAAATGTGGAGGATGTTGCGGTAGCTACAGAATTTCCAGAAACACAACGTGTTATTGATTTAAACACGAATATAGACAAAGCAATTTCACCTATTGATCTTACAAAAGAAAAAAAGGATATATTTAAAAATGAAGCGGTATTGGAATTTGATAATTTTATTTTTGGAGATGTGGAGGACTTTACAACAACAAGAAAAGACCTTGAAAAAGATATAAAACAATCTTTCACAGCTGGAGGACCACCAATTACAAACTTTCCAATTGGATCTTCACATTTATTTAATAACATAATAGCAGAGGTAGCAACTGGATTAGGTGGACAATTAGCTAGCGCTAATTTACTACCAGACGCACTAACGCCTGATATTATAAAGGAAAAACCCTTAATGAGTGGTAAAGATCAAGCAACCTATGATAGAATAGTGGGTCTTAGAGATGTTGTTGCTAGAAACAACATGAACAACCCAGACGCAAGTGGTGCTGATGTGGAGCAATACATCATTGATAATGAAAATAGTGAATTTTTTATTAATGAGTTAAGAGATCTATACACTAAAGAGGTTATTTTAGAAAAACAAGCAGATGAGTTTGTCCAAAATATTAGAGACATGGGTCCTAAGTATGATGAAGAAAAGGGAGATTATGCTCTGCATTTTGAGCGTAAGATGATTACTGGGAATGAGGTTCAGTTTGGTAAACCATCAGAGCAGAAGGAAATAATAGAAGAATTAAAAAAAAATAGATTACAACTTGATGAGTACTTGGAAGAAAATGTATTTAAGCTAGATTCAATAGAAAATGTTTTAAATATAAACTCTAAAGAAATAGGTGAATTATCTAACGCTCAACCAACAACACAACAAGAATACGATGAACTGGTGGAAAAAGGTAAAGAGCTTTTTGAACAAAGAGAAATTGCAGCTACAGCTTGGAAAAAAGTGGCTGATGAGCAAATTGATGTTTTTGAAACCAATGAAAAACTTAATGCTTATTTAAATGTTATTGGTAGAAATCAAAATTTATTAGATAATGCGGTTATTAAGGCTGTTGTGAGCGCTACCACAATGGATCAAAATATAACTGCTCTTACCCCATATGGTATTACTTCAATCCCTTGGCTTAAAAAAATGATAGACTCAACCGAGGGAGAAACTAAAGAAATTGTACAAAGTTATTATAATCTTGTAACCGGAAAAGCTGCTGATAAAATTTTAAGTAAATACGCGGAACCAGAAGATTTTCCTGAATTTTCTACTTTAGCTTCAGTAGATGGAATAAATGACTTTGGTATGTGGATGGCAAATTTAATAGGAACACAAGCAACTCAAGTTGGTGTTATGCTTACAACTGGACCGATGGCTCTCCCTATTTTAGGTGCTTCAGCAGCAGGCGCTAGTTTAATGGAAACGCAAAAAGAAATGGATCTTGGAGCTAAATATACACCATTACAAAGAGGAACAGTAGCTTTAGGAACTGGTGTGTCTGAATATCTTACAGAAAAAGTTACATTTGGTATATTAAATAGATACAGAAATTCTTTAATAAAAGATTATAAAAGGAAAGGCACGGGTTCTGTTCCAGAGGCAATAAAAGAATATACAAAAAAATTATTTACAAAACAAGGTGCAACAATGGCAGCTGCTGATTTTGGAGTGTTTGGTAAAGATATATTCATCGAAGGATCATCAGAGGTTGCTGCTGGATTTTTTAATAGGATTCTACAAAGAGACATACTTGGAAAAGATATTGGCCTTTTTGAAGGAGCACGTGAAGAGTTTATGAGTGGGGCTATGATGGTAGGGTTAGTGTTTAGAGCACCTGGCGTTGGACTAAAAGTATTTAAAGCATTTCAACCACCTGGTAACCAACAACAAATAGAAGAGCTTCAAAAGCAAAGAGGCGAGTTAAATAATCAACTATCTAGAGCACCGGGCATGAATCCCACGTTAAAAAAAGCAACTGAAGAAAAAATCAAACAAACAGAAGGTAAAATTCTTGAAATATATAGTAATGACTTAGACATATTCTCTAAAATGTCTAACAGGGAGAAAAAACAATTGATGCAAATAGCGGATAAACATGATATGCTTAAAACACTTCATGATAAAACTATTGATGATGTTGAGTTAGACAAGACACCTGAGCTTAAAAAACAAATACTTGACGGTATTAATGGTGATGCTTTTGTTTTAAGTGAACAAAAAATACAATTATTATTTAATATTAAAAATAGACTGTACGGTAAAAAAGGAGAAAAAGCTGTTAAAGAAGAAATAAAAACCACAACAGAACTTGGAAAAAAAGTTGGTAGAAAAACAGTGGCACTAAGTAACGATGAATGGCAGAAAATGTTTCCAGACAACCAAGGTGAAGAGGCTAGGGTCGGAGAAAAAGGAATTATGTATCTTAATAAGGATGTGATGTTGGCCATGGCGATTGAAAATAAAGGCTATATAGCATCAGGTACCCATGAGTTACTGCATAATATACTTAAGGGAGAATTTGCTAATCCTGAAAGAGGACAAAAGCTTGCGGATGAATTTTTAAATATTTTAAAAACTCAAAACCGTGAAGCATATGATGCTGTAATGAAAAGACTAGAGGATAGACGCTACACAGCCAAAGAATTAAAGGATAATCCAGATGAATATATGACACAGTTCTTTTCTTATTTAAAAGAAACTGATGTTAAGTATGAGCAACTCGATAAAGGCTTTATAGAATCTCTAATGGATTGGTTTTCTAAGACATTTAGCGTAGCAACAGAACTTGAAGCTGATAATGTTAAATTTAAAAATGGAAGAGATCTTTATAATTTTATCTTGGATTACTCAGCTGATGTTAGTAAAGGAAAATTATCAGAACGATCTATAGAGCTAGCTAAACAGGGTAAAAATGTAACTGGTAAGAAATCAAAATCTAAAGCGCAACCAAAAGTTAGTATTGACGTTTTGGCTAACCAATATAAAAATAATCCAGCTGAAGCAGATGCTATAGATTTAGTAGAACAGTATAATAGTATAGCTCTTGCAGCTTTAGG
>Ga0209337_1002946_pt1 | contig 12075 bp, 13 predicted proteins | sample LinPmetageLP53_FD_184044 | JGI IMG/M metagenome (GOLD analysis project Ga0209337, IMG submission 184044) | Marine viral communities from the Pacific Ocean - LP-53 (SPAdes) (version 2) | ecosystem: Environmental > Aquatic > Marine > Oceanic | place: Pacific Ocean | collected 2010-02-08 | reverse complement strand
TCTTTATTCCATTCATCATTAGCTTTGATTTTAGCATCAAACTCAGCATCTATTCTTGCTAATTCAGCATCTATTCTTGCTTGTTCAGCATCCAAATTTGCTTGTTTTTTTGCTGCTACTTCTGCTTCAATAGAATTTATCTTATTATTAAGCTCTATTTGTTTAGTTGTAGACTCAGCTCTAATGTCAGCTAGGTTTATCAATAACTCTGCTTCTTTGTCTAAATCTTCTTGCATATTTTCACCAAGAGCCATATTTTTCTGTTGTATTCTTAAAGCTTCTTCTGCATTAGCTACTCTTTTATCAAGTAAATCATTTTCTATTTGAAATGCACTTTTAGCTGCGTTTAATCTTTCTGTTTCAGATTTGGTTACATCTTCAGCTATTAATTTTAATGCTTCAATTTGAGCTCGTCTTTGTGCAGTTTCAACATTTAAAGCTCTTTCACTATCTCTTAATGCTGTAAATGCTTTCTTGAGTGCAACAGCTTGTTTAACATCATTAGCAATTTCTTCACCTATTCCTGTAAAAGCTCCTTTAACATCTGTTAATGCGCCCTTTACATTTCCTTTAAAAAGCTTTACAATAGCACCACCAAACTTAGATACTCTATCAACAATAACACTTACAGCAGCTCCTATACCTGCAAACGCTACTTCTAATAACTCAGCTCCTTTTTTAGTTTTTGTTAAAAATGTAACTAAAGAACCAAAAGCAATTAATAAAATCCCTATTCCTGTACTCATTATTCCTGCTTTAATAGAACCAAACATTATCTTAGCAGACTTTCCTGCTGAAACAAAACTTGCTTTTACACTATTTAAAGAAACCCCCATAACTTTAAATTCACCTGCTAAACTTGACGCATCTTTAGATACATCACCTATATTTGATTTTACTTCTGCTTCTATTACTATTTTGTCTGCCATATCTTTATTTTTAAAGTGCTACTCCTGTTTTTATTTGTGTAAACCTTATGTTACTACACCATTCTATTGTTACATCTGTTGCTCCTCTTACATCTATAATAAAGTTAGTTCCATCAACTGTTGCTGTTGGTCTCCAATTAGTAACTGTACCTGAACTTTTAATTGCGTCTCGTTCTCTCGAAACACTTAATGTTCCTGACTTATTAATAACTACTCCTCTTTCTACAAAACTTGCAAAATCACCTGTAGAGCCTGTTCCTGTTCCACCTACTCTTACAGCTAATACGTCAGCGTGAAAATACATAGCAGTATTTACAGGAATAGTAAAGTAATTATCTGTAATATTGTTTAAATAACTATCAACTGTTCCCCCTGCTGTTGTTTGTGTTCCATAGATTAAATGAATACTTTGTCTTTCAGCTAAATTATCAGTTGAAGCGTTACCCCCTAAGACTATTGAGTTATCAGCTGTAGCTTCTCCTAAAGTGCCGTAGACGTTAGCATTGTTTACTCCGTTTGCTATTTCATTATTACTTCCTACTATTATGTTGTTTCTTGATAAACCTTTTACTGTATTATTCTCACCTATTATTTGAGTATTATTTGTTCCTGTTTCTGTTGTATTATTTGCTCCTTGTATTTTGTTACTTTCGTTACTAAAGCTTCTGTTAAGATTTGTGTTAAATCTAAATATTGAGCAAGTTCCTGAAGCCTTGTCATAAGTATATCCATAAGCTTCACATTGTACTTGGTTAGGAATTACGGCATTTGTTCCGTCAGTAAAGATTACAATTCCTAAACTTGAAGTTGATAAAGGTTTTACATCAAACCCTGTTAAATATGGTATTGTTGGTACTCTGCTCATTATGGTATAAGTATAAATTCTACTGTTGCTAAGTCGTTTGGTTTGTAATCTATTTTGTTTACTCTAAATGTTCTGTTCTTGATAAATACGGTATCATTAAATTTAAAAGTATTAATATCTGAAGGATTTAAGTTTACTTTCAAATTCATTATTCTTGTGTCAGGATTGTATAATTCATTATAATAAGGCAACCAATACAAATTGAATAGATTACTGTTTACAGGTGCGCCTACAGGCGATACTAATTGACATTCTCCAAAGTGAAAGTCCCTAGAACCTGTTACTGTAGGAATATCTGTTAAATGACTAAATTGTAAAAACTGAGTTTCAGAAGCGTTACCTACTACACCATTTTGAGCAGGAATACTATAAGTGCAAGTTGTTAAAGTTTTAATTCCATTTTCAAACATTATTCTAGGACTATTTTCAAAACCTTCTGAAGTGTCGTCTTGTGGGTTGTAAGAATAAACAGCAGGTGTTATAAAATCAGAATATTGACTCATTAAAGGCTTTACAACTGTTGCTGCAAAAGGTTCTGCAACTATTTCATCTTCTCCTGATAATATAGTAAAACCTGAAGCATCATATTTCTTGCTTCCGTATAAATGCCCGCCTACTGAATTTTTATAATTCATAAAAGCAAAATCATCTTCATCTTCTACAAACTTAAATATAGTGCTTTTGTTTAAATCAGTCAAAGGCAAAAGCTTCATTTCTGAAACATCTATCTTTTCAGTCCAATCTAAAGGCTCACTATCGTTATTTAAAAATACATCTCCATAAGGTTCTATATTTATATTGCTAGGGTTATCTTCATCAGGTAAAGTAACTAAGTTAAACATAGTCAGAAGTCCTTTTAAGAAATCCCATTGACCTAACTCTCCTCTTAGTGTTCCTAAAAGTGTGTCTGTTGTTGTTTGCGCTACTGAAGTTGTTATTGTTATAAGTGAAGGTGTATTCGAAGGAGATAAAAAATCATAAACGCCTTCTAAATCATAAGTTGTTAAAGAAGATTTAGCTTGACATAAAACAGTATCTCCTGCTGCTAGTGGTGGTGTAGTAAAACCTCCTGAATACATAAAAGAAAAATTTGTAGTAGTTGCAAAATCAACTGAAACCCCATTAACAAGCCATTCTACTTCTAAAGTTTCAGATATAAAAGACCTTTTAAATTCCATATCATAGGAAAAAGTGTAAACTTGTCCGTCTTCCTGTGCTGTAAATACTCCTGCTGAATAACCAAAGTTTGCGTTTAAAGCAGTACCACCTACTGAGGGAAAGTTCATCTCATCAAAAGGCAAAGTCGTAAAAGATGTAGCAATACTAAAATCATTAGCTTTAGTCAATTCACCACTTGAATTGAATACTACAGGAGCGTTATCAGAACCCCAATTAAAGTCCATAAAAAGCTTTCCAAAATCTGCTGTATCAAAAAATGCACTTTCATAAGTAAAATCTGTTGCAGCAAATATTCTGTCTATTAAATACTTAATATTGATAAAAGGTCTAAACGCACTTTCTAAATTAGGAAGTACAGGGTTTCCACTAACACCAACTGTAAATTGATGACTCCAATCTACAAAAGGGTATTTAACACTTGCAGCAGTTCTAAAGCCTGAAGTATTAGAATTTATATAAGTTACTCCTGTTACACCCCAAGTAGCTTGAATGTTTGTTAAATTGTAAGCGTGAGTTAATTCTGTAAAGTCTAAATCTGAGAATGTTCTCTCTCCTAACACATCAGCAAACGCAATAACTTCTGAATAAAGATTTACATTGTAGCTTATTTCTCCTTCCTTATCTGAAATGTCAATCATTCTTAAATAGCCTTCAAATAATAAAAACCCGTCTTGTTTTAGTATTGCTTTTGTTTTTTTATAAGGGTTAAAATTAAGCCCTGTATCTGTTCTTGTTACTTCAAAAATATTGTCAAAGATTTGATTGTTTCTTTTTGTAGCAGGAAGATTAAAAGCCTTTGAATATGACTGTACTTTTTCAGCTACATTTTTAAAGTCATCTACACTAAGACTAAGAGGAATATCCTCATCTTCATAAAGGTCGCAAATAACTTGACCGTCTTGCAGGTCTGTATAAATTGTAGTTGGAGTAATACCCTGAGGCAATACAGAAATATTACTTATTACAATATTAGCAGCAACATTGTTGTAGTAACTTATTACTACTGTATCATTTGTACTTTGAGCAGTCCAAGTATGTGTGATTTGACTTTGATTGGCTGCGTTAGGAACTGAATTAATAAGGGTAGTTCCGTTGTAAGCTCCTATTATAACAGAACCTGTTCCTGTTGTAGACAGGTCTATTGTCATTTCATAAGTCGTTCCTACTACTAATCCTGATAATTTTTGATACACTCCTGATAAGGTCAGTGTAGTAACTGAATATAAAGTTAAGTTGTTTGTTATTTCTGTTGGCAAAGTTGGTGTTCCTGTTGATGTACTTCTAAACCTAAACCAAGTATTAACAACAGATGGTGCTGCGTTAGTCAAAGCGTCAACTATAACACTTGCAGCACTACTATCATAACTACTAGAAGTGTTTATTGAATTGAAGTTTATTCCATCAACAACAAATTCATTAGCAAATGTAGATATTGAGCTAAATTGCCCATTATGACTCTGAGGAAATACTATTAATTGTACACTCATTATACTGATTGTGTTCTTAGTGTTTTACTCTTTTCTACTTCAAAAGTATACTGAATTAGTTTGTCGTTTGCTACTGTCTTCTTTGTAAAACTTGAAGTTGTAAGTCTTACAGGTTTTACATATTGATTAAGTGCTGAGAATGTTCCGTCTGTTTGATAACCTTCCAATATATAAACTTCAGGACTGTTTATTAATTCTTCAAACATTTCATTCTCATCTGCACTTATATAGTCTGTGTTCATTTTTATCTTTTCAGTAGCATTAACCCTAAAGGCTTTCTTTCCTCCTTTATAGCTGTCTACTCTGTAAGCTGCTTCATTCCAAGTTCCTGCTAGTTGCTCGTATGTAGAGCCTTTAGTTGATATGCTTCTTACTGACTTCTTAGTAAATGTGTAGTAATCCCATACCCCCCATTGATTAAGCCAACAAAGTCTTATAGACTCAAAGCCTTTAGTATCAGGACAATTTATGTTTATAGTGTATTGTTTAGCTATTCTATTACTGCTGTCATCAAAAGCCTGTATATCTATAGAGCCACCCTGTATTGTTCCTGCTGAAACTAACGCTTGAAAAGTAGAACTCCAATTTTGTAAATTAGCAGGAAAACAGCCAAAGAACAAAAGTCTTGATGATATTTCTGAACTGAAAGTAGTATAAGCTCCATTTGCTACTGTTCTATTTATACTTTCATTACCTAACGCACTTCCTGAGTCATCATAGTAAGTTAATTTTATATTATCTAAATTATCGTTAGGTGCTAAAAAAGCAAGTGTTCCGTAATCTTCCAAGTTAGCATACTGAATAGCAGGTGCGTTTGTTAAGAACTTATCTGTTTGTGAAGACAGATTAAATTTACTCAAACTAAATCCAAAATTATTAGCAGTTCCACCTGTTCCCATTGTAAGAATATCTGAATACTTTAAGTACCCATTGAATAATTGATAATCAACTGACACTGCAAATAAAGCTTCAGGTGTAACTACATCACCATTTGCGTCTGTGTATTGTGTTTTAAACTGAATAGTAAGCCATCTAGCACTTTTTTTATTTTTAGAATACTTGTCTATTAAATGTAAAGGGTGAGGTGTGTCATCAGTTGTTGTAACGCCTTTATACTCACTAAAGTTTGCAGCCATATTATCAGCACTAACATAATTTTCAACTACTTGCTTAAAATCAAATATACCTACTCCTGCATTGTTAGGAGTTGTTTTAAATGTAGCTGTAGGAATTGAAGTTATAGTTACTGAACTTGGTGTTGTATTACTTATATAAACATCAGCAATAAATCTAACGTTAGTGAAGCTTGCTACTATTGTATTATTTGATACTACAAAAATAACTTCTTGTCCTACAGGAAGTTGAGTGTATAATGGTTTTTGTTCTATTAGTGTTGCCATTTTATTTTACTGTTGTTAATCCGTTAATTATATCATCTTTTACTGCTCCTAACATTTCTTTTCCAAACTGCTTTAAACCTAACATCAAAGGCTTCTGAAAGAAACTTATCCCTTGTATTCCTTTTCTCTTAATGCTTCTAGCTATTAAAAAAGATATACTTTTCCTAGACATAAATCTACCTTTTTCGTCTCTTGGTGCTATTCCTTTTTTTACTATCCACTTATCAAGCACTCTACTAGGTGGTTGCTTTGTAGTGTACTTATAAGGACTTGAAATTGTCCTACCCTTATAATCTTTAAAACTTCTTTTTACTTTAGTTCCTGAAACTCCCTTATCTACAAAAGTACCATATCTATCCATATAGAATTGAACGCTAAAACCTTCAGGAGAAGTGATTACTTTAAAGCTTAATGACTTTTCTAAATTAGTACCACCACCTTTAGCTTTTTGTAAATTACCTTTTGCTCTGTTTACTACTTGCTTACCAAAGCTATTAAGGTATCTTTCAAGAGCTTCTGTCTTCATTATACTAGACCTGCAAAGATTTCTACTTGAACATCAGTTGTTGCTGAAGGTCTTACTTCTACAGTAACTAAATCTTGCAATGTAGGAAAAGCAGGGCTTGCGTCTTCTTCACCAATTAATGCTTCTTCAGCTTGGAATAAGATATGAGAACCTCCTGCTCTTACTGTTACTTGATAGTTTGTAGCTGCTGTTACAAAAGCTACTTTCATATCTTGGTCTGCACTTAAATTAGTGACTCTAAAGTATTTACAGTTCTCTACATCTAAAGCTCCATCTGCTCCGTGAGGAGTTGAATTAAATACTGCTACTGTTGTAGTCTGTGAGTGCGTACAAGTTAATATTCTCTCGAATACATCTATTATACCTGTAGTTGTTAAAGTGTTTGTAGAACCTCGGACTGAGCCGTTAAGCACTACATTTTCTGTGATTGTTGTTGTTAAATCTGCCATTTTATTTTTTATCTATTTGTTTAAGTTTATTTATTGCCCAATTTACACCTGATGAACCTCCCCAAGCATCCCACATAATACCTCCACATCCTTCTGAGTAAGGCACGTCTTTATGTTGTTGATGTCTTTTAAATGAAGCCATTCTTGCTATTGTATCTCTGCTAATAGGTTTTCTGTCTGCTAACTGTGCTGAACGAGTCCAACCTACTCTAGTTCCACAACTGCTTCCATTTTCTTCTTTGTATTTTCTTGCTCTTTTAGCATTATTTGTAGCTGCTTGAGGATAGTCATTATAACTTTCAAGCTCTATGCTTATTGCTTCTAGCTTTTCTAATATGTCTTCGTACTTCATAGCTTAATTGTTATTTTAAATTTCTTCCATCCTATTTGAACTATTAATCTTCCTATCTTAAATTTGAACATTAGTAACCTGCACCTCTAATATTTGCAGGAATATCACAAGTCTGAAAGTCATTCTGAACTAATACTCCTAAGTTAAATACATACCCACAACACAAATTGTCAAAGCGTTCTTGAAATGGCTCTATTGTAAATTGGTCTTGTGTAAAATAGATAGGTTCGTTAATATCATTTACTCCTTCTATTGACTGTCTTGAACTGTGCCTTAACATACTTATTATGTCTGTGCAAATACCTAAAGTCTGATTGAATACTTCTTGTTCGTTATTCTCTCTGTCTACTAACTTAGTTAAAAGTGCGTGCTGTTTAGTTTGCCAATCTGACTTTTCAGAAACCATGTCCATGATAAAGATTTGAAAGTTATATGTTAATTGACTATCACCTGTATTTACTGATGTTGGGTTTATATGCATTAAAGGAAACTTCTCCATCTTTTCAAGATTGATGTCGTAAATGTCCCCTACTGAAGTTGTGCTTATTTGGTCGTGATACTCGCCTAGTCTTAGCAAAGTGTTTACTACATTATTATAAGTCTTATTATTCACCATTTCTTTTTACTTTATTTTGTGAGTTTAAGTCTGTTTCATAACTTAACCAAGTTAAGCACTCTAACAATCCTAAATTCGTTATTCTTTCTAAGTTTACAATCTCTCCATTTGTCAATCTATACATAACACCAAACCATCCCCATTTCTCGCTAAAGCTTTCAGAAGCTATTGCGTCTTCATTTCCTTCAGCAGCTCCATCGAATACAATTGCAAAATCTCTGACAACTCCTTCCCTAAATTGTAGAAAAAAAAAAGAGCTGACTGCACTTGTTGAGCTGACATCTTTCTCATTTCTTCTGTTCTAAGCCGTATGTTCCCATCATAAGCGTCAATAATATAAATATCATTCTTCTTTTCTTTTATCGGTCTATACAGAACAGCCATTACTTCAGGCAAGTGCTTTTCTATTCCACCCTTAATAAAAGTCTCCAAATCGGCATACTCCCCTAATGTTATGCTATCTAAATCAGGGTGGAAGCCGTACTCAATACCATCTATTTCAATAATCCTTTTAAGCTTTGTATCTTGCTTATTCTGTAGCTCTGCTATCCTACTCATTATAACTGCTACGTCTGACAAAGCTAATTCCTTAACTAACTGCTTAGGAATATTAGATAAAGCCGCTATTGTTTCAGTTGCTTCTTTAGTCTTACTGCCTGTTTCAAAATCAATAAGTTGCAACCATTTTTCAAGAGTTACATCTTTCCAACTGTTAATCAATTTAAACTCTTTTACCTTACCTTCCTTTTTGACTTTTACTTTCATCTGTTATATAATAGAAATTTGTTGTTTTTAGTTTACTGTACGTAATACTTCCCTGCATTTGGATTGTCTAGGTGATAAATAACATTATACCTAACACCATCAATAGCGTGATTAAAGTTGTCTACAAATAATTTCGAGCCTTTGTCAGCGTATATATAGTTATTCAATTCTTTAGCTATGTTCGTACTCTCAGGAGTTATGACAAGCTCATAATCTAACATTCTAGTTATTCCGCTTTCGATAGTTCCTTTTTTTACAGGTTTAATGTTTACTCCTAAATGTCTAAGGTCTGCAATTAGTCTTGGCTCTGCGCTATCAGCTATGATAAGTTTGTTATCTACTTTGTCTAGTATGATTTTAGCCAACTCATTTGACTTAATACCATTCTTGTATATATGTTCTTTTAAATATATCTTACGCTTTCTTTTATCAATAGCTACTTCAGTAAGACTGTCAGGGTCTACACTAAAACCAAAGTCCATTCCACAAGAAGTCTGAAGTCCATCAGGATTAAATTCTCCTATTGACCAATTCTCAAAGACTACTCCTTCTGCTTTGTCTAACCAACCCCCTAAGATTTTGTGTTGATACTTTTTAAAGTTTCTGTGCTTTATGCTCTTAATACGCTCTAGGAAGCTCTGTGAGAGGTTTATTATATTATCTAGGTAGCTAGTATGTATATAGCATACATTGTCTTTAAAGCCGTTAAAACCACCCTCTACACCTTTGTCCTCAAAAAACCTTTTATATATCCAATGTTCTTTTGTGACAGGGTTTAATATTAATACAACTCTATTGTGTATTGTCTTTTCTCTAATACTTAAATCAATAGTGTCAAATATATTCTCATCAACAAGTTCTTCAGCTTCATCTAATACCCAAGTGCTTATTCCCTGTAAAGATTTTAAACTAGCTGTTTGGTTACCTGCTGAGGTTCTAATTCCTCTAAATAGAATGTCTGATTGATTGCTTGTATTTACTACTTCTGCCTTATTAATACTAAAGACTTCATCAAACCCTAGCAGCCCTATCTTTTCCAAGAACTCAGGAATGATTGATAAGTGAGCTGAAGTCATTGTGAAACGAGTAAAGAGTATTCTTATTCCTTTAGTCATTGTAAGTAAAGTAAGAAAGACTGTAACAGCAAAAGACTTCCCTGAACCCCTACCTCCTGTTATAATAAAGTAACGAGCATCAGAAGAAAATAATGGGTTGTATTTTTTATTCAGTATCAGTTTCTACAAATGTTATTATAGGCATATTAATTGCTTTATCACCTGAAGTTATATCTACTCTGTTTGTTTCATTCCAACCAAGTCTAGTCTTAGCAGCGTGTATTACAACTGAAGGCACTTTATCTTTTACACATTCATAATATTTTGACTTAATAAAGTCTTGCTGTATGTTTTCTATTTCTTCAACCTGAGCTTTAAATTCTTCATCTTCTTTTAGCCACTTGTAAAAGTTTGTTCTGCTTAAGTCAGTTGCTTTTAAAGCTGTTGTTATTACTCCTAAAGAACTTTCTAATGCTTTAAGTAATCTTTCTTTGTTAATCTTTGTTCTATTTTGTTCCATTATTTTTTATGTTTTTCTTCTAATATTACAGGCAATGTATGTTTCCAACTTACTCTATGATGTAATCTCATATTCTTATCACCCATTAAAGCTACCTTAACTGAAGAAGGTTGAAAGATAACTGAGTAAAAAGATTTTATGTAAGTTCCTTTATCTAAATATATATCAGTCATACCACCTTGCGAGCTTTGAGTGCTTGCTTGTGTAATAGACAATAATGGTGTCGTTAAAAATATATTTCCTTTTGATGCTTGATTTGTATATGTATTTACATCTTCATTAATTCTTCCCTGAAATTGAAAAGGTCTTTTTGTTGAGCATATAAAAGTATTCATACATTTTCTTCTTAGTTTATAGTCATAAAAAGCATTGCCAATTCCACCAATATAATCCCCACCCTGTGCAATTGCTAGACTTTGTACATTAATAGTTTTATAGTAATTTAATAAGCTATCCAAAACCTTATCTAATTTTGTCCTAATCTTATAGTGTCCTTTTGGTCTATTTCCTTTGTCATTAATTCTAAAATCAAATAAAGAATAATCATCATCAAGTTGCATAAAATAAGTAATCCCTAAATCTTTAGCTATATTAAAACAAGCATTTCTAGCATATACTATTGCTCTTCTATCTTCAAAATTATCTGCTTCATCAAAAGTTTTTGCTATTGCTTTCTTATCAAACATTATAACTTTATCACCAAAATTCTTATAGTATTTATCTGCTGACTTATCTTCATTGTCAATTATAATGTAAATATTTCCCGTATATCCTGATGTTTTAAGAGTATGATAAGTAATTACATTATCAGGTCTTCCGTGTGTCAATATAAAAACTGCGAAATCTTTATTCTCCATATTCTTCTGCGTATAATTCTTGAACCTCTTTACTTAGCTTAACATAACCATTTTCAATAGCTTTATTAAAATCAATTATAACTAAAGCACTATCTTCCATTAACTCCTGAACTTCTTTATTTGAGTGAGCATAGAAGTCTGCAATACTTTGATAGTTAAATACTGTATGCCTATAAGCAGCTTTTATTAAGAATTCTTTTTCTTCCTTTTCTATATTAGAAAGTCCTATCTTTTTTATTAGCTCTTTTACTTTGTCTTCATTGTAAAGTTCTTCTTCTTTTGGCTTTTCATTTTTAGGTTCATAAGTAGGTGCTTCAATATTCTTTGTGTAAACTTCTTCTTCTTTTACATCATCTTCATTTTGCCAAACATCTAAACCCCATTCAGCAAGTTGTACACTATCCCATTCATTAGCTAACATATCCCATTCCCATTCTCCAAAACCTACATTGTCTTTTACGATAAATTCTTTCTTTTGTTCTTCAGTAAGTCCTTCTGCTACTTCTATCCATACTTCTTTTAGTCCTGCGTCTTTACTTGCCTTTAATCTCATATTGCCGCCAAGCACCATAAAGTCCTCATCAACTACAATTGGTCTTAGCTTTAGCATTTCAGGAAATTCCTGTATTGACTTCACTAGCTTTTTGAACTTATCGTTTTTTATTATTCTAGGATTGTTAGGGTTTCCCTTTACTTTGCTTATCTTAACTTGTTGTTTCATAGTGTATAATAGAATTTTTGTTAATTTATTTAGTAGTCTTCATTTACTCCTCTTGTTCCTATTAGCTTTTCTTTTGCTCCTGCCCAAAGCTTGTCTCTTTGTTTACTTAAACTAGGTTCTGTTCTTTTAAGACTAGGCATTCCGTCTGTTGGTTCTGAGTCCATCCATTTACCGCAACTGCATTGTGCTTCTTTACAAACCCACTTTTTATCTCTTAGGACTATTGTAGCTTTGCCAACTTCTTTTTCTTCCTTACCGCATTCGCAACTATACTTTGTCATTATGTAATCTGTCTAGTTCAAAGTGTAAGTGATTAATTGCTTTCTGTATATCTTGTTCAGCAGGGTTGCCTTC
>Ga0209337_1002944_pt1 | contig 12082 bp, 6 predicted proteins | sample LinPmetageLP53_FD_184044 | JGI IMG/M metagenome (GOLD analysis project Ga0209337, IMG submission 184044) | Marine viral communities from the Pacific Ocean - LP-53 (SPAdes) (version 2) | ecosystem: Environmental > Aquatic > Marine > Oceanic | place: Pacific Ocean | collected 2010-02-08 | reverse complement strand
ACCTAGTGTATCTCTAAAATAATCTATCATATTTGCGCTAGATATTTCATCTAAACCTGATTGAGAAAGTCTTAGTATAACGTTGTTATTTCTATCAGAAAAATATTTATTTTGGCCGTATATTGCAAAACTAGTAGGATCTGTACTTATACCAAACTTACCTAAATAAGGTTGTATTGCTCCAATAACTAAATTAGCGCTTGTTACAGTACCTCCACCTTCAGCAGAGTATATAGCATCTTTGTCTATTAGAGCTCTACTTACTTTTAGCTCTTGAAATATATTTAAATTAGTGTCTTCTGCATATAGTTTTTGTATTGAACCGTTTGCTGGATCTACAGATTTAACTATGTCATCTGCCACTGAAAATACATTAGTATTGTTAATACCAGTTCTAGAATTAAATATACCTGAGTATATTAATGAGTTACCACGTCTAGTTCCATTGGGCTCTTCTTCTACTAAATAAGCTTTAGCTCCAAAAGATACTGTAGTATTGTTATAACCACCGTTTATTCTTGATTCTTCTATTACCCAGTTATTAGGAACAGCGTTTCCGTTAGGCCTAGGGTATCCTCCTTTAGCAGCAGGTATACCCATTGAACCATTCCATATAGGTATATTACCAAACGAAACGCTACTTGATACAGGAGTGCTTTGCAACTTATTTACTTTCTTAAGAAGGAATGTGTTGAAGTATTTTACTTCTATTATCGCAGCCATATATATTATTATTACTTATTTTTTTTAAACATTACAAGTGTTTGCTGGGTCATTTGCGTTTAAAGCTAATTTTACAAAAGAGTTTGGTAGATTGTTTCCAGTATAAGTAGTATCTCTAGCGCAAACAACAGCATAACCAGGGAATGTATTAACTGGTGGATCTACAAAACTAACCGTACCTTCATTAACACCTTCACATGTGGTGAACGTTCCGCTAATAATATTACCAGTTCCTCCATAAGTAAACTTATAAGAATAACAAGGTGTTCTATTTATAACTAAATTAAAAGTACGTGACTGAGATAACCCACCAGCATCTGTTACTGTAGCAACACATACATATGTTCCATCTACCATAGAGTTAGGTGGGTTTGCACCATTAAAAAATACGTGACCATTCCAAAAAGCGTTTACTCTTGATTGGTTTATTAAAACATTGCTAGTTCCTGAAGGGCCATAGTTAACACCGTCTTTTGTTACTGTTAAAGACCATGATATATCTTTCCAAGCTACATCTGGACTTGGATTTGCTGGTCCAGGAAAAGCACCGTTTTGTGCTTGAACATTTATTATTGTTCCATTTCCTCCACCGTCTGTTCCGGGTACGTATGTTACGTTTGCAGGTTGTGCAAACGTGGGCGCAACGTTTATTAACGAAACTGGTTGTTGAGTTATAAAAGATTGCACACCATTATAATTTACTTCAAAAGTAAAAGAATACGTTTGTTTTGTTGAGTTTTGATTACTAAAATATAAATAATCTTGAGCAGTACTTCCTAATTTTACGTTATAAGTATTGTCAGCATTGTTTACTAAAACAAAATTATTAACAGGATCTCCATTGTAATCTACTACGCTCTGTAATTGTAATTGAGGCGGTGTTGTAACGGCATAAACAACATTGTTACCAAATTGATCTAATATTGTAAAATCAGCACTTAAAATTTCCGAATTTAAACTTAATGATTCTTTAAATATACTTGTGTTAAATCCACTTATTGAAACAGCATCTGCAGTTCCACCTAATATAGCTTGGTTAAGTTCTGTAATTAATCCTTCAGATGTAGTTTCCCAGAATATATCTAAGTTAGATTCAACGCCATCGGTTTCCATTACAGCTAATTGAGGCATGGTAACATCTATTTGAGTAGGAGAAAATGTTAAAACATCTCCAACAGAAGTACCTTCTGTGTTTTTATTTAATACTATTTTTCTAAAACCACCACTGTTACTTACGGAAACAATTATAGTTCCATCTACAATACCGTTTCCAGTAACCGTTTGACCACTAACAACAGCTGCTGCAAAAGGAGTAGGGCTTATGGTGTTGGTTGTTAAGCCAAGAGTATCTAAACCTGCTAAAGTAGTAGAACCTACTGTAGCTGTTGTTATAACTGCTTGTACTCCTATTTGCTTTGAAGGAGTATTTATTCTAGCTATTAAAGGATTAGAAACTACGTTATAAAACTCAGCGCTAGCAACGTAATTTGCTGTAGGTATTCCATCAAACAAATCTCTATCAGTACCAATAACACTTACAATAGGTGATGTTGGCCCTGGGTAATATTGTATATTATTTAAGTTAATTACTGAGCTAGCTAAGTTTTCAACTCTACCATGTAAGTTAATACTGCTTCTAAATTGTTTTTGCTCCGGTCCAACTTCTGTTAAATCTCTAGGTACTTTATTTATATTATCACTTATTAATACCGCGTGTGAGGTTTTTCCTAACTCTTTTAAAGGATCGTTAGGATATGCTGCCATTATACCTGGAAGATAAACGTTGTAATATTCTTGCTCTGTTTGTTTTACAACAATTTTATACGAGTACCAACCTAAAGGGTTATAATCAACACTTGTTGTATCTCCGTTATATATACCTGTAGAACCTCCTGGTATTGGATTATTAAATAAAACCTTTAATGAATTACCTGGAAAAATATCTGCAGTTATATTATTGTTTATATAGTCTGAAAAAACTGTTGATCCTAAATATTGTTCATTACCAAACTCTACAGAACTATCACTGTTAGATAAAATAACAGTAGATGATCTACCAAATTTATCTGACAATACTATACCAACTTGATAATTTCTATTTTGTTTAAGTGAAGAATTAGGATATTCTACTTTACTTGTAGTATATCTAATGTTACTTGGTGCTGTAAATGTAAGCGTAGTTGCGTTAGGTATACTACTAGCTGTAACATTACTTATAGTAACACTTGTAGATGTAAAGCTTAAGATAACGGTGTTAGCTGGAATACCACTAGCCGTAACTACATAACCATTTTGTATCGATAGACCTGCAGCCAAAGTATTTATATTTACTGTTTCAACACCAGCATTAGTTACACCATTTGTTGTAGTTGTAGCTTCTCCTAAATCAAATGTAGATTTTTGACTAACAGCAACGTTGTAATCTATAGTAGATGGCGGTATGTGTTTATTTTCAAAGTTTCCATAAACAATTCTATTACTTATAACTTCTTGAGCTAACGCTCTAACTGGTACTTTATCGTATGTTCTAGTTGTTTCAGATGAAGGCAAAACTTTATAAGGTTTTATAGACTGATATTCGTATTCATAAACACTGCCACTTGTTTGAGCTTGAACTCTAGATATTTCCACAGTTTCTATTACATTTATAATATTAGAATCAGATTCTTTAAATAATATATCTATTTCTTCTACATGCAATACAGTTTGAGTTTGAATAGAACTATAAGGTAAAGGTATTCTAAGAATTATTTTATTAACCTTATTTTCCATAAAATCTACAACTGTACTTCTGTACGTATCTTCTTCATCTTGTATGTCAAGAGGTGGAGAACCTGTGATAGTAACACCTGATGCAGTGGGATTTAATTTATACATAAAATAACCATCTTGCTTAGGTATAAAGCAAGGTTGCGTAAAAGGTGACATTATAGAATACTCGCCATTAACAAATTTAAACCTATAAGCAAATCTTACAAATCTATCTCTTAAATAATCCTTGTCACCGTTATAATCAGGGTTATAATATGGATTAAAACTAAATACAATCTCTTCGTCATCTTTGTCAATCAATGATCCAGTTATACTACCACTAAGACCAACTTGCCAGTATGTAGTTTGATCATTAGAAAAATTAACAGTTAACCCAGTGTCTGTAATAACTCCAGTTGATTTGTTTCTACGACCAACTTTTACACCAGCTGTTCCGCCTTGACCTCCCATGCTAGTAACTATATCTCCTTGAAAACCTGCTTTTAAAATTTGTAAATTAGATTGACCTACAGCGGCATCTACATTTAAATTTCCAAGACCTCCATCAGGGTAGTACAAACTTACAACGTCATACATTGTAGTTTCATATTCATTAGATATAGAAGATTCTTTATAAAGTTGTATTGATTGGTAAGGATTGTATTTTGCTACAGATATTTGTTCTTCTATAGCGTAATAATCTGCAACACCTGAAGAATCTACAGTTGAAGTAGCTAATGTTACGTTTATAACTCTTGGTTGATTTCTGTTGTCTGTAAAGTATAATAGATCTTCTAATATGTTTACTGCAGTTATAGGAAATGATGTTGAGAAATTTAAAAACTTACCATAAACAAGAACTGTAGATGATTCCGTCAAAGCATTATAAACAACTATAAAGTTTTTTTGAGTAGTGTTATATGATAAACTAGAACTAGTATTGTCTGTTAAAAAAACAAAAACTCTGTTATTTATTTCATCAGAACAATAGCCTATAGAAAATACGTTACCACCTCCGGTTAAAGTTCTAAAGTCACTAATCAAAGAATTACCTAAAACATTTTCTAGCGCACCAACATTAGCACCTTCAGATCTGCTCACTTGAGCGTTCATTGCGTTTCTATATTCGTTAGCTTGTAAAAGTCGATCGTCACGATCTTTATTCATTTTACCAGTAACAAAACTATTAGTTGCTTTTGCCATTAAATTTTAGTGTTTTAACCATTTAGATTTACCTCTCATTACTTGAGTAAATTCTTCTAATTTAATATTTGATAATCTTATCTTAGCGTTTCTAAGCGCCGCTCTTCTGTCTTTCTTAAATCTTTGTACTATATTATCTGCTATGTTAGCTCTATTAGCTAATAGATTATATGATATACTTAAGTACATTGCTTCTTCTGCCATTTTAGGTACTCTAGTATCTAAGTCGTAAGCTAAGCCATCAGATATGTATTCTACGACTATTAACTTATTAACTAAATTACTAGAAAAAGTAAACTTACCTTCTCTTTCATTTATACCAAACCAACCGTTGCTATTAGCATATTGTGGATTAATACCATATAAAGCGCCCCAATTCCAAGGACCACTTCCAACTCCATAGTCTTCAAACATGTAACCATTATTTACCCAGTTTTGATACCATGAAGAATTTATTAAAGCTTGATTAGCTTCTTGCCATCTTTCAACTGTTATAGAAGTTCCTTCTAGGTTTTCACCAAAACTATCTTGTGTTGGTAAACCTGTATCATCTTGTAATAATTTAGTATAAGGATTTGTTGTTAAATTGTTATTTGGATACAAAGGTCTTTTAACACCCATTGAATCAATATAACACAAGCTTACGTAGTTTACATAGTCTTGCGGCATTACTAAAGATAAGCTTTCAGGTATTGTAAGCTCTTGTGATTTAATACTTTTTAAAGTATCGTAACTAAATTCTTGTAAAGATCTTTTTGCAAAAAATAATACATCAGATTTTTTAGCTGTTTGAATTATTTTACCGTCACCTACGTAACCTACCATATAGTTATTAACTATATCATTAAGTTTAACGTATTGGTAACCTCCATAATTTTCTTCTACAGCATCTCCAATAGCTTCTTCTTGTATTGTGTTAGCGTACTGACCTCCATCTAATATTTTTAATTGTACAATTATAAATAAGTTATTAGCAGGAGCTGCGTTAAAAGTTATAGTGTTGTTAACTACACCGTATTGTAAAACATATTCAGACCATGTACCAGGAGTTCCTGTTGTGCTAGTGTATATTTTAAAATTATTTAAAGTGTATTCAGCAATTATTGGATTCCAATTACCAAATACCAAGTCTGTATCAAACGTAGTAACAAAAGGCCCTGTAGTTCCATTACCTCTGAAACCTTGAGATCCTTGATAATACTGTTGATTTGTTTCAGTTATTGCCATGTCTTATTAAGATTTTATATTTTGTTCTATCTCTTGTGCTTCTGCAGCAGCTGATTGTATTATTGTAGGATCGTTTATTATTAATCCACAGTATTTTAATATACCTATTATTAAGTTTGTTTGCTCTGATATATCTAATTCAAAGTTTACTGATGTGTTAGAATATATGTATTGACCTAAGTTACCAGTAGTAAACTTCCACTCTGGTGCTAATGGTGTAAACAAAGCGTTTACACTTAAAGCGTTTGGCTGAGGACTAACTTTTATAAGTACAGAATTATTTGGCCCTGTGCCTGTTGTGCATAAAGGATATTGCATAGTTGGAGCTGTCAATGTAGATCTTGTGATTTTAGAAAAATCACTTTGACTAGCTAACTCAGTAATAGAATCATACTGAGGGTTTGTTGTATTATATGTAGATATTATTTCACCTAATTTAAATATAGTTCCAGCTGCTACGTATTCCCAACCTAGGATACCAGCACCTGCGTTATAAGTAAATGTAGCTGTTCTTTCAAAAGGATATAGTTTATATGAAATGTCTTTAAACATGTTAAAAAACTCTGTATCATTTTGAGTATTGTTTTGGTTTTGACGGTTTACTTGGTTTCCATCTGGAAAATATGATTCAAATATTTCGTCTTGAACTAAAGTAGCTAAGCTATTAAACTCTGCTGGAGTTACATAACCTCTTTGCTCTTTGTTTAATATGTACAAGACTGTTGTATATACTGTATTTATATTTACCATTGTTTTTTTTTATTATAATATTGGGCCCGAGTAAACGAGCCCTATATTAGTATCACTTGTTTTTATAGTTTTTTATCTATAGATCTATAAACTTCTACACCTTCGTCAGTTTTTAACCATGAGGCAAACGCTGAATAAGGATTTTCATCAAATGGAACATTCATTAACTTTCTATCATTTGTTCCCCACGTAAAAGATCTTTGATCTCCAGATATTTTTATTATACCCATTTCAACTGCTCTTATAGCAAAGTTTCTAAGTTGCACGTTTTCATCATTAGCTAATGATATAAATAACTCAGGGTTGTTTCTAGCAAATAAGATTACGTCTCTTTTTATTTCTTTAGAACTCATTTCATTTACTTTAGAACCTAGTTCAACTCTTAGTATTGCTTCAGCAAAATCAACCTCCATAGTCATAGCTGAATTCATTGCTTTTACTTGATCATTTAAAACGTCTAATTGATCTACAGCTTCTTCTACAGCACTATATTCTTCATATGCTCTACCTTTTAAAGGGTGATATAAAGATAATAATTTTTGTAAGTTTTGTTTAGATTTATCTACTTTCAAAGTACCATTGTCAAAACGTATGTGACCCATAGTACATTCACCTTTTTGCTCATCTACAAGTGGTGAATCTTGATTTGTAGCATATTTTATTTCTCTTTGTTTTCCAGTATTTTCATCAAAATAAAGCAACGCATGCTTTCTAGTGTGTTTACCTGGTATAGTATATGTTAAAGGTGTTTTGTTACCTTTAAGAAAATATACTCTGTCTTTTATTTCCCAACTTGGTTTAGCTGGTTTTGTAGGTGCGGTTTTTACTGCTACCTCTTGAGGTGCAACCTCAACAGTTTCTGCTTTAGCTTTTTTAGCCATAATATAATATAATTAAATAGTTTATAAAAGTAATAATTACCCCCGTTAATATAACGAGGGTAAGAATTACATTAGTGTTGAATCAATTAGATTCCTCTGAATAATACAAAGTTGTTAGCAGCTTGAGTTACTAAACATCTTTCTGATAGGAAGTTTACTTCCATAGCATCAAGAGTTGAAGTCATTGCTCCACCTGCAGAACCAGTTAACCATGATTTCATTCTTCTATCATCAGCTTGAGACGCTCTGTATCTTACATGTAAGAAAGGTCTTCTGATGTTAGTTCCTAAAATTTGATCGTAAACTGTTGAAGTTCCAGCTGGTACTAATACACCTTCAATTGAATTGATACCTACGATACCACCTCTTGTAGATGCGTCGTTTAAGTATTTCCAATCTGTTTTGTAAAAGTCATAAGAACCTCTTCTAAATCCTGAGAATCCAAGGTTTAAAGCCATTTCTTCTGAGTTTTCAAATAAACCAAAAGCAGTTCCTCCAGCGAATCCACCAGAGATGCTTGCTAGCATATCATCAAAATCTAAAGAAGTTTGTCTTTGTAAGAAAAGCATGTTTTCTTCAATTGCTCCTTGAGTATCTAAGTTTTTAAGAATTGCATCAAAATCATCAAGACCTGCAGCAGCAGTAAATCCTGTTTGTACATTTCCTCTAGCTTGAATAGCAGCAAATAAACCTTCTGAACCTGGGCTAGCAGCAATTCCTGCAGCACCACCTACTTGGTTAAATTCAGCTTCTACCATACTCATTTCTAGGTAATCTTCAAAACGTAGTCTTGTTTCAGACTCAGCTTTTAAGTACCATAAGTATCCAGAAGTTCCATCTTCAGTTGCAACTTCAACCCAACCGATTTGTGCCATATCAGAACCATTAACTACGTATTGGTTTCTTAGGATAATTGGTGAGTTAGAAAATTGAGTTAATACTGGATCAATAGATATTCTAGCTTGGTTAGCACCACCAGCAGCAAAAGCGCCAGCCATACTTTGACCTTTTTGGTAATCAGAACCATATACAAATATCTTAACCCCAACACCTGCTAAAGCAGCCGCGATTTGATTGTTATCAAACGGTTGAAAGTTAATTGCACCAGCAGCAAGACCAGAACCAGCATAAGCACCAGAATCAGTAACAATACCTTTTGATTCAGCTCCTGAAACAGGATTTAAAACAACGATAGTATCGTTAATTGACATTGTGTTTACAGCAGGAGCTTGTACAGTAATAACACTTGAAGTACCAGCACCGTTAGCTACAACAACTCCAGAGTAAGATACATGTAATCTATTTTGTTCAGACCAAATTACTTGATCAGATGTCATTGGCATTTCAGCGCCAACCATTCTTAAGAATCCAGATAGAGTACGGTTTCCGTATCTTTCTACTTCTTGTTCGTAAATTTCAGGTAAATATTGTTGAGCAAAAGTGTTTGTGTCACCTGCAGCAGCACCACCGTTAAACTGTAGGTAGTTGCTGTTCAATATCTCCTGTACTGAGGAAGGAATTAACCCTCCAAATTGTGGATTTAAAGCCATTTTTGTTAGTTTTTTTAGTTAAATTTTCTTGTTTTTATTTTTAGTTTTGTAGAGTCAGCACCACTAATTGCTTTCACTTTCATACCGTTAATAAATACTTCACCTTGAGATTTTCTAGCTTGAGAATCTACAGGGTTTTTAGACTTAGTAACAACGTCTTTAATAGCATCAGCTTTTCCTTGCTCATAAAAATGAGCTGCGATCTTGTCTACATTGTCAGCAGCGTACATAGCTTTGTGATAACCTTTAGTATCAGTAACATTACCCTCTGTGTCTAAGAACTTCCCGACTAGGTTATTAATGTTTGATTGGTTTTCAGCAACTTTATCTTTATTTTGAATATTGTACTTATAATTTGTTTCACCAACCTTAATATCGAAACCTTCGAAATCGTTGTTGAAAAGTTCTTTAGTACTTTCTTTAAACTTAGTATGTTGTTGCTCAGCTGTTTCTTGCTGCTTATTATAGCGATTAAAAAAGTCCATAGCTTTTTGTTGGTCCTGAGTTACGCCGGGTCTCAACTTGATTTCGTCGTAATATTTCTTTTTCGTTTCCTCTAAAAAGTTTTTTGCTTTTGCAATCTCTTCTTTTTTAGCGAGTTTCTTTTTACGGACGTCACGCTCTTCGTCCAAGTCTTCATCAAATGAAAAATTATCTTCCATGATAAATCCTATTTCTTCCTCGTTTAAATGAGGTTTAGCTTTTTTATAGTATTCTTTTAATAAAGTATTTTCATCAACGCTACTATAATCAGCATTTAATCTTGTATAATCTTCTATAGTTCCACCAGTTTCTTCCATAAATGAAACTAATTTTTCTATATTTTCAGGTAACTTTTTGCCTAATATTCTTTCGTCTTGTATAGCTTTTGTTACTTCTTTTTCAACTTGTTTAACTTTAGCTTCAGTTACTTCTTTGATCGGAGAAAACCCTTCAACATCCTTGTTGGACTCTTGTACAGGTTCTCCCACCTCTGTGCTATCTCCGGATGGTTCTTCCACAGGTACTTCCTTTGCTTCTCCGATTTGAATGGCATCTTCTTTAGGTATTGTTACTTTAGTTACTTCAGGTGCTGTTTCAATTAAAGGTTCTTTTATGTTAACTTTAATTGGCTCATCACTTGGTGTTGTTAATTTTTTTGGTGTTTTCTTTTTAGACTTTATCTTAAAGTCACCTTCCTGTTTAACAGGTTCATTTGTTTTTGTTTCTGACATAATATAATATAATTAAATAGTTAAGCAAAAGCTTGCATGTCCATACCGCCTTTTTCTTCAAAATTTATAGGTGGTTGATCATTTTGTCTTTGTGCTATTAATTCACTTTGTTGCGTGCCTTCCATTTTAATACGCTTATCTTTACGATCTTCAATTTCTTGTTCTTTTTGTTTTTGAGCTTGTCTTTCTAGCTTTTTTAATTCTAAATCAAACTTGTGTTGCATTTGCATTTTTTGCTGATCTAACTGATGAGCAGTATTCATGCGTTGTATTTCCATTTGATTTTTTGCTTGCTCTAATTTTACTGTAGCTCCAGATATAGCTTCTTGCTTTTGCACTTCAGCCATTGCTGTTTTTTCAGCGGTTTGAGCTTGAGCATCTGCTTGAGCTTTAATATTAGCTTGTTGCGCTTGTTGATCTTGTTTAGCTTTAGCTTTACGTTTAATCTTAAGCATTTGATTAGCTAATTTAAGATTTTTAATTTGTCTTAAATCTATAGCATCTTCTAAATCAATACCACCTTTTTGTAAAGCAACTTGTATATTTTGCTCTAATTGTTGTTGCTCTTCTTCGTCTGGTTCTAATTCTAAGAATATACCAAAATCATGTAAGTTTAAATTAGATACTTCAATTAAAGTATTTACATTATAGTTAGATATAGAGTTTTGTAATGAAGCAGCGGTTAGTGGAAACTCTAAAGCATCCGCTATTTTTAAAGCTATGTTTTCTGCTATTATAAGACTTATATATAAGCTAGACTGCTTAATATGTCTTGTAGCAACATTAGATGCGTTAGCGGCTATCTTTTGTAATCCTACTAGCGTTTGTTTATCTGGTGTACTACCATCACGAGCTTCATTAAGTCCGGTTACATCACGTATCATTTGTAAGTAATACTGATATGTATTAATAAGACTTTGTATTTTTTGTTGACCACTAGAGCTACTAAGTTCTTGTATTGGAACTTTACCAGCGTTCATATCACCATCTTGTGTAAGTGATCTACCAACAATACTACCAGTTTGAAAATACATGTTAAGTGCTTCTGCTGGATTATAATTTGTACCATTACCTAAATCAACCTCTGCTAAACCATCCATATCTAAATAAACACCGTCTGGTACTATTCTAGACATAACTTGTTGTAGCTTTAAATGTGTTAGCTGAATCATATCAGCAAAACCTATACACTTGCTTACTAATGATTCTATTCTGCCTTTATATATTCTAGGTGCACATATAGCATAATTCATTTTAACTTTTGTAGTATCCGCAGTAGGTCTTGACATGTTCTCTGCAAGTTTCCATTTTAATATAGTATCAGTACCTAAAACTTTAGCACCGCTATATAAAACTTCTATAGATCTTGATACTCTTTCAAAGTTATCATTTTCTGGTGGATTAAATGTATCTGGCTTTTCTAAAGCTTTCATTAACCCTTGCTCTGTTTGTTTAATTTTAAACACTTGGTTATGATATGTTTTATAATCAAAGTATAAAACCTGAACAGTGTTCTCGTCATAATCACCCCAACCAGTAACGTAAGATCTGTTGCCTGGCATTGCTTGTATTCTTTTTAATTCTTCTTCAGTAATATCTGGAAACTCTTTTTTGAGTTCAGGTATTGTTATAGCTTTTAATTCACCAACGTAATAGATGTCTTCAAAATTAGGATCTTCAGAATATGAATATACCATATAAGCTGGATCAACATAGTCAACTGTAATTCCTTCAGCTGTGTTGAAGTTAGTTTTAGCAGCACCAATACCACAAACAGTTAAGT
>Ga0209337_1002943_pt1 | contig 12083 bp, 10 predicted proteins | sample LinPmetageLP53_FD_184044 | JGI IMG/M metagenome (GOLD analysis project Ga0209337, IMG submission 184044) | Marine viral communities from the Pacific Ocean - LP-53 (SPAdes) (version 2) | ecosystem: Environmental > Aquatic > Marine > Oceanic | place: Pacific Ocean | collected 2010-02-08 | reverse complement strand
ATCACGTATTCCCCAATAAACAGAATAGTCAAACAATCCATTGTCTAAATCAATGTGCTTGTCCAGTCCAGAATCATCAATATATAAATAGAATTGCTTTGACCTTACTGGAGGTGGATTTGTTCCTTCACCAATTTTCAAGAATGTCACTTCTTGTGTTAATTGTGAAACTATATTGATATAAAATGTATCTGGTTCTTCAATAAACATTGTGGATTTTGGAAGATATTGAACTGTTTCAGAAGCTGAAGATTGTGAAGTGATGGTTGTTCCATATTCACTATACACATCTAATGAAAATATGTTTTCAATTCCATTTCCCCTAATCCAGTGCAGCATCTTTCTTCTTCTTTTTTGGTTTGTCTTCTTCCAGATATTGTGGAAATTCAAGAATCAATCTTTTCATTGTTGCTTCTGTCACCACTTCACCAAGATGAATCTTTACTCTACCTTTATAAATAGTATGCCCAATAAATTCTTTCTTTATTTTCATAATTTCAAAGATATAAAAAAAGGTGATGGAATCAACCACCACCCTTTTATCAACTAACTAAGTTTTGCACTTATATTTGTGCAGTATTATATTGAGTTGCAGACAAAGTCAAGTCAGATGCAAATGCTGTGAATGGACTTGTTGTAGATAGGTTGAATGCTGGAAATGGTTCAGAACCAATTAACTGCATAATGTATCCAACATAGTCTGTGAAAGCTACATCACCCCCATGTGCATATGAACCACCAGTCACGCTGATTCCATTATCAACACCAGCTAAATAATATACTCCATTATTATCAAGTATAATTACTTGAAAAACTGATTCAACAACATTCTGCATTCTTGCCCATGATTCTTGTGAATCATGTGACATGTGAACATCAAGTCCTTGTTCGTAGTTTATTGCACCACCACCACCAGTTGTGATGGTTTGGTTGAAAGAACTTGTCTGTCTGTCTAAATCAAACTGATAGAAGTCTAAAGCTGACGCAACTGCTAAAGCTGAAACTATTCCAGTTGAAGCATCAACAGTCACACCAGTAATCTTATTTGCATCATACCAGTTTGCAAGGAAGATGGTTTTAATTCCACCAACTTGTCCCTGACAGAAATGCCCTCTCCCAGAACTGATTAAACAATTTGCCATTTTTTTTGTATTTAAGAATTAAAGAATGGAAGATGTTCAGTCAAGAACACCTTCATATTCCGATATTATACGAACCAAACTGCATCTGCAACAACACCAACTTGTGTTCCTACTGCAAATCGCATTGTCAATCTCCAGTTGTTTGATCCGTCTAATGGTGTCATGTCAAGAACTTGAGCCATTTGGTCAGAATCAGTTGTTCCGATTCCTACAAATAGATTAGTTTTTGCTGCAACACAAGCTTCACCAGCAGCTATTCCAGGACAAGAAACTAATTTATAACCTAAGAATCTGGTCTGTGGTGCATTTGCAACTGCATTATCATATCCATTTCCAGATTGACCAATTGCAAGATTGTATGCAGAAATTGTCATTGGATTAACATAGATTGAAGTATTATCAAAGTCACCAACAAGTGCTGCTGGAAATCCAGTCATTACTTCTTGAAGACCAGCAATTACTGTTGCTTGAACATCAATTGCATTTGTCAATGCAGTTGCGCCAGCAGTATCACCAGAAGCTAATTTCAAACCATTGAATGCAGTGAATGCTGAACCAGTTGAATTACCCATCCAAATATTGTTTTCAATATCTGCTTGAACTTGCTTTGCAACATATAGCATTAACGCATCAGCGAAGTCATCTGGAACACCTTGTTCATTTGAATATGCATCACCTTGCCACCAAGCTAAATCAGTTCCACCAGCAAGTGCATCTGAATCATTGAATGATTGCTTACAAAGTTGAAGATTCACCATTTGTGCAGTAACTGCTAAAACTCTTTCTGAAAGTGTTGTTGTTGCAGTTGTGTCAAAGTCACATCCAGCAGCCATTATCAAACTTCCATTTGCAATTACTGGAATGATTGCTTGAAATCTAACTCCATCTAATAGTGTAACATTTCCACCATGTAATGTTGGAGCAGAAAGAACTGCTGCGTGTACATAAGGTAATGCTAATTCACCTGCATAAGTCCAGCCAGCAGCACCAGGTGTCTGTGGACTTGTTAAGTTGTATTGTTTATTATTTGCCATTTTACTTGTTTTTACTTTTGTTAAAGATTGCGAATACTCGAGACTCAACACCATCAGACTTTTTAGTTTCTACAAACTTCTTTGCTTTTGGTGTATTTTTAAATGTTTTGGCAGCAGATAACTTCTTCACCTTTTCAAGTTCTGTGTTGTGTGCTTCCATTAATTCTGAAACTTTCAATTCAATTGCTTCAGTTATCATTTTGCCAAGTTCAAATCCATCAGCCTTTGTCATATAGTTTGACAAATCAACTTCTGGTTTTTCAACTTCTTCAGATTTCATATCTTCTTCAACTGCATCTTCTGATGCTTCTGGTGAACGAAGTGTTGTAATTTCTCCATCAACAACTTCTATGACTGCACCATCTTGCAATTCATAAGTTCCAGAAGGCAACGCCATCTTTTCATCATCTTCACCTACAACAAACACCATTGATCCTTCTTCGAATCTGTCTGCATCAGTTTTGATTGTTGTGCCGTCGACAAGATAAGCTTCTGCCATCATGCTTGTTTCTTCAGAAAGTTTTTCTTGTACTCCAAGAAGGTCTTTCAGCTTTTTGTAAAGGTTTTCCATTTTTAGTTTTTTGAATAGTAATTCCGTAAGTTAATAGATGTTATTAGCTTTTTTTCCTTTCGCCACTTATGATTGACTTGGCTTTTGGTATTACTGAATTTGCAATGGTTCGGTTTTTTATGGCTGCACATACTTTTTCTGCTGTTTCTTTATTACCATATTCCTTCATCTGGTCTGCAATACATTCATCCCAAGGATAAGCAGCAAGATAAGTTGATTCTTCTTCAATTATTAAGTCTTTCACCATCTGAAGTTTTCCTTCATTTTCTGTCAATGACTGACTTGACAATCCTTGAAGTTTATCTGTGAAGAAACCTTCAATACTGAATCCAAGAATTTCACCTTCTTTGACTTTGTTCCAGATTTCATCATTATCAACTCGCATAGTCACAAACCAAGTTCCTACTGGACAATGTTCAAATCCATATTTGACAGACTTATCAATTGGAAATTCCTTCACCCATGATTCAACCACACACAATCCATCAACTGATGCATCATGTTCAAGTGTTGCTGATTGAAGATGATTTCTTTTCATGTAAAGTTCAGAACACTTCTTGATTGTGTCCTTTGAGAAATACACATAGTAATCAGAACCATCATCATCAAGTCTGAATATCTGTTTGTTTGGAATCAAGGCTGGTGCAATCAGAAGTCTTTTGTCTTCATCTACTTTTGCAAATTCCAATTCCCTTTGTTGCTTGTTTAAGGCAATCCAATATTCATCAATGGCTGGATCTTCTACTAATGATATTGCAAAGACACCATCTTGTTCTTCTTTTTCTTCTTCTGAAATAATCAGTTCTACAATTTTAGTCATAATTTTTGTTTTACGGGTTCTTAGTTATAGTGTTGCTTTTTGTTGAATCATTGTGTTTATCTGTTGGCTTTCTGTCACTTGTTGTTCTACTACATACGCTTGAACTGGTGGCATGTCTTGTGCAAACTGTGTATTGAATTGTTCTGTGATTGAAGGTATTCCAGAAAGGTCTGCAATAGCCTCTGAACTTACTCCAGCAACAGATGGAAGTGTCCCTCCACTTGGTGTTTCAATGTTTGTTGGTTTTTCAGTTTTAACTGCAAGAATATTCTTGATTGATTTGAGTCCAGTAGCAAGTGAAAGTGCAGCAGACACATATGACAATGGTGGAGGTGCAGATGCTAAAGCCATGTTTACTGCTTTCCATGTGTCAATTGTAGCTGATGCAACACCAGCCACTTTTGATGCTGCAGTTCCTTCTTCAAATAATTCACCAGCCATTTTGATTGAATTCTGAATCACATCAAGTTGTTGTGCAGCAAGTTCTTCTTTTTCTTTTGCAAGATCCTTTTGGAAGTCAAAAAATTCTTGTTGAAGTGACGCTTCATTTGTAAGTTGTTCTGACCTTAATCCAGAAATTCTTTCATCAATGTCAATCTGTTCAAGAAGTGATTGTTGGTATTTGGTTTGAAGTTCAATTGAATCTTTTTGTGTTGAAAGTTCAAGTGCTGCAATTCTAACTCTTTCATCTGCAACTGCTTTTTCTTTTGCAGTTTGTTCTTCAAGTATTCTTCCAAGTTCTTCATTGGCTGCAATCCTTTCATCAAATGTAAGTCTGACATCATCACGTATTTGTCGCTGTAGTTCTGCTTCCAATTGACTCTGAAGTTGTTGTTTAGCTCTTAATACTTCAAGAAGTTCTTCATTCTTCTTTGCATCTGCTAAAGCTTTACCAGTTGCAAGTGCTTGTTCAATGGATATTTCTTTGATTCCTTCAGTTGCTGCTTCAGTAGCAATTGTGACAATGCTTCCAATTTCTGTGACTGCTTCAGCAATATTTGTGGCAATCTGTGTTCCAGCATCAACAGCATCTGTGATGACTTCTTTCAGATTTGCATCTGTTTCAGCAAGTTTTTCATTCAGCCTTGCAATAGTTTCTGGATCACCATCCCCAAAGAAAGATTGTTCCCATGCCAATTGACCTTCTTGAACTGCTTTTGTAATAGCATAGAATGCAAGCTTCAATGGAGTGATTGCAATGGTCAGCAATCCACCAATCACTTTTTTCATTCCTTCAAAGCCTTCAGATGATTCTGACACTGCATTTATAACATCAGTCACAACACTTGTTACTTGATTGAATACCACACCAAGTGTTTCAGTAACTACAGCAACACCATCCATGACAGTCTGGTTCTGCATCATGATGTCTTTCAAGAACTTGAATGCTTCTATTATAAGACCAACTCCCATTGCTTTCATGGCAAGTCCAACACCCTTGAAACCTTTTCCAACTTTCTTCAGTGCACCTTCAGTTCCTTTTCCAGACTTTGCAATGTCATCAAGACTTTCATTAGTTTCAACAAGTGTGTCTTTTACTGATTCCAGGTCTTTGGAAATCTTCTGCACATTGGTCTGAAATTCTATATCAACAACTATTTTTTCTGCCATCTGAATATTCTTTTGAATTCATTCATTACTTTATCATGATTCAACACTTGTCTTTCATACCATGTCAAACATTTATTGTTCTTGTATTCTTCATGTGGCAAGTTCTGAAGTGCTTCTGGAATAATCTGAAACGAACCAAGCCAATATTCAAACATTGGTGTGAAGTTTAAAACTTTGAAATCAACAAAACTTTGTTTTTTTGCTTTAGAACCATTCAGTTCTACTTTTGTTTTTAAGTGTTCCATTTGGTTTGTAAATAGTTTAATACTTGATTTCTTTCTGCTGTAGTAAGAACGACATCATAAACAATCACTTCATATATCTTTCCAGTATAGTCTGCAACTGGTGTTCTTCCAGACTCCCATGATGCACCAATTGAAAACATATCTTGTGCAGTATCTGTTGAATTGGTCTTTGTGTCTGTCACTCCATTTTGGTCATAGATATATCTATCTGTTCCATCCCTTGTCCCTATCACAACTTGTTTAGTTGTTGATGCAATGGTTGAATTGTTGCATGAATAGTCTTGTGATGACTTATTCATGAACGCAGTTCCACCAGCACCAGCAGTTGATGAATTGATGTTCATTCCATAGTATTGTCTGCCTCTTTCATTTACTCCAACAAGTGTTTGACCAGCAGAAGAAGTTGTGGTGTTTGCTGATTCAAAGACAACAAACATTGTATTTGTTCCATCAGACACACCAATCAATCCAGCATCTGTGTTTCCAAGAACTTGATTGATTCCATCAAATTCCATGTATTGATATGGAAGTGTAGAAACATAAGTTGGTTCATAAGATGCAGTGCTTTGTGTCAAATGAAAGTCATTTCCAGACTTATCATCCCATTGTGAAACAGAACCCGAAACATGTGTGATTGTAGATGGATCAGCAGCATCAACCCACAAAAGACAACCAGTTATTTGTGTTGGTGTGAATATAGGTTGACCACTTGCCCTACTTAAATTCTGTAAACCAACAAGTGTGTATTTGAAGTCTATTGTCCAATCTACAATTCCAAGCTTGTCAGCATTATTTGTGCTAATTGCAAAATAAAATCCTCCATCATTCAGATATACGAGGTCACCTCCACCTGGAGGTCTGTCAGTTAGTGTATAAGCTGGAACAAGAGTAAATGTATAGTTGGTGAAATTTGTTGTTTCTTTTTGTATATCAAGTGTCATGTCCTTAACATTTATAGCACCTGAATTGTTTGTGTTCAGAATTGTTCCTGTATACTTTCTGAATGTATATTCTTGACTTCTTGATGCTGCCAAACCTCTATCATGACCTACAATAGTAACTTCAAATGAAATCATAGAAGGAAATTCAAGTCTGAACATGTTTGTTCCAATATCATACAAGTAATTACCAGTATCTGTGAATGATCCATTCTGACCAATAGTAATAACTTCTTCTTCATCTGTCCATCCATGTTTCACAAAATGTCCAGAACCACTTCTTCCTACCGTATTGTAAATAGTGTCAGCACCTCCAGATAGAAATGAATCGCCACTTGCACAAGCAATTCCATAGTCACCTACAAGTGAATTATTCTTGAATTCTTGTCTTAAATATACTTCATAGACTGCACCATCCCAATTCAGGGCATAAGGATTCAAAATGTTTGAATCCCCTTGAATAAAAGATTTTGTTGTATTTGAATTAATTGAATTTGTATCACCTTTGATTGAATTGCCTACAGAATTAGTTTTAATAAAATTGAAGAATCCATTTACACTTGAGTGATTTGCATGAATTGCATTGGAAGAACCATGCACATTATTGAATGTTCCTCCCACTTGATTTAATCCTTTTATTGTGTTGTTTATTGTAGCTCGAGGAAGATGGTGACCTAATCCTTCACCAGAATATTCTGTTCCGTCACCACCTGGTGCGCCACCACCACCAGAAAAGACTTGCTGACAATCACCATGTCCCCAAGAATATCCAAATGCTTCACAACAATCTTGTGTTGCTGCTGCTGGAAGACCTGTTTCAGTACTAACAAAAGACACAACCCCTTCCATAGTTATGTATGATGGTTCAATTAAACAATCACTCCCATTGGCATCAATAATGTTTTGCAGCTGAACTTTTATCAATTCTACTTGACAAGAAGAACTTCCAATCAAAGAATAATTGTTTATCTTATTGATTCTAAAGTATTCATTTTTTACAAATACAATGTCATTGAAGTTCATTGACTGAATATCTAAAGCAGAAAGGAAAAAAGTTCCATTCAAAACGCGTGCATCAGTTGAATATGTTTCACTTATGAATCGTCTCCAATATACAGAATAAGCAGAATTAATGGAAATTGGTGATGCTAATGCTCCAGTGTATTCACCCATGAATGACAAGCATTCTGTTGCTGGAAGTATTACAGCATCTTTATAGTTTTGAAATAATCCATAATAAGTCAATGAAAGTGAAGATGCAGATCCAGGTGCTTCACTATAAATCTGAACACCTTCGCCTGAATCTGTCAATACATACCCACAATAAAATGAAAGTCTAATTCCAGGTTCACAAGTAACATTGTCACCATCTTCATTGTAAGCAATAGAATGTCTAATTGGTGAATCTGGAAGAAGACTTGTAATTGTAGGTTTGAAGATAGTCTTGATTTCTTCTTTGTCTTTTCCAAAATCGTTTTCTGTATTATCAATGTATTGTGTCCCGTATATTCTACCAGATGAAGATTGAAACATTGAATTCATAAAGTCTTCAGATTTAGAATCTGTAAAAGATAAATTTTTTGCTTGTAAGCTTGCAGTTGGTTTTAGCTGAACATCTTTTGAAACATCAAGTTTTGATGTCCAATCAAGATTGTTTCCTTGTTCTATCCAATCAGAATAAGGTTCAATATACAAATGTGTCGGATTCAGTTCATCTGGAATGATAACAAGATTAAACTTCTTTGAAAGTGAAGTAAGTAAATCCAGTGCATTTACTTTTGGAAGATTTGCATTCACAGAATATTCTGTTGTTGCATCGTATGGTGTGATATTTAGATTCCCACTTCCAGGTGCTAAACCAGTATATCCATCTGCAGCTGGTGTGTTTTTGAAGGAAGATGCAAGAATTGTGACTGTTTGTGTAGGTGCTGAAGTTGATAAAATTGTCACTATCAACTTGTATTGTTTTCCACTTTCAAATGTGTTTGTGAATTGTGGACTAAATCCACCAACACTGGATTGCCCTTCACCATTGTTCAGTGTTTGGATGGAAGTTTCCCATTGTGTTATCACATTGTCTGTGATGTTGAATAAACCAAATGTATATTCCATTTGCATTGCTGAAGGAACAACACTTTGAATTTGAAGTCCAGCACTAAAGGCAGATAGATTCCAACTCCCACTTGGTGAATAGATCCCTGTTGTTGTGTCAAATTGACCAGCAGCATTCATGTAGTCTGGTTGACCTGAAGGTGGTAAACTATTGTTTGGTATAATTGTGTGAACACCCACAGATGCAAGAAATGTTCCCCCAGTATTATATTGACCTTGAACATCAACTCGATAGTAGTTAGGATCAGTCAAAGTTGTATTCCCTTCACCACCAGAATTGATGTCCATATACAAATCAGTCATTGTTGTGTCAATGAATGTTGATTCATAAGTGAATTCAGCTTGACTTAGTATCTTTTGCAGTACTTTTTTTATTCTAATTTGTGGTTTAAGATTTCTTATATTTATTGGATTAGTAGCAACACCACTTGAATTCTGATTTGTGCATGAAGTTGCTGCATCACCTCCAATAAATTGCGCTCCATAATCATACAAAGAATAAACAATATCACCATCAAACAATCCTACTGCATCTCTATTCATGGAATCTTGAACATTTTGTGGTGTCAAGGTGTGATTGAATTCTGTCCAATCATAGTCCGTTAATACCATCCCATCAAGAACTTGTCCAAGTGTAGCAACAGAACTGAACACTACACATTCATAATGGTGTGTCACATCATTAGACACAAATACATTTGTCAATTGAAGATAGCCTTCAAATACATCAAATGTATCTTTTGAAATAGTTGCTGCAACTTTTATCCTTGGATTGTAGTTTCCAAATTGTGTCACTTCAAAATAGTCACAAAAGAACAAGTCATTGTTTGGTGTTGAAGGAATACGAAAATTGAATGTGTGATTCCCTTTGTTATTCTTGAAATCTTGAATATCCTTGAACTGATAGTTTGCAGTCATTGGTTGACTGTCAGACAAGTCCAAAAATACAACCCTTGAATCATTGACTGAATCTTCTTGTGTGGTAACTCGTATCTGTGTAGCCATCTAAGTTGTTCTATATTTAGGATTAGCAAAATTGAACTTCAATTCATATTGGTATAATCCTCTGTTCTTTTCTCCTTTCAACTTCATGTCACTATTTTCAAGAATAAGTGCTTTTGCAAATTCACCATCTAATAAGTGAATCTGTGGTGACATCATCAAATCCTTGATTTGTTCAATTTCAAAGTCTTGTAAATAGTCAGTGAACAAAGTGAATGATTGTACTGGTGCTACTGATGTACTCATCATTCCTTGCTTTGCTACTTCTGGAGGATAAGCAGTGTTTATGTAATCTCTATCAAATTGAGCAAGACCAACTTGTTGCATCAACAATGGTTTTGTGACATACTCTTTTTTTACTTTCAGTACATCATCTCTTTTCTTATTCAGATTAATATATTCCCAAGCACCAAACCTGTTCATGTACGCAAGTCTTGAAACTTCATATTTGTCACAATACGTTTCCACATTGAATCTGTATGTTGCAGAATATTCTGTTCCAGCACCTGATGCATTAGCAGAGAAATATACATCATAATATTTGATTGCACTTCGACCACCAGTAACAGAATCAGGAAGTGTTCCAGTATATGGTGATTCACTTGTGTCAATCTTCTGAAGATTTGACAATCCTATTCCGCAAAAAAGATAGAATCTTTCATCATCAAGTGTAGCATCATATGCACCACCAGAAGCGGAGTCATTTTCACAAGCTAAATCACCAAGTGAAACTCCACTGGAATCAAAGTATTCAATGTACAGGAATTTTGGTGTAGATGAAGTGTACAAGTCAAACCTATTCAAGAAGGCAAAAGTATGATAGTCATCTTTGCCCAAATACACTTGATATTTTCCATCTTTGACGAAGTAGTTCCCAGACAAAAACTTTTTTGTATCATTAAACAATCTATATGGCAACCAATCAAGAATGACACCTTCATCTTCTTGACCTCTGCCCCAGATTAAATAAATTGATTTTGTGTCATCACCAGTTCCGTCAGTTTGTTTTTCTGGAATACCTCCTGGAGTAGTTGCATAGTATTCATAGAACTTCAAGGTCAGCACATTTGCCACACCTCTGAAAGCTTCTAATCCATTTGCGTCATCAATCAACCCACCAGTATATAATTCACTAACAGTGTTTACTATAGTTGGTAAATTGTGAATGCTTTTCTGCACTCCTTTTATTCCAAGTGAACCTCCACTTGGATCTCCAGAAGTAGATGGTGTGATTTGTGGTGTTACAATTGTTTTATAAATTTCAGACAAGTTGAATACTGCATCACCAGCTTGATTCTGTTGTTGTGTGAATGATATTTCCTTTGTTACTGGAGAACCTGAGTCTTCAACATGATATGTCAATTCCATCAAGTATCTAAAATTATAGACACCAGCACCAGTTGAATTTGTGGATAAATAAACTACATTTTGTCCAGTTGCTAAGTTAACGTGCTCATCATTTATAGTGATTGTAAGTGCCATTTTAATTCAGTTTAATTTCTTTTATAATTTGCTTAATGAAATCATTTGCCATTGCAACTGCAACATCATTTCCATCTGTTGGTATAGCTTTTTCAATTGCATCTTTGAAATAGTTTCTTGCTGACAATCCCTTCGTTGCTATTCCTCGACCAATCAAAAATGCTTGTGTCTTCTTTGCTGATTTTTTTTGTTCTGGTGTATTACCTCTGCTTTTAAATTGACCAGTTCCCAAATCACGAAATCTGATTGGTTTTGTTTCAATCCACTCCATAATCACACCCTTTGCAACATTCTTTCCTTTGAATTTGAATGGTGAATTCTTCGCTGATGGTTTTGTGCTTTCAGAACCTTTTACACCTTGTTCCATAAATGCAGCATAATCCATTGAAGAAGTGAATTCTAAATCAAAACCACTTGCATACTTTCCACCACTACTTCTTTTTTGCTTTAGTTGAAATCCTAAAGAAGAAGACAAAGCACCAGAATTGTTTGTCACTCGTTTTTTTCCTTCAATCATTTTGGATGCACCAAGATTGATCCTTGCAAGTTTCACAACCCTTGTTCCAAACTTCTGAAGTTCTTGTTTAGTAGTTGGAATCATTTATCTATATTTTAACCATTCCCTTGTAGAAGCAATTTGTGCATCTGTATGGACATTGTCTGCCATGATGAATTCTTGAAGATAGAAATCAGATGATATATGAACTCCACCTGGAGAACCAATCATAATATCAAACCCGTTAATACTAATTCCAGATGTAGCCATTTCAATTGGATGTTCATCTGCATACCAGCACACCATGTTTGTTGCTAATGAATCAAATGTAAATGCAAGAACTAATGGTTCTTTTCTTTTTAGTGTTGATTCATAGTCAGTACCAATTGGAGCAACTGCAAAATCACCGATTCCAGTTCCTATTGGTGTTGTCAATCTAACAGTCCCATCAATTCCAGAGATATAGGCTCTTATATCTGTTCCACTTCCATTTGTAATAGTGAAAATATAGTTACTTGTGGTATGTTCTGAAACTCCATTAAAGTCTTTTATCTTCAGATAAAATGTCCACTTTGATCCAGTTAATGATTTAGTAAGTTGTGACAAGTAGCAATCATCATTGTCTGTCTT
>Ga0209337_1002941_pt1 | contig 12091 bp, 13 predicted proteins | sample LinPmetageLP53_FD_184044 | JGI IMG/M metagenome (GOLD analysis project Ga0209337, IMG submission 184044) | Marine viral communities from the Pacific Ocean - LP-53 (SPAdes) (version 2) | ecosystem: Environmental > Aquatic > Marine > Oceanic | place: Pacific Ocean | collected 2010-02-08 | reverse complement strand
TATTTGCTTCAGCTCAAAACTTTATGGTTGTATCGACTTATGACGGTGACCAAGAAGAAACTGTGGACATGTTAACTCAAAACTTAGGTTTTGGTTACGCTGTTAACGAAACATGGACTTTGGGTTTAATGCAAAATGGTGAAGATGTAGACGGTAAAACTATTTATGACTTATGGGCAAGATACAACATGAAAAATGATTTGTATGTTTCCGTACAGGCACCACAAGAAGAAATGATGGACAACTTAACAGTTGGACTTGGTTATTCTTTTAATGTTTGGAAAGGTCTTAATGTTGAACCAAGATATAGTATGGGATTAAAAGAAGACGAAGCTGGGGATAGAGAGGGAACTTTCAATCTAGGTTTCTCGTACAAATTCTAAACTTAAACTTTAGTATAAAATAAAAAACCCTGGATAACTCCGGGGTTTTTTATTTAATATTAATTTACTTAAGAAACAAAGTCTTCTGCTAACTCCCATAACTTTTTATTCACTGTTAGTTTTTGGTCAATGTTGGTTAGAGCTCTAACTGTTTGACTTCTACCTTGTGGGAGAGTATAAGTAATCCCACCATTTAAAACTTTTTCCTGAACTACGTTGAATACTTTCCACAGTTCGTTACCTCGGTCTTCTTCTCTATAAGGAACCAATAAGTCATCTACCGATAAAAAGTCTTGTCCGTTCTTCCATCTAGTTAAAACAGCTTGTTTAGCAAAATCTTTTTTTGTTTGGTTGGTTAACTCAGTTGATTTGAATTTTTTAACACAATTAATAATAGAAGGTATTTTAACAATAACATTGTCTGTCATCTCTTTTACATCTTCTAAGTCGTACCATTGGTGTTTTATTCTTATTTGTTCAAATGTTTGGTCTGCGATAACCAGTCCGTTAGAACAAACTAGACGAAATAGTCCCGCGTGTAAATTAAATGCATTTCTACCATCATGAGAATTAGTTAAAATAATCTCTGGTACAATATCATCTACCTTACCCAAGTTTTCATTCCTTAACCTTATCATGTGTTTAGTATATAGACCACCCTGATGTTTAGAGTTTCGTTGTGATACATCATATGGTAACCAATTTTCTTTGGCTAAATCACCCAGTATCTGTGTAGTTGGGATAAAACTGTATTTATCAGAAACTTTGGAGTCGGCCTCTGTAGCAAAAATAGATGGAGCAATTGTTTTCATTTCTTGCTCAGTAAGGGGGTTATTAAATAAATTTTTCATTTTATATTTTTTATGTTGGTTAATAATTCACTACAAAGATACAAATAATTTTGGTAATACAAAGTAAAATCGTAAAAATTTACTGTTGAAAAACTAGATTATTTTTTTATATTTTTTAAGAATAACTAAAAATAACTAAAAATGGCAAAAAGATTAAAAGGTGTTATACTTGCAGGTGGTACTGGGAGTAGATTATTTCCCCTTACTAAGGTAACTAATAAGCATTTACTACCAGTCTACGATAAACCTATGATTTACTACCCACTTCAGACACTTATTAAAATGGGTTGTAAGGATATTATGATAGTATCTGGTAGGGAACACTGTGGAGATATTTTAAACCTCTTAGGGAGTGGTAGAGACTTTAATGTAAGACTCTCGTATGAGATACAAGACGAAGCAGGTGGAATTGCTCAAGCTTTGTCATTAACGGAACGTTTTGTAGGTACTTCAAATGTTGCAGTTTGTTTAGGTGATAACATATTTGATGATGAACTTACGTCCTATGACTTAAGTGATTTTGATGGGGGTTCACGAATATTTTTAAAAGAAGTTCACGACCCAGAAAGGTTCGGTGTGGCGGAGATTAGAAAAGGAACTAGTTGTAATGTAATTTCTATTGAGGAGAAACCTGTTAATCCAAAATCTAATTTCTGTGTTACTGGTTTATATGTTTATGACAATAAAGTGTTTAGTTATATCAAAAATTTAAAACCTTCAGAGAGAGGAGAATTAGAAATAACAGACGTTAATAATTTTTATGTGAAAGATAACTTGATGAGTTGTCATTACTTAACTTCGTGGTGGTCCGATGCGGGTACCTTCGAAAGTTTATTAAAGGCCTCATCTTTAGTAGCAAATAAAAAATTATGTTCGTGTGAAAATAACTACCAGTCACCACTTCCAACGGTTGGAGCTGATGGTGAGTGTGGTGAATCAAAAATAAGTAATAAATAAAAAATATAAAAATGGAAGAAACAAAAGTATTAGATAATTTAATTAAATTAGTAGAGGAAAAATATGAACCAATTTTAGTGGTACAATTATTAAGGGTACCACCTGAAGCAGAACTGAGAGCTTTTGCTCAAAAACTAATGAACGATTTTGGTTATAAGGTATTAATTCTACCGGGAGATGTGGAAACCAAAGTAGAACTTATTAGTGTTATGAAAAGTGACGTTAAAAAAGTTGAAGACTTACAATCTAGAGTGTTGGATTTGGTAAAAACCTTAGAGGAAGAATACAAAGATATTCTATCACCTGTTAGGTCTGGTTCAGATGAGCCACAATAATTTAAAATATGATGTTGCTATAGTAGGTGGGGGGATTATTGGCCTTGCGACCGCTTATAAGTTACAACTAAAATACCCTAACCTTTCTTTAATTGTATTAGAAAAAGAAAATGAAGTAGCATTTCATCAAACTGGGAGAAATTCTGGTGTGATTCATTCTGGACTATATTATAAACCTGGTAGTTATCGAGCTAAAAATTGTGTGGATGGTAGAAAACAGTTAGTTAAGTTTGCTAAGAAACATAAAATAACACATGATATTTGTGGTAAAATAGTATTAGCAACTAACGACAAGGAAACACTAAAATTAAAGTCCCTAAAAAAGAATGGTAAAAAAAATGGTCTAAAGGGATTAAAATTACTTTACAATAAAGAAATAAAAACTATAGAACCATTTGCTGAGGGTAAGTCAGCTTTATTTGTACCTGAGTCAGGAATAATTGACTACAAAGGGGTCACTAAAAAATTAAGTGAATTAATTACAACCATTAACCCAAAAAGTTGTGTCTCTACCAATTCAGAAGTTATCCACATAGAAAAAGAAAAATTAATATTAAAGGATAGTGTCATCCAGACTAAACATTCTATCTTTTGTGGTGGTCTATTTGCTGATAGGTTGGCAAAAAAAGATGGTGTAGAGTTAGATTCTAAAGTAGTGGGTTTTAGGGGAGATTATTATAACATAAAAGAAAAGTCACTGTATAAAATAAAAAATTTAATCTATCCAGTACCTAATCCTCAATTTCCATTTTTAGGTGTACACTTTACAAGAATGTTTGATGGTAGTGTAGAGTGTGGCCCTAACGCTGTTTTTACATTTAAACGTGAAGGTTATACAAAAACTTCTTTTAGTTGGAGGGACACTTGGGAATCTTTGACTTTTTTAGGTACTTTACGTTTATTTTTTAAACATTGGCGTTTTGGGTTAACGGAATATAAAAGAGCTTTTTCTAAAAGATTATTTTTAAGGGAATTACAAAAGATGGTCCCTTCATTAAAAATGGATGATTTAGTTGTAGGTAAGTGTGGAGTCCGTGCAACTGTACTAGATATTGATGGTACGATAGTGGAGGACTTTAAAATAGTTAAACACAATAACAATATCCACATACTTAACGCTCCTTCTCCCGCGGCGACCGCATGTCTCTCTATAGGTGATGAAGTGGTAAATTTCATAAATAAAAATTTTAATTTAGACAAAAAAAATAATGGAAAAAAATAAAGAAATAGGAAAAAATACTCAATGGGACCAACAAACGGAAAACCCTAATGCCAACTGGGACAAAAATTACCCAACACAAGAAGACATTATAGCTTATAATAGAAAGTTGGGTATAGAGAAGGTTGAACACCCAATTCACTATGGTGGTGAAGAAAATGTGTATGAAGCAATAAAAGTTATTGAAGCTTGGGATTTAAATTTTAATTTAGGTAATGTTGTTAAGTATATTTCTCGTGCAGGGAAAAAAGACGATTTAAAACAAGATTTAAAGAAAGCAGCATGGTATCTCAATAGAGAACTTAAAAAGTAGTTCTATTATATTATAGGGATATTTATGGGTATGAAACTAATAAATTCATTACAAATTATCATAGAGCAAAAAGAAGAGTTCTTGGTTATACCAACAAAAGCTTCTTCTAAGCTCACAACTTTTATTTCTCAAGATGAAGGGGTAAATGGGAAACCAGTACTATACACCTATGATGACGCATATTATAATGACACACCAATAGAATATAAAAGTAGTAGATATAAGAAAGGTAAACCTGGTGGTACTTTAACTATAGGTTATGGTCACACAGGTAAAGAAGCTTATGAAGGAAATACTATTACCAAAACTAAGGCATTAGAATTATTAAAAGATGATTTATCTAATGCTGTTGGTTGTGTAAATAGAATAGTAACTCAGTGGACAAAAGATAGTAGGCCTGGAGCGAAAATGGACCTATGTATGTATGACGCAATAGTATCTTTAGTATTTAACTCTGGTTGTGAAAATGTTAGGACTAGTAGTTGGATACAGGATGTTAAATTTGGTAAGTGGAAAGATGCATACACAGGAATTAGTACGTGGAATCCACCACAAAGAAGAAAAAAAGGTGGTGTTTGGGTAGATAACTACAGTAGACGAGAGAAAGAATCGGAACTATTTTATAATTGTGAGTATTAGAAGTATTTATTAGTAATGAAAAAGAAAGGATTAATACAAGAAAGTGGAATTAGGGACATTAATGCAATCTCAAAAAGATACCCTAAAGCAGAAATTTATTTTCATCAAGACTTAGATGGAGTGGTAACTGCAATAGCAATGAAAGAGTACTTAGAAAGATATGGTGTCGATGTAATAGGTGCTCATGTAATACAGTATGGTGATAAAGAGTTTTCTGTTTCTAAACCTTCTGCGAGAGGTGATGTTATGCCAGTTTTAGTAGATTTTGCTCATGGAAAACCAATATTTACTATCCACACAGACCACCATGATAGTCAAACAGGAGTAGAAGATGAAACATCTACACAATTTAGGGGTGCTCGTTCTAACGTCGAGACTGTTTCACAAATAGTAAGCCCTCAAGATATATTTCCTAATGAAGACATTTTAATGATTTCCACTGTAGATAGTGCAGACTACGCTTCTAATTCTTTAACACCAGACGATGTAATGAATTACCTGTATAAGTTTGATGAGGACGGTAGTTTACCTAAAAATAAATGGGTGTTAGGGTTATTAACCAATAAATTATTACTGGCTTATAAAAATAAACCTGGGTTTTTAGAGTACTTAGTAATGAATTCATCACCTTCTTTACTTAACATATTTACCAATATTAATTATTTTGCTAAAAAACAAGGATTTGCAACACCTGAAGAAATGAAAAAAAATCAGGATAAATATGTTCAGTCCCAAACTCAAAGTAAAAATTTAAGGTTAGAAGACAATATTATTGTCCAATATGGTGGTGGTGCTTTATTTAAACCAGGTTCTTATGACCGTTACACACCATTTAAAATTTACCCTGAAGCGGATTTTATAGTTATAGCATGGCCGATGGGATTAGTTCAGGCTTCTTGTAATCCATTTAAAACAGATAGAGCTTTAAAAGGTGTTAACTTAGGAGAAATATCTAAAGAAGTATTAAGTCAGTTTGAGGGTGAACTTAAAAATTATGTCGTACCTCTTTCAGTAATTAAAAGAGTGAGTGAAACCAAAGTAAAAGATGATAGTATAGGTTTTAAGACTTCAGATTTATACGCGTTATATGGTGATAAATTAATAGGGATGCCCGCTGAAAGTGGTAACTATGGGAAAATAATTAGAAGTATTCTAGACACTCCTTGGCCTAAGTTAAGTGAAAAACAAAAAGCTTTACTAGATAGGATAGGGGTGACTTCTTGGGATGTCATAAACTCTAACTCAGGTGGACATAAATGTATTACTAATATTTCTGGACTTAACTTCTACAAAAGAGGTAAAAGAAATCCATCCAAAGGACCCTATAAACGTCAAAATGATGGTGATACACCATATGTAGATTTATTAAAAAGAATACAAAATACTTTTGTCGCTAAACTAAAAGATAAGGTTAATTCTCAATCATTATCCGAATGTAGTTTACTGGGTGTGTTGACGGAAATGGTTGATGTTCCTTCTTACTACGTTGATGACAGTGATATCCACGGTAAAGGGGTTTTTGCATCTAGAAACTTACCTTTAGGTACCAATATAGGGAAATTACATGACATTACAGATTCAACATACAATTTTACTGAATTAGGTAAGAGTCATAATCACTCTAGCACTCCAAATTGTAAAAACGAACTAAAGGACAATTCCCGTTTTTTAGTAACCTCTACACCAATAACTAAAGGAGAAGAACTTACAGCTGATTATACTTTACAACCAGACTTAGAACAACCTGGTATTAATTTTGTGGTGTAAAAGTATTTTCATTAGTTGGAAAATGTTAATATTTATATAAAAAACTTATTATGGTAACAGGTACACTACATGAAACATTTACTAAGGGATTAATAAAAGAACAAACCGAGAATAACGAATCTTTTATGAAAAAAACCCTAATAGACTTAGGTGTTGTTGTTGATGGTACTTTTACCTTTGGGACCGGTATCACTGCTTTTTTACCTACTGTTAGAGAATTATTACGAGGAGGGTCTCCAAATATAACTGAACAAGAAATAATCCTTATATACATCACAGCAATGTGGATTTTATTAAGTAGGAACAAAGATAAAATCGAGAGGTCTCTTTCAATAATTAAAGAAAAAGGATTAACAGGATTATTATCTAAAGTATTTGACTTTCTTAAATCTACAGAAGATATAGTGGTAAAAATGGCTAATGAAGTAGGTTATACAGCATCTTCTTTAGTGGACATAACAGCTTTTACCTTTATGACTTTTCCCGTATTAGACGTATTAATAGGGTTAATAAATGACGGTACCATTAACGTAAGTGACCCCGCAGGTTACCTTAAAAGTGTATTAATTTCAGTAGGTCTTTTAAGTGTGAAAAATGGTTTTAATAGTATTATAAAATCCATAAAACGAAAATACGGTAAATTAAATGAAGATAAAAAAAGACTACGTAATCTTTTAGAGTCTAAAGAAGATAAGTTTTATGACCAGTTAACCACACAAATGGTTAAAGACATTATGTCTTCAATTAAAAAAACTATGACCCAGTCAGAATCTGAGATGATTTACCTTCCAGAAGACATGAGTGGTGAAATAACATATAATGACACTACAATTAATTTAGAACTTACCATTTCTAGAAATGACCAGTTAGAGGAAGACTTTTTAGTAGAAGCTTATTATAGCCCTGATGACGATACTATAGAATTGGGGTTAGAGATAAATCCCTTAAAAGAACCTGGGAGTTACCAAAAAATATACTCTTTTTTAATTGAGTATGTTAGACATGAGCTTGTTCATCATGAACAAAATGAACGGGGTGAACTCCCTAGTGATGATGAAAAAGGTTTATCTAATCTAGACTATTATTTACAACCTCACGAGATTCCTGCTCAAATAAAAGGTTTAGATTTACGAGCTAAAAAAATGAACCAAAACTATAAAGATGTGGTAAAAAAATCTATAGAGTTTTCTAAACAAAGATATGGTTTAAGTGACGGTGATGGGGTTATTTTATACAATAAATTAATGGATGGAATAGAAAATCAACTATCTAAGACTAATTTAAATGAACAAACTAACCAATTAAAGTCGTTTAACGCAGAAAGAGTATTAGTAGATAATGAAAAATATAAAATAGTAGCACCGTTAAGTCCGGAAAGAATGTGTTATTACGCTGAGAACACACCCTGGTGTACTGACAATTCGTTTGACGTTAAAAATGCTATCTTTGGAAGTATACAGAGGTATTGGTTAACTGATATCGGTCCTGGTAATTTTTATGTTGTAATAGAAAAAAATACATCAAATAAATTTGTGGTAGGTGTTAAAAGTAAAATACCACTCTTAAGAACTGGAGGTGAAACAATACTTTACTGGGGTAAAAATGACCAAGTATCAAATAGTTGGGAGAAGGTTTATAGTGAATTGAGTGATTACCCTGAATTACAGAAATTTTTTAATTTAGAATATGATTTAAAACGTAGATTAAAATACAATATGAAGTTTGCTGACGAAGAACTACAAAATTATGCGAAAAAAGGGGGTAATTTAAGTAAGGTACTTTATAATATTTACACATCTAAGAACGAGGAGGAAGTAGAGGATTTACTTGAACCTTATTTAGGTGATACAGTAGATTTTACCTATTCATCCTACCAAACTCCTGATTGGGATTCTACGAAAGTTTTAGTAACTCCAGACTTAGCGGGATTAAATTTTCAGGTACCGACACAAATATTTGAACAGGAGTGGTTAAATGATGAAGATGGTGCTTGGGTTTTAAGTCACGTATTTGGTGATTACTCTTATTACGATTCTGAAGAGGTAGATGAAGAAGAACTAAACTACATTTGGTGTTACGTAAAGGATAGTCTTTGGGATGAGTTACTTAAATTTATAATGGAGGAGTTGCCAAAAGAAATTATAAAGGATTCTGGTATTGATTTTTCTTCTGAGAAGTGTAACGGATACGACGATGGTGAACTGAATGATTTTTTACAAGATACTTTCCCTGTTGCTTATGAGAATTTTCAAGGGGACATACTATCTGCGTTAGGTTATGCTATAGGTTCTAATAGAGCTAAAGAAGCAAAGTCTTGGTTTATCGAAGAGAGTTCGGTTCCAATAGAACGTAGTAATGGTGGTTCGTATGATTTTTTTCTTAGTTGGGAACATTTACTAGTTTTAGTAGCTCAAAATAACATGAAAACATTAAGTGAGTTAGCTGAGACAGGCACTTTCGAATTATCTTCTTCATTAAATGACGTATGGTGGGATTCCTGGGGTGTAGATGAGGAGTATCAAAGTGAGATAGACGAACCTATGGTAGATTTTTTAGCAGACATTAAAACTAAATTAGAGAATACGGGAGTAATTTCAAATAATAAAAACTTTAGAGAAATAGTTTTAAAGTTAGGTTTTGAAAAAAATAGTGGATGGTCTGGTTGGCAAGACCAGGTAGGGTATAAGTCTTTAGATGTTTTCGAAGAAGGAACCTTAAAAAAGAAAATCCATTTACATAAATGGTCTCCATCTACTAATCAATTAACAATCATGATTTCTTTTCCTAGTTCTAATACTTCTGAAAAATATATAATCTCCCCAGATGAGTTATCAGATTATGTAGTTTCTAATCAATTAGATTTTTCGGAAAATTAAACTTTTTTAGTACTCTTCTTGGTCCTTCTTTCTTTGTACATACTGAGCTTTTAACACTTTCTCCCTTTTTACAGCAGATGGTTTATTGTATGTTTTATTTTCCCTTAACTTTTTTAATTGTTTTGTTTGGATTATTTTACGCCTCATGAGTTTTAGGGCTCTGTCTATATTGTTGTATTTTACTTCTACTATTAACATTTACTAACTTTAAAGGTTTATAATCTTTTTTGATGGTATATAAATATAATAAAAATTTCGGAACTATTCCTTATTTAGATATAAAAGTTTTTATTTCTTTTTCTGAAGGGATTTTAAGTGTTTTTTCACATTCCTCACACACCCACCTAACATTTGCTTGCCTATCCTTTTCATTTAGAGTAACAAACTTTACAACCTGCTTATTATGTCTACAAGCATTTTGTAATTCTTCAATTTTCTTTTCTATTTCTCTTTTACGAGAAAAAAGTCCATGAATTGTATTTTTTATTTTCATTTAGTAGTCTCTTAGACGTACATAATCATCATAAAGTAAAAGTACTTGTACAACATAAATATCTTTCATGTCCAAAGGGACATTTAAAAAGTATTCAAAACTCTTTGGTAGTGTACTTTCATTTTTTAAAAAATCATCTAAAATCTTTAAATTTTTTTCATATGTCCAAATTGCTATTTTCATTTTAAAAGGGGGTAAATTCTCTTATTTTATTAAGTCGTTCCCAAGGTAAAATATTTTTATCTTTATCGTCTAGATATTGTTGACCAAAATATTCATCTGTGTTTTTTATATTATTTTTTAATTCACTTAAATTAAAATTATCTTTTAACTCATCTTTATTAAAGTGAAATATATCTTGTAGGTTACTTTCCATGAAACTAGGAGTACCCACGACTTTATTAAATTTTGTATTGAATGTCGTTGGTTCATTTTCTTCCCCATAAGACACTTCAATTAAACACTCATTACACATACTAGTCTTACTAATTGTTTTTGCTCCTTGTCTTGCCACTAAAGATGAAAGTCTATGTACACTATTGGTTGATTTTCCTAAAAAATCATATAGTCGTATCATTCCAAACCCTGTAGGTATTAAGGTCCCTACTAATGAACCTACCCTGGTATCTGGTCCACCCAAACCAAAACAAGAAGTATTAATTTTTGTATTGTCGTCTAACATATTAATGTAGTTGTCACATTTTCCATTAAATAGTACTTCACAATCATGTAGTAACTCTTTAGGGTCTTCTTCAAAATCAACTAAAGAGTATTCAATATTAATAGTCTTTATCTTATATGGGATGTCTTTTTTATATTCGACTGTTACGTGAGTGGTTATATCTAACCCAGTATAGTCTAAATTTAAAATATTATGAGTTATTTCTCTACTAATTATATATCCGATTGGGAGTCCCTCTATTGTTTCATCACATGCGTACCCATAAGATTTTATAAAAGGGGAAGAGGGAAATCTATCTACATCATCAATAAATTCAATTAAGTTGATGTGCCTTACAGCTTCACTGGAAAACCTTCTAGATTTACCAGTATAACCTAGTGTTTCTGAAACTTCTTTAACAATTTGTTCTGTGTCAGGTCTATACTCACCACAATATATTCTTCCCGCAACAACAGAAACTTGGTTATTTACTATAGTATATATGTCAGATTTAAAATCAGTATCAACATTTACCGCTATATCACTTATTATGTTTTCTGTTATTTGTTCACAGATTCTATCTGGGTTACCAGGTGATTTATAATAATATTCTCTTAGGTCTTTCATAAATTCATTTGTTAAAAGTTAAGAAAAAGAAAAAGAGGGGTAAACCCTCTTTTAAAAATATTATATTTTTTATCAATTACCCAATGTCTGTTGAGTTTAGTAGTGTGTAAGAAAACGAATTTCCGTGGATGGCTTTAGCTTTTTCACATATTGCCATAAATTTTTTCCAATCGTCGTTACTTGCTATTACTTGACATCCAGCTGACCACTTATCTACATATGTAGAAGTTTTTCCATCTCTAGATGTTGCTCTATGAATGTTAATTCCAAACAAACCTTCATCTACGTTTGCTTCATTTCTATCGTATTTACCGTCCCTATCATTGTCCCTATAAACCGTAACAGGTTTCTTTTGTCCTAATGCTGGATATTTCCCAGCGTGCAGTCTAATTTTATGTGACCCCCTATATTGTCCTTCTTTTAAAATAGCACAACCTTTTGATTTTACTATTGGGTCATTCATGTAGTCATCACCTGGGTCGGTAGTGGCTTCAAAACAGAAGAATTTCCATTCTTCATTTTTTTTGTATGAAACAGTAACACAGTCATCAAATCTATTAGTTACTCTGTCACCAGTTTTAGCATTTCTTACACCTACGATATTAACATCGTATCCTTTATTTTTTGAATCATCAAACCACTTGTAACCTTTTGATTTTACCGCTTCTTGAATTTGTTCTCTTGTGTAACAATTTTTTCCCATCTTTTTTAGTTTTTATTTGTTTTATTTTTTAGAGCAACATTCTTTTTTTTCTTTGTCACACTTTTCTGTTGTTTTAGTAACACCGCATGATGTTAGTAAAAATGCAATAATAAATGATACAGTAAAAGAAACTAATGTTATTTTAATTTTGTTTTTCATATATTTTTGTTATTAACTATAAATAGTCCCACATGTAGTCTTGGAACAAATCATTTACCTCATCGTCATCCCATGGGTAGTCATCAACACTAGGACAAAGAACATCCA
>Ga0209337_1002940_pt1 | contig 12101 bp, 27 predicted proteins | sample LinPmetageLP53_FD_184044 | JGI IMG/M metagenome (GOLD analysis project Ga0209337, IMG submission 184044) | Marine viral communities from the Pacific Ocean - LP-53 (SPAdes) (version 2) | ecosystem: Environmental > Aquatic > Marine > Oceanic | place: Pacific Ocean | collected 2010-02-08 | reverse complement strand
CTGTATCAGCTGGAAAGTTATATTGAGTTCCAAAAGATACTGTTCGACCACCTGTGCTATCTTGTTTTAAAATTAATATGTATGTAGCTCCTGGTTTTATATTACTTGGATTTACTATTGTTGTAGAAGCTGAAGTAAGTTCAAATGTTTGTACATTGCTATTATTCCAATCTGGAGTTATAGAAGCGGCTGAAGTAACTGTGTGTAGTTCTGAATAACCTTGACCAGTTATTTTTAAACTAGTTCTTAAAGTTGATTCACCACCTGCAACAACTTCAAAGTCAGCTGCCGTGTTTGAAGACATATAAACACCAAAAGTTTGGTGGGTAGAAGGTGTTGCTGCACTTCCAGTTGCATTTAATGTTATACTGTTATTTCCAGTGCCTTTTGCATTGGCTCCTAAACCTATAGAAGAAGCTGTTGCTTGAGCGAGTAATCCTATTGCAACTCCGCTTCCGGTAGCTACTGAACTTTGACCCATGGAAATACCGTTAGCTCCTGCGCTAGCGCTATAGCCAATAGCAATTCCATTAGCACCAGCACCTGGTGATCTACCTATAGCGACACTACCCCCACCAGACGCTGTACCAGTCCCTATAGAAATATCAAAAGCACTAGAAGCAGTAGCACCGTTTCCTATAGCCACTTGACGATACCCCGATGAGCTTGCACCTAACCCTAATGTAAAAGTACCATCAGTATTTAATTTAAAAATATCCGAAGAATCTCCAGCATTTCTAAATTGTAAAGTACCAGCTAGTAAAGCCTTTCTACCTGTAGTTATCGTGCCATCTCCTGCATATATACTATAAGGAGTAGCTGTTACCGCAGCTAATCCAGCTGCCACTTGTGGAAATGTCCACTTATTATTTTTAGGGTTTGATCCACCAGCCGTAGCGTCAGTGTCAAAACCTACTAAAAAGTGATCCGCTTGTACTATACTAGCTCCGCCTGTAAAGTCTGAAAATTTTATATTTGCCATATTATTATCTTTATTGTTGTAGTTCAGGTATCATATTATCTGTATTAGCTTCCATTTGCAATATGTCACTATTTTCAGCTATTATTAGATTTACTGCAGGTGGAGTTGGATCACCAGCTTTGTCTCCCTTCATGGGGAGTAAATATCCAATACCTAACCACATATCTTAATATATTGCTAATATATTAGCAGCTCCACTACTTACAGCCGTAACATGAGTAACAAGTATAGGTAAAAAGTGACCATCAGGTACGTTGTGAAAAGTAACTTCACTCCCACTTTCCATTTTAACTGTTACGTTTCCTCCAGTACCTATATATAAGCAAACGCCTCTATCTTCAGTACCAGCTATTTGATCTGCTTTGGGCCATCCAGCTGAAGATAAGTTAACAGCATCATGTCCAAACACTCTTGCTTGTGCAGAGAAATTTCCTTGTACACCTTTCATTTTTTATTTTTTTAAATTTGTAATTTTTTCTGCGCCTCTACTTCCAAAGTACGCTACATAAACTGTTATCAGTAATGTTTTTAATAATTCAACCCATGCACTATCTACATTAAAAGCCATATGGAATGAATCTATTATTATTAATATCGTTGAAGCTAAGGTTAAGTATATCAGAGTAATAGGACGTGTATTCTTACTAAGCCATGAGTCTGACTTCATATCACTTTCCCAACGTTTAGAAACGTTTTCCATCTCAATAGCATCCTGCTCTAATAACTTAAGGGCCATTTCCTTGTCTTCTGGCCCTATATTATCATCACTTGAAATAAGATTTTTTACTATTCCAAGAGCACCTTTATCTGGTAATATATCTCCTATACCATTTAATATGTTAGGTGCTTTACTTTTAAGGAACTTACCTACCTTAGTATCTTTGAATTTTTTCTTACTCACTCTTAAATGCTAAAAGTAACTCTCTTAATCCAAAACCAAAAGCTAAACCAGCATAAAGCTTATGAACTTCTAGTAATAGTATAGAACCAATAATACCTATAGCAATAGCTTTAGATAGTGGATGGTTTACAATTGCTTTAATATTTTCCATAAGTTATTTTCTTGTGCAATTATATTTAGCTAGTGGACCTTCACCTTTCATTGTCGTAGGTGAAGTTTCTTTACCATACATTTTGTAAGGTCCTTTCATAGGAATAGCTGATCCATCTGGATTTTTAGTATATCCCATGTTTTTTTGCACGTCTGACGATAATTTCTGTAAACCAGTCATGTCTTTTGTTATCTGCATTTTAATAGCTGCTTTTTTATTAGGTGTTGAATGTTTTCCGTAAGGCATAATTGTTTATTTTTTATTGTAAGCTTCTCTCTCCCACCAAGTAGCAGGTGAGCCATCAGCTTGTTTACTTCTTTTTTTTATGTTCCACTTACCTTTACCGTTTTTACGGTGGTAAATGTTATTGTCATCATAAGCAAGTCTACCGTCTTCTATTTGCTTAACGTGGACTTTTTCATGCTTAATAATATCGTCTATTTGTTTTTGGTCTTTTACTTTACTGTTTATAGTAATAGAACCATTCATATTAGTTCTGCCTAAAACACCATCTTCTTCCTCTACAAAATATATTGGAGTATTATCTGTAATGTATGGGGCTTTTATCTTAAAACTCATAGCTCAACATTTCCATCTTCTTCTAGCAGCTTTACCTCTTTTACTAGTCCAACTCTTAGATCTAGCACAAAAAGCTTTTCTACGTTTAGCAGCTTTACTACCAGGTTTAACTTTTCCAGTTACAGCGGTTTTTAATTTACTGCCTGGGTTTTTTCTTCTATACTCTTTAACTCCTTTAGCTGTCATACCAGCTCCTTCTTCAGTTGTTCTGAAGTTTCTTCCCTTACCTTTAGTAGTTTTTCTTATTCTACCTTTTTTCTCAAAAGGACTATTGAGTTGAGTATATGCCATTACTTTTTCTTTTTAACAGGAACACAATTATTAACTAATCTTCCACCTTTTTTTTTCATACCTTTTTTAACATAACCATCCCAGCAGGGTTTTTTCTTTTTAGTAGCCATTACTTTTTCTTTTTAGTTGACTCACCACAAGGTCTACCTGTAGCTACATTAATCCAGTTTTCTTTTTCAAACCAATCCCTAAGTGTGGCACCTTTTTTACGAGCACCCTTTACATTTGATTTACTAGATCTTTTATACTTACCAGATTTAGCAGCTGATCTTTTAGCTCTAACTACTTTATCTTTTTCAGCTTTACTCATCGATCTTACCTTGCTAGCTGGTAAGCAGACTTTTTTAGTACCGCCTCCTTTTGTCTTGCTTTTAGGCATTACTTCTTCTTTTTCTTTTTACCTATTTTACTAGGTCCACCAGCCTTAGTACACCTAACACCCCAACCACTAGCATATGCTGAAGGCCATACTTTAAATTTTCTTTTTGCTGCTTTTTTACAAGGTACTGATATTTTTCCCATTACTTATCTTTTTTACCATGAAGCTCTCTATCCAGATCTTTAACCACTTCTTTTAATTTATCAATCTCTTCTTCAGACCTCATTATATGTTGTTCCATCCAGTCTCTTTTTAAGTCATATTCTATTCTATCTATAACTGCTGGTGGCAATTCTTTTGCTACTTCTATCTCTGACTGTAGAGTATAATACATACCAACAAAAGAAGCTGTAATAACGACTAAACTAATTATAGTTTTAAGATCTATTTTAAACTCTGTACCTTCTCCTATTTTCATTTTATAACTTTGTATGCAGTTTTACCTCTATTTTTATATGCTCTTAGCATTTGGTTTCTATTCTTTTCTTGTGACACATAGCTTACGTGAACCCAATCAGGGTTTTCACCATCTCCAAACTCCCATATCATTTGATCAAAGTCTAAATTATCTTTTATAAATTCAAACATTTCAACATTTGTAGCATGACCGTATTTATCGTCTATATCCATAGCTTGGCCTTTACAATGTTGTGAAGTCATACTTCCACCTACAGCTTTATTTAGTAAACCACATCTATACATGCTATTAATACAAATAGGATTACCTACGCGACTTCTAAGAGGTTCAAATACTTTTTCTGCTAAAATCTGCATATTGTACGAATGTTCTATCGTAGGAGTGTTCTCTATGCCAAGTCTCTTAGCTGTTATAGACCTTGTAGCTTCTTTATAAGAAATGTGGTCACTTATCTTTTTCATTTGAATTATTTAGTCTCCACCATTTATGAGCTGTATAGCCTATAGTTATAGTAAGTAAAGTTATCTTTAAAACGGGTTCAAGCCAATCAGTAAAACTTAATGCCAAAGACCCTGCGTTAAGTAAATATAGCTTAATATCGTTGATCACTATTTCTGAGCGTTGAGTACAGCGTTACCTTTGTACTCAGGTCCTTCTATAGTAAAATGCTTAGAAACCATCCTCATTGTTTTAGATTTAGGTATACTACATTTACATGATCTGTCACAACCGCAGCTTAACATTTTACCTGCTGGCTTTTGATACATTCCTTCTGATGGCATAATTAATATTTTTTTTCGTTAGTTCTTCTTTCCGATATACCGGATATTTGTTCCATTTTTAAACTGCTCTTGTATTGTAAAGCAGACATATTTTTAGGTGGGTTATAAGGTATTGATTTTAAAGATTTCATTGGGAGTGCTGAGTAATTACCATATTTATTAACAAAGTCTTGATTTGGAGTAGTACTCATTGACATTTGGTTTTCTAACAACTTAGTTTCAGCAGCTGACATACCTGCTGCTTGTTCAGCTTGTTTAGCCTGCTTAGCCTTAGCTCTTTTAGAAGTATACATATCTTGCATACCAAAAAGACCTAATGCGCCTTCAAGAAATTGTTCACCTCCTCCAGCACCATCTCTTTTAGCTTCAGTTCCAGCAGCAATACCAGCACCTATAGCTTTAATACCTCCAACAGCTAAGCCAGCAACTCCAGCCGGACCTAAATCTTCCATTAGCTTACCTAATCCCTCTTTCTCTTTTTTAAATGGTGAACTCATAATTTGTCTTTATTAGCAAATTCAATTGCTTTAGTTGTTACTTTGTAACTATATCTGTTACTCTTTTCTAATTTTGTTGTAGGCATATTCTCTTCACCTAACATTATACGATACATTCTACTTGTGAGCTGCTTGCACTTTAAGGAAACTTTATATATATGATATTTTTGGGTAGTGCGGTTTCTTCTTCTCCACACGACAATCCACCCTTGTTTCAATAATCTGTTCCAGCGCCTGTTGTCCCAGCTATACGAGTATGTACCTTTCTTAAAATCATCTTTTGTAAACATATCTATAGACTCTAAGTAAACTAGAAGTTCTAGATCTGCATCATTAAGATCGTTAGTCTTACACGCCCATTTGCGTATAATCCTGTAATGTTTTAGTAAATTTAATTCCTTTAAATCAGAAGAGTGTAATCTCATAACACAACTACAACGTCAAACTCTTTTATTACCTTATATTCTTCTTTTTTAATCTCTATTTTAAATCCAGCAGACTTATCATAATAGATTTCATCTCCCTTCTTTAACGCTTTAACATCCGTGCCAGGTTTTATAACCTTAGCACGTCTGTATCTTATATCTTCTCTTTGTGACTCAGCTAGTATCAAACCACCTTTTGTCTTAGTATCAACCTCTTTGATTGGTTCTATAACTATATACTTACCTATTGCTTTCATGCTCGTATATTATTAATTACACAATCAGTGGACAATATTGTTGTAGCTACTGAAGCCGCGTTTATCAGTGCACTTTTGGTGACCAACAAAGGATCTATAATTCCGGCTTTAACCATATCAACCGTATTTCCTGTAACCACGTCCAATCCTTGTCCTTCCACTTCTGGAGTTTGATAATCTTCTACGCCAGCATTTTTTAATATCAACTCATAAGGTTTAGTTATTGCCTTATACAATATCTCTTCGCCTAATGATGTTGGATTTAACTTTTGTGAAGCGTTTAATAAAGCTATACCACCTCCTGGCACTATACCTTCTTTAATCGCGGCTTTTGTAGCACAAATAGCATCTTCAACCCTATCTTTCTTTTCTTTCAGTTCAACTTCAGAATTAGCACCAACCTTTACTGTAGCAACCTTTGCTTTTAGTTTAGCTAATCTTTTTTCTAACCTTATTATTATGTTAGGGTTTTTAGTTTCTTTAATTTGGCCTTCTAGCATACTTACTGTTTCTGCTACTTCTGGCTTATCTGATAAATCAACTTGTAATATAGTTTCTTCGTGATTAGTAACAGATCTAATGCAAGATCCTAAATGCTCAGTTTGTATAAGATCCATATCATCTCCAAGCTCTTCGTTAATAAGTGTAGCACCAGTAACGGCACATAAGTCACTTAATACATCTTTTTTACTTATACCGTAAACTGGTGCATCTATAATGTTGACCTTTATATTACCCTTCACTCTATTCATAGCCAGCGCAGAAACCACTTGTTGATCAACATCAGCAATAATTAATAAACTTTTACCCTTCTTTATAACAAATTCAAGAATAGATTGAATCTTACGAACATTAGGTATCACTGACTCTACAATTAAAACCAAAGGATTTTCAAGTTCAGAAGTTCCTTTTTCTTTATTAGTTATAAAATGAGTGTTTTTTAAAGGTTGGTCATATTGTACGCCTTCTATTAGTTCGACTACTGTCTCAGGCTGTTCATTTGTTTCCATCATAACAACACCTGTTTCATCTACTAGCTTAAAAGCCTCTCCTATAACTTTTCCTAATTCTTTATCATTATTAGCTGATATTGTAGCTACTTGATCAATCTTTTTACCTCTTACTTTTTTTCTTTTCTTGTTCAAGTAATCAACTACGTTATCCACTCCTTTGTTAATTCCTTCTTTAATATCTCTTGAAGAACCATGATCTGACATTTTGTAAGCGTTATCTAATATAGCTTTAGCTAGTATAGTGGCAGTAGTAGTGCCATCGCCTGCGTCTTTAACAGTTCTTTGAGCAGCTTCTTTAATAAGTGTTGCTCCAATATTTTCTAATGGGTGATGTAGCGTTATTGAGTTTGCTACTGTTACCCCATCTTTGGTTATAACTGGATGACCGTTTTGATCCTCGAGTATAACGCATTTTCCACTAGCGCCTAAAGTTGAACTAACTGCATTAGTTAACTTTTCTACGCCAGTTAAGATCTGACCTCTGGCAGTATCGCCAAAAGCCAGTTCTTTAACTAACTTTAATTCTTGCATAATATAAAATAAAATTTGATTGTTTGAATACTTACTCGAAGGTTTTAATTACTTTCGGTCCTTTGGTAAACTCTAACTTTTTGCTGTAGTGTTCTATAGAAGCATCTATCGCTTGCTCAGCTCCAGTTATTGTTTCTCTTCTGGTGACATCGTGCCATATATCTTGATCGATGTCTTTGTATTCGGTTTGTAAAAATCCATTAGGTAGTTGAACAATTCTCCAATTACTTTTAGTAGTAATGTGTTGCCATAACTTAATGGTATCCTCTGTTGGTTGTGGTGCACTAGTCCACGTATTAGTGCGGGTGTATAAAAACGTCATTGTTTGGTATTATGTTAAACGTTGGTTATTTATACTATCACTTGATAGTTCGGTTATTTAATATTTTTATGGCGTGTAATTTTGCATGTTAGCAGTAATAGTCCAATAGAAAGTAGTAACACCACCTGAGATTCTGGCTATAAATCTTAATAGATCTATATTAGCAGATGGAGTATAACTACCACCACCAGTAAATTTGCTTAATATAGTAGATCCATTATGTGGTAATGAAAAAGTAGTAGAAGCTGAACCATCTAATATTAAAACCCCTTCATCACCATCTTCTATGTTTGAAATAGTTAAAACATCTAAATTACCAGATCCTAAAAGAAAATAAGCACTAGAATTAGTAGCATAGTTCCAAGTCACTGCAGCAGCTGAAGCAAGAGTCGCAGGAAAACCGTCTCTACTAACCCATTCAGCTATTGAACCTCTTGTTTTTAAAACGTAACCTCTTCTTGATCCTACAGCTGTAAGTCCAGTACCACCATTAGCAATACCTAATGTACCACCAATTGTTAATGTACCACTAGTAGTTATTGGGCTACCACTAAATGTTAAACCAGTTGTTCCACCTGATGCCGCGACTGAAGTAACTGTACCAGTACCAGCAGCAGATGACCATCCAGGTAGACCCGATCCAGTAACAACTAGTGTTTGCCCTGTAGAGCCTATACCTAAACGGGATAATGTAGTTGTACCAGACGCATAAAGTATTTGACCAGCTGTGTAAGAGTTTTGACCTGTTCCACCGTTTGCAGCAACTAAAGTACCTGAAACTGTTACAGCTCCAGTTGGAGATGATGCTGATAATCCTGTAGTTCCAAAGCTAATACTATCTACACTAGCTGGTAAAGCTGACCACTTAGCTCTTTCCGTAGAAGTATCAGCGGTTAGTACATGTCCATTAGTACCTAAAGCTAAAGTAGAAGGAACTCCATTAGTATCTCCTTGCCATATAGCTCCAGGAGTACCAAAGTTTGGTAAATCATTAGATCTACCTATTGCAGCAACTTGTATGCTACCTGCACCTGCTCCAGCGTTTTTAATTATAATACCTACGTTTTGTATTAAAGCAGTACCATTAGGTTTAGTAGTAGTTAAAAAAGGTACCGTAGTAGCACCCGCTGTATCTCCAACATACACTATATCACCAGCAGTACCACCTAAATCATTTGTTCTAATACCTTCTAATATACCTGACACCATCATTAGTCCATCAGTATTATTAGCAATATCTTCAGCTAGTAAACCTACAACTGGCATTGTAGATGAATTGGTAGCATTAGCAGTGGCTATCGTAGGAGTTGTTCCAGATACACCAGAAATATAAACAGGTGTTCCTTTAGTTATTGTAGAACCTGTATTATTCTTAACTATCTCAGTTAATGCAGGATCTATATACTCTAGAGCATTAGCAGCTGAGTTAACTTGTAGTATTTGGTTTCTAGTACCTAAAGAAGATAAACCAGTTCCACCGTTTGCTGTAGGTAAAGCACCATTAATACTAAAAGTATGTGTATCATTTGACGATGCTATAGTTATAAAGCTATTACCTGACGCTAATAACTGCGTAGAACCGTTTTGAGTGCTTCCTGAAACACCTAAATTTTCTATACCTTGTCCAGAAAAGCCAGGAAATGACGATGCTGCAACTTGTTTAGTCTTATTTCCGTCTGCTGAGTCTGATATTAAGATTAAATCAGCACTTGCTAGCGAACTTTTTACTGGATATGTGTATATTATAGCCATTATTTCTTTTTTCTTTTAGTTTTTCTTTTTTTTACTCTCTTTTTTAGTACCATTACCGTCATTTCCCCTGTTTCTTTTAACAGATTCAAACTTTCCGTCTTCATGGTCGTAATCTTTTCCTTTTAACCAGTTCTTACCGAACTTTTTAGCAGCAGCTCTTCTCTTCCTCTGGTTCTCTGCCTTTTTCTTTCTTCTCTCTGGCGTCATTGCAGCCGCTAAATCCCTTTTTCTTTTAGCTGCTTTAGCTTTAGCAGACAGTTTATAAGCCACTTTGCTACTATCTAGCTTTTATAACTTGTGTAAACGCAGCAAAACCTAACGCTCCTAGCGATTTTTTAACTGGTCTTTGTTTTTCCTGTCTAAACTCCTTAGCCGTACTTGGACCTTCACTAGCTTTAAATAAATCTGACTTAGTAGTTTTAAATTCTGACTTAGGTACTTTTATAATAGATGATCCAAACATGCCTTTTTTATCGCTTTTGTGTTTTTCAGCATAATCACTAAAACCACCATGCTTTTGAGCTACTTTATCAGAAACTCTAATAGTTTTCATCTTTTCTCCGTTTGCTAACTTAAATCCCATAATATTTATTTATTAACCTCCATATGCAGAGCATTGTCCCGCTTTGCAGTTACTAGTTGACCAAGAAGTATTACCTCCACTGCCTCCGCCTGCAACCTTAGTTTTAGTCATTGGTACTCTTTCAGTATTACCTTTTTTATTAGACCCTCTGCTTCCACCACCATAAAGAAGTTTATGCACCAAATTGTTAACCTTAGGCCTTGACACAACAAAACCACTATGTACTATGTCGTGTTTTAAGTTTTTAACAAACCTGTTACCTGACTTATTCTTAGACTCTCTTAAGTTTGTTTTAACATACATATCTTTTTCTGTCTTCTTGACGTCACTCTTTTTAGGGTCATCACCTTCTAACATTTTAAAGGGTGAATTGTTTAGTTTAAATGCCATATCTTCTGTTTAGTTACTTATTTACTGTATTACATACATATTGATATTTTTACTTACCCACAGTGTGACACTAGCCTCTTACTCTATATACTTAATAGGCTTATGTCACTGTTTTTTTATTGTTATTAGATTTATTGGAGTAGAGGGTAATACTACTGCCTGGCCAACCTCATCCTCATTACAAAACGCATTTGATTTAATGCAGCCCCCGATCATATCGATGCATAATTGAAAACATTTTACCTTTTTATTTAAATTTCCTACATATATTCAGAATATTATATACACATATATGTATAGCAATTTTACAGGGTAAATACGACCTCATCAAGATAATATATACATATGACAATCAAAACAAAGTTAACAATAGTATTTACAATAACAGCAATCATTCACATGTTGATTCAATTAATATTTTAAATACAAACTAAATACGAATAACAATAGATAATATAAATATAATAACTAAATAAATAAATATGAATAATAAAATAACAACTAAAAGATTTGTAATAAGAAAATCTCTAATCGGTACTAACTCAGTAATTACTTTTACTAACAAAAAAGATATTACATTCACTTATAATCACGACGAAATATACTCACTATTTCAAGAGAAGTTTGAATCAATGAAGTGTTTCCAAGAATACAAGTCATATACAAATAGTAATACTGTACCAGCATTTGCTAGAAACTTAGCAGAAATATCTTAACTAATAAAAACTGTGACAATAGCCTGTTACTCTTCTTATATAACAGCCTAATGTCACACTATTCTTTTCATAATATTTTATATTAAAATAGAGAAAGAAGTAGTATAATACCTAACAACTAAAAATAACTAATAAATAAACTATCACCTTTAAACTAAAACAATATGACTAATAAAATACAAATAAATACACTAATACTACAAGTAGTTACAATAATAACACTAACTATATTACTAATGACTTCTTGTTCAACTACTAATAACTTAAGTCAGTATCATCACCATAAAGCTTACCCATGTAGTTTTACAAACTAAATACGTTGTCTTGTAGATAATATATATATATACAAACAGTCTTAGTTGATAGTAATACTTTAGAGACTATAAATATAACGAATACATTACTCAGCACAAACTTAAAATAAATAACTATGTATAATCCTAATTCTCCTTCAAACTGGTCTTGGTCAAAAGCTTTCTCTGAAATGGAAAACTATATAAACAAGTCAGAAATCGAACTACAAATAACTAATCATCAACACGAATATGATGGTGGTGTGAAATTATTCACTGAACTAAGTAAAGATAAAAAAGATCTTCACTATGAAATACTAACTCAAATACTATGAATAAAATAATAATAACTATTGGAGCTATCATTACTATGTCTTGTAATAATCCACAGAGAAATAAAAATCAAATGCTATATGAAATCACTAATGAAGTACAGTATATGAAAGAGTGGATGTGGGAAGATATAGAGCTAGGTAAAGTAGACAGTGCATATGGAGTATGGTACTTACAATCACTAAATGAAATAGAAGATAAAATAATACAAATTAAATACGGCAAGTAAAAGATAATAATAATATGAAAACAATAACAACAAACAACTTAACAGCATATATCTATCCAACAGGTGAAATTAAACTATCAGTTTATAACACAACTAAATCTCCTTATGGTTGGTCACCTAGAAAACTGTTGTCAAGTTTTGTTGCAGTTAAACTAAAAGACTTTACATACTGGTATGTATGTAGCAAGGTAGCTGAGGTGTATGCTTCCTTTTCAAACACAGAAATACACAATTTATTACAAAAAATACAAGTACATAATGATACAAAGTAAAATCA
>Ga0209337_1002939_pt1 | contig 12103 bp, 4 predicted proteins | sample LinPmetageLP53_FD_184044 | JGI IMG/M metagenome (GOLD analysis project Ga0209337, IMG submission 184044) | Marine viral communities from the Pacific Ocean - LP-53 (SPAdes) (version 2) | ecosystem: Environmental > Aquatic > Marine > Oceanic | place: Pacific Ocean | collected 2010-02-08 | reverse complement strand
AAGTAAACCTAAACCTGGAGACTACGGTTCAAAAGACGAATATCAAATAGCACTACAGCAATATAGAGATTCTAGGCCTACAGCAACAGCTCCTGCAGTAACTCCGCCAGCGCCTGTAGCACGACCTGTAGCACGACCTCCAGTAAAAGTAGGCGCTCCAGTTACAAGACCAAGACCAGCAAGTGTTAGTGAAGACCGTGATGCAGTAGATAGTGGAGCTTTTGAAGACTCTAGAGCGCCTGTTGCTCCAGTAGTAAGTACTCCTGCTCCAGTAGTAAACACTCCTGTTACTTCAGAAGAACCTGATATTAGTGGAGGCTCAGACGGTAGAAATAATCCTGATGGTGGTGTAGGCTCTAGTGGCTCTAGCGGCTCTATCGGTGGCAAAGGCCCAGACAGACCTAAAGAAACTCCTGTAACTACCGCCAAAGAAACTGAATCAAGAAATATTTATACTGCAGCAACTGAAGCTAAACTAGCAGAAGCTAGAAAAGATGCTGATGCTCTTGTAGCAGGAACAGCTAATCTTCCTAAAATACCTGATGCAGTAACTATAGGTACAGGAGAATCTTTATATGATCCTAATCAAACACAAGCAGGTAAAATACAATCAATAAAAGAAACACCAGGAGCTGTAGCAGCTACTGTAGGCGCGCCTGGAACCAGAGTACCTGTTTCTGTACAACAACAAATGAGATTAGACGAAGCTAAAAGAGCAGGTTCAGGACAAGCAGTAACTACAGAGCAACAAGATGCTTTAACTTCTGCAGCTATGACAGCAGCTCAAGCAACTCCTATTGAACAAGTTACAGGAGCTGCAGGAAGTATAGGAACAGAGGCTCTTGCTAAAGCAGCTCAAGTAGATAAAATTGCGCCTATTGAAGGTGCAGATGTTGCAATACCTGAAGGAGCTTTAACAGCTAGAGTAACAGGTACAATTAGTCCTCAAGCTATTTCAATAGCAGCTCAAGCAGCAGGAACTACTTTGTCTAGAGTTACTAGAGCTAAGAAACAATTAAGAAACTCAGGAATGTCCGAAGAAGCTATAACAGCTTTAGGTAATGATCCTGAATCTTTAGAAGATCGTTTAATGGATCTTACTGAAAAAGAACGTGGAGTTATTGGAGATTTACCAGAAGAAGCATTAGTATCCAATCAAATAGATAGTCTTTTAAAAGGTATGGAGAACGGTGAAATACCTACTTGGGCTAGTCCTGCAGTTGCTGCTGTAGAACAGATGCTAGCTCAACGTGGTTTATCAGCTTCTACTGTAGGTAGAGATAATTTATTTAATGCTATTATACAATCTGCAATTCCTATTGCTCAAGCTAATGCACAAGCTATACAAGCTAACGTAGCTCAAACAAGAGAACTAGAGTCTAGAGAAGAACTTACTAATGTACAGCTTAGACAACAAACAGCTATGCAAAACGCATCTAATGTATTTCAAATGGATATGGCACAATTTAGTGCAGATCAACAAACAGCATTATCTAACAGTAAATTCTTACAAACAGTAGGTTTAACAGAAGCAAATATGAATCAACAAGCAGCAATTCAAAATGCAGTTTTATTATCGCAAGCTAATTTAGCTGAAGCAGATTTTTATCAAAAATCACAGATACAAAATGCACAATCTTTTCTTACTATGGATATGGCTAATTTAAATAACGCACAGCAGGCTACTGTATTAACTGCACAACAAAAACAACAAACTTTATTAAGTAATACAGCAGCACAAAATGTAGCTAGACAGTTTAATGCTACAAGTGAAAATCAAACACAGCAATTTATGGCAAGTTTAGCTCAACAAGTTTCATTAAATAATACAGCTCAATTAAATTCTATGGAACAATTTAATACTCAAATATCTAATCAAGCAGCTATGCAAGCAAGAGGTTTATCATCGGATGAAAATAAACTTAATGCTCAACTAGCTACACAAGTAGATACTTTTAATACTCAATTAAATTATGATAGATCTAAATGGAACGCTACTAATGCACAAGCAGTTGAACAAGCTAATGTAGCGTGGCGTAGACAAGCTAATACAATTAATACAGCAGCACAGAATCAAATTAATATGCAAAACGCACAAAACTTATTTGGAATGTCTTCACAGGCTCAAGCTTTCTTATGGCAAGAATTAAGAGATAGAGCTACTTATGAGTTTCAAGCTGCAGAAAAATATGAAGATAGGAAAACGCATTTACTTGCCCAAGCTTTAAGTAACGAAGCAACAAGCGCATCGTATTGGGATAGTATAAATAATTCTAATTTATCAAGAGTATTTGATACGTTAGTTAAAGTAGCTACAGGTTAATAGGAGATAAAAAATGTTTGGAGCATTAGCAATAGGACTAGGCGGTTTATTATTAGCTTCTAAAAAAGTTAGAAAAGAAATTAAACGCTTTGGTAAAAAAGTTAAAAAAACTTTAAAAAAAGTAGTTAAAAGTAAAGCCTTTAAAATTATTGCAGCAGCAGCTCTTATAGTTACTGGAGCCTACTTTGTTGCAGGTATGATGGGTGCAGGAGGTACAGCAGCAACTGTAGCTACAAATACAGCAGCAGCTAATGCAGCAGCAACAACTGCAGCAAGCACTTCAGGAATAGTAGCTCGAACAGCAACAGCTATAGCTAACGGAGCTAGAACAGTAGGAAGTACTGCTTATAGTGCAGGATCATCTACTACTGCTTTTCTTTCTAAAGGTTTTGAAGCTGTTAAAAATGTAGCAACAGGAGGAAAAGAAAGCACAGGATTTGACGTAGGTTCTTTTTCATCTACTCCTGCAGATGTTGCTTCTGTAAACACAGCTCCTATTACAAGTAAAACTACAGAAGCTCTTGGTAAAAAATATTCTTCAGATGCAATATTAGGTAACGTTCCTATGCCTAGTCCTACAGATGTTAAAGCAATACCTACGTTTTCAGGAACAACTAGAACAGCAGCAGAAATAGCAGCAGATCAAACTAAAAATGTTATGACTTCAGCAGATATTACAGCAGCAGCTACACCTAAAGGTTCTAGTTTACTTCAAAAAGTAAGCAAAGTTAAAAAAGCATATGACGAAACTGGAAAAAAACAACAACAAGGAATGATAGCACCACCTTCTTATGGCACTTTACAAGATGATTTTGAAGGTACTGCTGTTACTTCTCCAGAAACAATGAGAGATTTTAGTATTCGTTTTCCATTATTAGATCCTAATATGTTTAAATCTAATTTTAACCCTAATTCATTTTACAGTTATAAAAATCTTGTAAGACAACCGTAAGGAAACACTATGGCCGAACCAACTTATGACAGATCAGGACTAGAATTTCTAGCTACACAAGGCGCACCTGTGCCTGGAGAATCTTTAACACGAAGTCCAGATCAACCGTATCCGTGGGAACAAGCTCCTCAATTAACTTCTGTACAATCTTCTATGGATACTATTTTTTTAGAAGTAACAGAGCCTGAAACATACCACAGTTTAATGAAACTAATGAGAGAAGGTGTACCTATAGGTCAACTTACAGATATTATTATTTATAAAGGTTTTTCTTCAGGGCTATGGAATCCTGATTTAGCTATGATGTTGTTAGAGCCTGTAATGTATTTATTAATTGCTTTAGCTACACACGGAGGCATTGATGAGCCTGTAATAGATGATGAAGAAGATACGCTAGATCCCGATGAACAATTATCAGAAGTTCAAAAAGCTATGGAAATAGCTAAAGATAAAGTTATACCTAAAATAAAATCTTCAGGAGTTCCTAGAGAAATACAACAACGAGTAGAGCAACTAGATATTCCTAAAGAATCTCCAGAAACTCCTAGTTTATTAAATAAAGAGGTACAAGCATAATGGCTATTGATACTATGGGTTCACCTCAAATAAAAAGAATTGTAACTGATTCTTCTAACAGAGTTGCAAACGCTAGAAAAAAAGCAGAAAAAAGCAGTGTAGGTATTATGGTTTTATCTACAGCAGATCAAGCATTAAAAGCAAAAGCAGCTAAAAGAGCAGAAGAATTTTGGAACAGCGATAACGCAGAACTAGCTCAAGCTGAAGATTATTTTAACGCTAGTACAGAATTTCAAATAGCTCATAAAGCAAAATATGGAGATATGACACGTTCACAATGGGAACAGGCAAAAAGAATAGAGCATAAAAAACAATGGGCTACAGATAATATTTCAGAACTAGATCCTTTAATTGCTCAAGAATTAAATGCACAGGCTAATTTAGATTTAGAAAACGATTTAGAAATATATAATAAACGGTATAACCTTTCTTCTGATATGAAATTATCAGGAAGTATGACATTACCTAAATTAGAAAAAAGATATTATGAATCTTATAATACAAATAAAGAAAAAGAAATTAGAAATAGAATAAATAAAGCAGGCGTACTTAATTCTACTTTAAACTTTTTTGGCATAGGTCGTGAAGACGATGCAGAATCTATAGAAATGAAAGCTATGCAGGCTTGGAAAGATAATGCTACAGCAGAAAAAGTAAGATGGGATGAAACTACTGAAGAATATAAAGTAGCTACAGGTGATAATAAACTAGAACAAATGTACCATACTAAAAAACCAAACATAGATGTTACTGCAGTATATGGAAGTTTTAATAAAGAACTAGGTTCTCTTATTAATAATGACGGAACAAAAGACTATATTAAAGGAAACACAAGTTTGCAAATTAAATACGGTGACGGTGAAGATAGAGAAACTATTTCTGCTTTTGAGTTTAGTAATCAATTAAATAGAGAAGATAGAATAGCTTTTTGGAAAAATGTTAAAGTAATAGCTTCTGCAGATTATTATAAATATAAAAAAAGTTTTGGTGCAAGTAGCGAAGGTGTTCTTGAAACTACTGATTTTTTACAGGGAGCTATAGATAAAATACAACAAGCTAATAACGGTACGCCAAGATTACAAGGAATAGATTCAAAAAGAACTGCACTAGATACTTTTGGAGATTGGTTTACAGGTAGATCAGCTAGTTATGATGCTATGACGCCTAATGAATTAAGAGCTATAACTATAGGAGAATTAGACAGTAAGTATACTTCTAGTTTTAATCGACAACAAACACAAAACTATAACAATGTTTTATCAAGTACTGCTTTAAACAATGCAGCAAATAATATAGATATTATGTCAGGTCAAGGTGTTGAAGTAGATACAGTGCATAGTATTTATAATTTTTTATCAGCAAAAAATAACGATACTAACGAATATACAAATAATTTTACAAAAAATGAAATAGCAGACATAAATGAAGCATTAAATAATTCTCCCGATAGTAATGCTAAAGCACAAGTACGCCTTCTTTTTAATCAAAGAATTGCAGAAATGCCTGAAGAAACTAGCAAAGAGTTAGTAAGCGAAATACAAGAAACTATAACCGCTACAGATGAAAGTTCTAATATAAGTAAATTAGACACAGTACTTAAAGGTTTTTCTTTTGACGGTTTGCCTGAGTTACCTTCACTTCCTATAGATAAAAAAGAATTAACTAACGAAGATAATTTATTTATTTATGGGTATATGGATAATAAATATAAAAACGTAACAGATATAAGAAGTGTTACAAGAAAAGATAAAAAAATATTAACAACTAAGTTTAATAAAAAAATTGATGCTGTTATAAACAATATAGTAAAAGAACGCAAGTCTTTAGATAAAAGTACTCTTTCTGAAATAGGCGATTATTTGTACACTTATGTAGGACAATATACAGCTAAAGCAAAAAATGCTATAAGAGATGATATTAGTGACAACGAAGCTGATAAACTTAATCAACAAATAGATAATAAAGCAGACAGTTTAAAAAACGATATAGATGAAAGAAGCAGACTAAATCCTTTTGGTATATTAAACGATCAATATTTTACAGAACAAAATGTAAATGTTAATAATTCTACACAACTTGCAACGTACTTTAAAAATAATCCTAAAGAATTTATACGATTAGAAAATAATAATGGTAATCTCTTTGAATATACTGCAGAAGTAGTTGTTCAAAAAGAATACGATACTTATGAATATTCTGCAGAATTAACAGCAGCTCCTGAAACTTTTAGAAAAATAAGAAAAGAAAATTTTGATCCTGAATTTATTGAAAAACGCATACCTAAATTTGAAAAAGATGTTAAGGAATGGGTAGCAAAAAATATTTTAAATATTTCGCTTGAAGAGTATGAAAAAAATGCAGATCTTTCAGGTATTAATTTTACAAATATTTTATTTGGTTCAGGTTTACCTGATTTTATAATGGATGGAGTATTTGGTTTACCTAGTATTCCAGGTTCAAATATAGGAAAACCTTTCCTTGAGTCTTTTGGAAAACAAAAACAAGTAGAGCTAAACAAATCTTTTGAAAAAATGAGAGAAAAAAATAAATATGACGGAGGTTTTTATTCACCTATGGGTAGAATATTTAAAAATGTATATGAAAGAGATGAAAAATATAAAGGCGGTACAGTTAGTTTACTAGCACAGGATAAATAATTAATGGCTTCTACTCCTCCTCAAACTACTAGCGATTGGGTACGTTTTAAGAATGAAAATTCTGATTTATTTAGCAGTACTTTTGCAGATAAAGAAAGAAAAAACATTCAACAACAACAAACTGCTAATCTAGCAGGTCTTAACATACCTCAAGAAACCCCTGAAGAAAAAGTTGTTCCTGTAGCAAAAGCTGCTATGCCTGCTGTAATAGAAAATTATTCTTCTGAAAATGCAGGATACGAAAGCTGGTCTGACTTTAAAGATGCTGAAATAAATAACAAGGCTATTTTAAATGAAAGTCCTATAGGAAGACGTATTAAATCTTCATCGTTAGAACAACAAAATATTAACCAAGAACAAGAAAGTTCTTTTAAAAACTATAGTGAAGGCGAGTATAGTCTTAATGATTTAGATGAAGATGAAACATATCAACAAACATCTATAAGATTTTTAAAGTCTATAGGAAGCGATGAAAATATTTATGAAAATTTAAGAGATGCAAAATACAGCATAGGTGATGCTGTTGCTTTAGCTTATCGTTCTGGTAAATGGGATCAACAAACTAAAGATGATTATAAGTATTTAAAAACTGTATTTGATAATGCTAATACAGAAGGTGTTAAACATATTTTACAGGCTACTAAAGATATTGCTATAGATGTTGTTTTTGATTTACCTAATCTTTTAGCTGTTCCTTTTATTATTTCTACAGGAGGTGTTGCAGGCGCAGGATTAGCTACTGCTTCTAAACTAGGATTAACTCAATCTTTTAGACAAGGCGCTAAAAAATTAAGCCAACGTTTTGCTGAAAATAAAGGATTAAGAAATGTAAGTATAGGTATGACTGAAGGAGCTTATGACGCAGGTGTTATTTCATTATCTAATCAAGTTAGTGATAGTCAAACAGGAATAAGACAAGGTATTAGTGGAACAGAAGCAGTAGGTATGACAGCTTTTGGTGCAGTAGCAGGAGGCAGTTTAGCTGCAGGAACTGTTAAATTAGCTAATACTATGAATAGAAGAAATTTAAATAAATATGTAGAAGAAAGCGGTCTTCCTCGCTCTGAATTAGAAGACGCTACTCCTGAACAAATAAAAAAATGGAGAAAAGGTGTTACTGTTTACAATAAAATTGTAGGCTCAGTTACAGGTAAAGCAACTACTCCTTATCAAGAACTTGCTCGTTCTTCAGGAACTCTTAAAGAATTGTTAGAAAATATACGTTACGATGCTATGCGTACCTTTGCAGATAAAGGCCCTGTTGAAGTTGCTAAAGCAGCTTATGGCGGTTCAGTAGCAGGAAGACAAGGTAAATATGTTTTATGGATGCAGAAAGCTATGGCACAGTTACAAGGCAAAAGAGGTAAAATTAAAGAACAAGATAACTCTGATTTGCTTTGGTTGTTAAGTAAAGAAATAGACCTTGATGATTATGTAAAACTAATAGAAGTTAAAAAAACAGAAGGTCGTGATGTTTATGAACATACTCAAAAAGTTTTTAAAGAAGGAAGAGAAATACCTGAAAATGTAGTAGCTGCAGCTAAAGGTATGCGAGATGCTTTTAATAAAATGTTTGATGACGGTTTAGAAATTAAAGCTCAAGGCGGTGTACTGCAAGGAAGCGGAACTGTAAAACTTTTTAAAAAAGGACAAGAATTACTTTCTAGTTATTTTCCTAGACACTGGAATTTAGAAGCAATTATAACAAAAAGAAAAGAACTTGAAGAGTTATTAGTTGACTCTAAACATTCTGTAATTAGAAATGAAGATAGTACTAGAGTACAGTTAATTGAAGAAGGTTTAGAAGACGGTATAGATGTTCCTAAAGATAAAATAAAACTTATAGGACAAAATGATAAACCTATAGATATAAAAACTATTGACCAACACGTTTTTGGAGATGTTATTGATCCTGTTACAGGTAAACCTTTTCTTGAAAGATATGAAGGTTTTGAAGATATGGCTTTAGAAACTATAGTTAATAAATATAAACTTAAAAATATTAAAACTATAAAAGAATTATTTGAATTCGATTCAACTATAACAAACGAGTTTAATTTAACAGCTAGAAAATTTAAAGCAAAAGTTATTGTACAACAAATGATTAATAGAGGAGATCCTCAGTATAATCAAATTTCTAAAGGATTAGGAGGTAATACCTTTACAAGAGAAAGAGCCTTTAGTGATTTAAACGATTTAGATTTACAAAGATTAGGATTTATTTCAACAGATGTTCAAAAAGTAGTTACAGATTATTCTTTAAAAATGGGGCAAACAATAGAAAGAGCTAAATTTTTTGGAAGAAGTGAAGACGAGTTTAATGATAGATTTCTAAACCCTATTGTAAGAGAACTAAAAGAAAGCGCACCTGACGGAGCAAAGCTTAATGAAAAAGAATTAAGAGAAGGTTTAAATAAATTATATAAAGTAACAACAGGTTTAGAATACTCAGTACCTAAAAGTAAAATTGTAAAAGGATTATCTGATGTAATTAAAGTTACACAACAACTAGCTCATTTACCGTTTGCTACTTTATCTAGTTTATCAGAACCTCTTATTGCTTTATCAAGAGCTGATATTGTAGATACAAATGCTTTTGTAACTGAGTTTGGTAAAGCAGGTGGTAGGCAAGTTAAAAAATCTTTTACAAAATTATTTGATACTATGAAAGGACTTACAGGAAAAGATGTTCGTTTGTTTAAAGAACTAGATGATGAAACTTTTATGGAAGTTTATCAAGCAGGAGTAGCTACTGAAAATGCTATGATGGATAAGATTGAAGGTATGTATGGAGAAGGATTACAATCAGGTACTGCTAAAAAAATATCTAATTGGTTTTTTAATGCTAACCTTTTACAACCGTGGACACAGGCTGTACAAATGGGAGCTTTTAAATTTGGTCAACAAAAAGTAATTAGAATAATTGGTGAGTTAAACAGTAATAAAAATTTTTATGGTGTTTCTTTAGATCCTAAAATGATACAAAGAAGACGTAATCAGTTGCACGAAATAGGTATAGATTCTAACGAAGCTATGTCTGCTTATAGAAGACATATAGATTCTGAAGGTTTATTTAATGAAGCAGCTTTTAGACAAGATAAATTTTTTGATGCACAAGTAAGTCCTGCTACTGCTTTATTTTCTAGAGAAATTATTCTTAATCCTTCTGCGGCTGAAGGCAATAAACCTTTATGGTTTAATAATTGGTGGGCGCAGTTACTTGTTCAATTTGCAGGATACCCTACAGCCTTTAACAATACAGTATTAAAAGGTATGGCAAGAAGTGTTATTAGTGATCCAGCAGCTAACGTACCTAAAGTACTTGCTGCTACAACTATGATGACAGGTGTAGCTGTAATGACTAATGCTATTAGAAGCGAAGGCAGAAGTATTAATGAAGCAGAAAATGATTTAGAAATAGTAGCTGATGGTGTTAGAAGATGGGGAGGATATGGCCCTTTTGATTATATTCATAGATATGTTCAAGGTTCTAAAATGAATAGTGGAGGCATTACTTCTTTATTAAAAGCTCCTACAGGCCCTATTGTTTCAGATTTTTTAGATATGATTTTATATCGACAAGGAATACCAGAAGTAGCTGTACAAAATCTTCCTGGATATTCTGCTTATCCTAGAGATACTAGAAAAGCTTTACGAAGTTGGTCAAAAAATTTATTTCCTGAACAAAAATACGATCAAAAAATGTTTTATGCTGAAGGAGGAAAAGTTAATACTGCTCCTATAAAAGATGAAACATATATTTTTTTAACTAGAGATGAAAACGAATATGAAACAGACGATAATTCTCCTATATCTTTATATAAAGAAAACGATTTACCAGACCTTGATATAAAAGATACGTTCTACATAGACTTAAAAGGCTTTACAGTTGCTGATAAACTAAATGCTTACCGACAATCAGCCACTATTGGTGTACCTGTTTATAGAGGTAAAGGTAAAGGAAACGTAGCAGGTAAGATTAAATTTCATAAAGTATTAGAATTAGATATTGAAAATGCTACAATAGAAACAGTACAACAAAGTATAAATAAAAATAAAGATAAAATAATTTATACAGACGAAGTAATTGCTAAAGAAATTATTAAAGAAACAGATTATCAACTTACTCTTAGAGATGACGTACTTAGAGATGATCCTGATAAAACTCAAGATAAAATAAATATGTTACAAAAAAGTAAAAGTTTTTTAGTTAGAAATGAAATACTTAAACTAGGCTATGATGCTATAAAGACTAAAGAGGGCTATACATTACTTAGAGAAAATCAATTCTTACCTACAGACATTATAAAAAGAAATTTTTCAAAAGGTGGGTTAGCTTCTGCATTAAATAAAAGACAACCTTTAGCTACAGGAGATGTGCCTTTAGCTTTTAAAGAAGCAAGAGACTATTCTCCTAAGTATCGTACAATTATTAAAAGAGATAAAGAACCTTTAACTTTTAATTTAAAAAATAATTTTTCTAAACTAAAAAATAAAGATACAACTGTAAAAAATTTAGATATGGATGTAAAAAAAATAAAAAATGCTGAAGGCAAAGATATGCTTTTAAATAATGATAGAGCATATTTATATTCTTACGTTTATAATTTAGCTAAAAAAGAAAATTTACCTTTTCCAGAAATTGTAGCTAGTCAAGCTGCTTTAGAAAGCGGACACGGTACTTCTTATTTAGCTAGAGAAACAAACAATATACTAGGTGTAAAAAAATGGAAAGGAAGTAATCAAAAAACTAAAAATATGCCTACTAAAGAAATTTATGGTAAAGATGAAGTTATAGAAAATGCAGATTTTGTAATTTATAATTCTATAAAAGATTCTATTAAAGGATATGCAGCTTTTTTAAATAGTACTTTAGAAAGACAACAAGCTTATAAAGCTAAGTCACCTGAAGAGTATATAAAATTATTAAAAAAACAAAATTATGCAACAGATCCTGATTATGTTAAAAAAGTTTTAAAAATACGGGATACTTACGAGTCTTTCCGAAGAAATTTATTTAATCAAGGAGGCTATGTAGACTATGATGTTTGGAAAGCAGGAGCTAAGTTACTAGGTATAGATGAAAAAAACACAAAACAAATTAAAAAAGATGCTGACCAATATTATAAAGACTATATTTTAAATAATACAACAAACAATATGGCAGATCCAGATAAAGCTTTTTTACAAAACAGTATTAAACACGGCTTATTAAGTTATAGACACGGTAGTAATAGATTTAAACGAGCTGCATTACAAGCTAAAGAAGTATGGCAACGAGATCCAGATGATAGATATGATAACGCTAGAGGTTTTACATTAAGAAAAAAATATCCTGATGTAAAAAATCAAGAATCAAAAGCTATAGAAGATTTAATTAACTCTACTTTAAAAGATATAAAAAATAATATTACACCTTATAAAAAATCTAAAAGAAGTCTAGCTTCTACATTAAACAAAAGACAACAGAATGATTGATGATTACTTTACAGAAGATATATTAATCTTCTACCACGAAGACGATTTAGACAGGGGGTATCGTATTGATTGTAAAATGCGATCTAAAGATAACTTAGCGTGGATAAAACGAGAAGA
>Ga0209337_1002938_pt1 | contig 12103 bp, 12 predicted proteins | sample LinPmetageLP53_FD_184044 | JGI IMG/M metagenome (GOLD analysis project Ga0209337, IMG submission 184044) | Marine viral communities from the Pacific Ocean - LP-53 (SPAdes) (version 2) | ecosystem: Environmental > Aquatic > Marine > Oceanic | place: Pacific Ocean | collected 2010-02-08 | reverse complement strand
TGTGTTTAATTTCTCTAACACACTATCTAAATCTCTAACTAGGGACTGAGCAATATCTGGTTCGTACTCGTCACTTGCTCTAGTTAATGTTTGTACTATTTTAGCCATTATACTGTGTAATAATTTTGCATCCTTGATTCAATTTCCGTTCTTATATCTTCAGGTTGATTTTGTAAGTATCTTGAAACAAATGGACTGTTTGTAGATTCTTCGTTGTCATCAAACATGTTGTTGTTATATAAAGTTGCAATACCTTGATTAGAACCTTCACCACCACCATCATAACCAGGATTAGGGTTACCATATGCATCTGTTTTGTTATTTAATCTGTCTGATAAGTAGCCTCTGTAGGCTGCTTCTAGTTCTTCATTAGTCATTTCAGAAACAGTTCCATAATTTAAACCAGGAATTCTACCTGCTCTTACTACTTCATTCATAAAATAAGGTCTATTTTTTGAAGCAGTAAAGTCAGCAAATTTTTGAATTGGTTCTTTAAAAAAAGTATTTGCTATAAAACCACCCGGCATTAATGGAGGATATTTAACTTGTGGTCTATTACTTAAAAATTTTTGATATGGACTTATTGTTGTTCCATATGGCATAGGCCCAACAAACATGTTTCCTGAATCTTTAGCATAACCACCTGCAACACCTACGTCAAAATCTCTTCTTGCATCTCTAATATCTTGACCAGTCATACTTGAGTAATCATTACCTTGACCGTCTGGTCCACTACCACCGCCACCTTGATTACCTCCACCATAATCAGCACCGCTAGTATTTTTAGCACCCATGTTAGAACCTACTCCACCTTGCACACCATCAGTACCAACTTCAGCCATATCAGAACCACGATAACCTGGTCTTGAACCGTCTAAAGTTTTAGCAACTCTTTGACCCTGTGAATACATCATTCTTTTATCTATCATTATCTTCTTCCTCCTGCCTGTATATCTAACCTAAAAGTTCCTAATTTCCAACTAGTATCAACAGCTGTATTAGATATTGTAAGAGCTATAGCTCTACCTCTAGCTCTTGTGTCTACTTTTGTAGTGTTAGGTGTTAAAGTAAAAGGTCCTAAAGGTGAACTTGCAGCAGTATCATTAGGATAATCTCTGACATCTAATTGTGCAAATACATTATTTTGTTGTGCAATAAAATCAGGGACGATTCTACTAATTCTCATTATAGATTCTCCATCACCTCTAAGGTCAGCCATATTTGTTGCAGCGCCTCTAACAATTTTTTGTGTAATATCATAATCACCAGAAGTAATATTGGCTGGAATTGCAACAGCCGTGGTCCCTGCTTCTTGTTGATTAACTCCTGTTTCATGTTCAAAATATATTGAAATTCCTTCAGTGTTTCCTTCAACATCAAACGAGTCGTCATCACCTGCATTGTATTTAGTTGCATGAGGTAAACCAAATACTGCTGAGTCTTGCCATGTACTTCTTGGAAACAAACTACTTGCATTAGTAAACCATATAGGACGTTTTGCTGTTGAGTCTAAGTAACTATAAGTTACTGCTCTATTAACTACATTAGATGTAGAGGTTGGATAGAACCAAGTAATTTCACCAAACAAGTTATTAATACCACAGTATACTAATTGATTAGAAGTTGTGTTAAGATCATCATAAACATAATCTTCAACTAAGCAGTCCATTGATTCTAGCTTACCGGCAAATCTAAAGAAACCATTATCAGACATCCAGTACGCAGCACCATCAACTTCAACAGCTGCATTCATACCAATCAATCCACAGTTAGTTCCAACTTGTTCGTAAGCAAAAGTAAAAGGAGTTCCAACAAATTTCATAGTAAACAAAGAAGTGTCTGACCAAATGTAAATTGCATTCCTACCAAGCTTAGCACCCATGATCCGTGATCCAGAAGCCAGTCTTTGTGTACCAGCACTATTGATTGCTGTCGGTGTATAGTCTTCTATATTTTCTTGTGATGAAAATCTTATAAACATATCATCTTGTGATGTTTTATCTCCAATTGTTTTTTCTGTACCAAAAAATACTAAGTGACGGTCAGGTGTTGATACTAACATGTCACGTGAAGCCGTTGGTGCATTAGGAATAATTACTGCTCTATTGTTCGTTGCATTAGTTGCATCTGCATCCCATTTAAAACATTCACCATTATGAATTAATGCAATAAGAGTTGTACCTAAATTGTCCAAGGACCATAGTCCAGGATCAATTACTGAATCGGTGTTAGCTGCGGGTGAACCCCAACCTGTAAAAGATGATGCATTAGTTACTGTTGCACCATTAGAATGAGTTGCTGCTGTTGTCCCTCTTGCTGCTCTACCGATACCTGTTATCTTACTTCCAGTAATTCCAGTGTAAGATATTTCTTCAGTTCCTACTTGAATAAAGTTTGTACCAGAACTTGGAAGACCGGATACACTTGTTAATGTAATTTCTGTAGCAGAACCGTTGTTCCCTCCTGATGTAGCACCAATTGCTCCATTTAAAGTAGTAGTGATAGCTCCTAAAACACTACCACCCCATAAAGATATACCCCAACCAAAAGCTCCTAGTTGTTCTGCAGGTCCTACGTGATAGTATTGATAGTATTTAATGCCCCCAGATGTGGTTGCACCCGAACCAGTTTCATTACTAGGCATTGTAATAGTAATAGTAGTAGTTGAAGGCACGCTAGTTATCATAAATTTTTTATTATTAAAATCTGCTGCACCAAAATTAGAATTTGTAATAGCACTAAAGTCACTAAATAATATAATGTCTTGAGGTTGAAAAGTATGTGTTCCTGAAAATGTTATAGTAACTGTTGGTGATCCATTAGTCGTGCTAAATGCACTTGTAAGTGTTGTTCCTGTTGGATTAACTAAGGGGTGGATGTCGTAAAATACACCTCCTGAATAGATATACAAAATTTTATTAGTACCAATAGCTGCGTACTTAATAGAACCTGTACTAACTAAATGATGTAAACCTCTAGCTGCACCAGTAAGTTTTGATTCACCTAATTGATTCCAACCGCCTATCTTCTCCGGTGTACCATACCTAAAACGTACGTTCTCACCTTCAACCCATTGGCTTTCGGCCCCGGTATCTGTAACTTGTTTATTAAATCCTGGTAAAAAACCTAATTTTTGTAACATGTAATATAATCCTTATAAAGGAGACAGTAGGTATGGTGGATTACTGTCTCCATTATAGGGATATATCATCGTTTAAACCAAGATGGAAGACCTAAATGTAAACGCTTGTCAAACATATTATCTTTAGCTCCAGGTGTTTTACGGTTGTTATAATGAAGAAATACTTGTACGCACTCTTTACCTTTAAATTTATTTCTCCAATGTTCTAGCTCACATCCAGAATAGACTAACATATCTCCTTGTTTAAGATCTACTTTAATTCCTTTTTTGCCTACTTCTCCGGAAGGTTCTAAATATATTGGCCAATTATCACCAGCAAGATTCATAGTAGTTGATATCTCACAACTAAATCTATCTTTGTGTCTTTTTAAAATATCGCCTTTTTTATAAATTCTTGCATAAGTATAAGCTGGATATAATTTAAGACCTGTTGCTTCTTCCATTTTAGGTTGGCATTTAAGCATTAAAGTTTCCATAGCTATGTTAGAATACTGACTATAAGTTTCTGGTATCTGTTCGTCTTTGCTTTCGTAGTGACCTATAATGTTTTCAAAAGGTGAAAAGTAACGAGCGTTTCTACAAGTATCATAAACTTGTTTTTGCATACTAAAATAATTTGCAACAAAATTAGCCAATTCTTTTGATATTGCTTGACGGATAACTGTATATTTTTTTTTCTTAAACATCTTTAGCCATTTCTTTTGGCACAGCTTGTATGTTCCAATGTATAAATCTAAAAGGTTCAATACCAAAGTCTACACTAAACTCGTGTTCCAAGAACCCTGGAAAAATAATTAATGTACCTGGAGTAGGTTTAAAATGTATAAGCTCACTACCGCTCCACACACCTTTTTGGTTTGGTTTAATTTTTAATTTTGTAGCTCTAGCTCCTGTTCTAGGTTCGTGAAATATTGGGTAAGATGTTTTGTCACTACATTTTAAAAAGTAAAGTCCCGATACGTGTTGATTCCAATGTACATGTGCAGAGTGATGACCACCACCTTTTTTAGCAAATTCTTGTACCCACATCTCACTAAATAGTGTTGTGTATTGTTGCATATCAAAACCTTGATGATCTAAATACTCCCAAGATTTTTGACCAATGTAATTTTTAAAATCTATAAAATCGTTATCAGCTGTTAGTGGTGTTGAATGATATGATCTCCCAAAGTCACCAAACTTTTTTATATGTGCTTTAGCTTCTGGAAAATTTCTAGCAGCTTTAATATATTTGTTGGTAGCTTTTGTTAATGACTTAGTAAACTCTGGTCTTTGTTCTGACCAAAGGGTTGTGTTAAAATAATTATTTATGTACATTTTCTAAAACTGAAAACAAACTTGGTTTTTGTTTAACAAGTTGTTTACATAACTCCTTTCTTTCATTTAAATTATTAATACATTCTTTAAATTCTTTTTCAAGTGAATCTTCTGTATGGCTTCCATCTTTAATTAAAGAAATTTTATCTGTAGGACTCCAGTGCATACCCGCAGCAATATTATGAAGTCCTCCTATATTATCGAATTTAAAATCATATGTTCTTTTTACTACAGCGCTGTTCATACCACTTACACCAACTGGTTCTAAATTTATTAAACTTTTTTCCCAAGACTTGTTAAAACAATTTTTCCAATACTCTGTATCATTTCTATGAGATAATGCATAATGCAGTGCTACAAATTCAGAGAATCCTTTAAACAAATGTTTACATTGATAATTAAAATTATCTCTATCCCATTGAGATATTTTATCTCTATTTAAATTTCTAACTAATTTTACTAAAAATTCGTGAACTGTAAACAAGCCATTACTTTCTAATGGTTCTATAAATCCAGCCGACAATCCAATAGCAACTACATTTTTTACCCAAAGTCTATTATGAATACCCACTCTCATTTTTATATTTTTAAATTCTAAATCTTCTTGACCTAAGTGTTTTTTAAATTGCTTTAACGCTGTTTCGTCATCTACAAATTTACTTGAATATACATACCCTGTGCCAATTCTTGACCACAACGGTATGTTCCACACCCAACCATTTTCTATAGCAGTGCAATTTGTATAAGGAACTAGTTCTTTTTTTTTATTTTTATATTTAATTTTTGTAGCCCAAGCAGAATCATTGGGCAACATATCAGAATAAGATTCAAAAGGTTCTTTTAAAGTTTTATCTAATAATAGAGATTTAAAACCAGTGCAATCAATATATAAATCTGCAGTATATTTATTGTTTAAAGATTTTATGCCATTTTCATTTTGTTCAATAGAAACAACATCATCAATTATATGTTTTATTTTTTTACAATAATTATTTTTTAACCATAAACCAAACTTAGTAGCGTCAAAATGAAAAGCTCTCTGCACTTCGTTTATGTCAAATTTGTTTTGATTAACATAAGCCATTTGTAATGGATGTGTACAATCAGCATAATCAGAATAGGGAGTTTTTGGATGTAGTATTTTTTTAAACCACCAATCATTGGTGTCTGCTCTTGTTCCTCCTGTAGCTGGTTGTCCAAAAGGGTAGTGAAAAGCTTCTCCTTTTTTATAAAAATCTGTAAATTTTATGCTTAATTTATAACTTCCATCTACGTGTTTTATAAAATCTTTGTCATCAATTTTAAGTAATCTCATCCAATCAGTTATTTGATTAAGTGTACTTTCACCCACACCAACTGTAGATATATTTTTAGATTCAATTAAAGATATTTGATGGTTTGGAAACTGTGATTCTAAAGTAGCTGCTGTCATCCACCCTGCACTTCCACCACCTACAATTAATATTTTCATTTAAATGGATTTCCTAAATGCCATACCACAAGACTGTATCTTGTGCCTGATGTTACTGGTTTAACTCTATGCCATACAAAAGAAGGAAACACAATAATAGATCCTTTAGGTAAAATCTCTTTCGCTCTTCTCAAATGTTTAACTTCATCTCTCATATGTGGATCATAGTTTCTAAAATCAAATTCTAACTCACCGCCTGTGTATTCTGAACCATCTGTTAATTGACAAGTCATAGATAGTTTTCGAATCTTACCGTGTTCTGAATTTTTAGGTCTGTCATAAGGTTTCTCCCAACTATCACAATGCCAATCATAATATTGATTATGTTTATATTTTGTAAACTGACAAGACTCACTTCTTTCCCAATCGAAATTCCAACCAGCATTTTTATTTGCCATATGAACATAAGGATGTAATTCTTTATATATCCATTTATCATCAAGCCAAACTAAATCTGAATTTCTTTTTTTTTTCATATCGTTAACTTGATCTTTATTTAATTTCTTATTACCATATCCACCTGTTCTAGCCATTACCTCTTCTTGTTGATTAGCGTAAGTTATTACATCATCACAAAACTTTGGTGTAAGTGCTGCAGAAAAATACCAAAAGTAATTAGATATATTCATATGTTATTGTTTGTACAAAATTTAATGAATCTTTTTGGTTGTTGGTTAAGTAATACATATTAGTAGATGGAAACATAATAAACATATTATTTTTAAGTTCTATATCCCAACTTCTTCCTTTACGTCTGTTGTCATCAAAATGTATTCTAACATTACAATCTTTAACTTTAACGCCGTAAAGCATAGTAAAGTCTGGAGAGTTACGTAGATCCACCGGATCAATATGTAATAAAGGAATTGTTGTTTCCGTAGGTTTATAGATATTTCCCCACGTTGATTTGTTAATTAAATTAATATCATAATCAAGACCAATAAAATCTATCATATAAGTATTTAACATATCCCAAGTTTTTGAAAATGGAAATTTATTAGGTTTAAAAGTAGATTGTAAAATATCTTTAGTTAATTTATTTCGGTCAATATCCCAATACTTAGGCATATTAATATCGCCATAGAATAAACTCTGTTCGCTTAATACTTTCTTCTGCATACCACCACCATTTTTAATTTATGGTTTTGTATTTGTCAAGTCCCAAGTTGTACTAGTCTCATTCCAAACATATTCCCATCTATGAGTCTCTGCTGTATTTTGTGAAGTCTGTTCTTCTGTTAGTTCTGGAGCATCACCAATAGGTGATTTCCAAGACGCTGATGCATTATGTTTTACCCAAGATGCATATGGTTTTTTAGGCCAAAAGATTTGATCATCTTCGTCCCAAGTATAACCTATACCTGCGTAATTTCCTCTAAATGCTGTACCACCATCTTTGTGTGTGCCACTTTGTGTATTGTAAGATGTTTGAATCCACATTTCAGCTGGCCAATTATTATGTGTCTCTAAATATTGTTGTCCTACTGTTTCATCTTCAACGCCATCAGCGTTTAACATATCACCATTATTCAAAGTTAGTACTTGAATGACTTTTGAGTTTGATCCTATTTTTGCAAAATGTGCCATAATTGTTTTCCTTAAATTTTATTAACCTGCTCTGTATCTTATTATTACTATACCAGATCCACCATTACCACCTGCTAAACCTGGGAAACCTCCACCTCCACCGCCACCACCAGTGTTAGTTGTTCCAGCTCCACCAGCAGCACCACCTGGATGTTGACCACCAATTCCACCACCACCTGCTCCACCTGCTCCACCTTCTTGTTGACCTGAAGGACCTGCACTACCTCCACCACCACCACCAGCAAAAGCTGAAGATACAGCAGGATTAATACCTGTTGTTCCACCTGCTCCACCGGTTCCTGAAACACTTCCTGGAGTTCCAGCACCTCCAGCTGCTGTAGCACCACCACCTCCACCAGTTCTTAAATCTGGGGGAGAATTTGTTCCTGTTCCACCAGGAAATCCTTGAGATGGGGTTGTTGGCGGCGTGTTTCCAGCACCTCCAGGGGCAGCAGCTTCAGAAGCCCCACCTCCACCTGAACCTCCAGCGACTCCTGGTCGTGCACCTGATCCGGGTGAACCTCCACCTCCTCCACCTGCAGATGTAAAACCAAATGCAGATGTATTAACACCTGAAGAACCCTTACTACCTGAACCAGTAGAAGCAGCTCCACCACCTCCTATTGCAATTGGATAACCTTGTGCTGATACTGTAATTCTATTTCCTGGAGTTCCATATCCATCTAATGGACTTGCTGAATAAGGAGTAGCTGGACTTTTAGTTTCTCTAAAACCTCCTGCTCCACCTCCTGCTCCAGAGTGTGAACCAGCGGCAAAACCACCTCCTGCACCTCCAGCAACTATCATATAAGAGACTACATTATTTGCAGCTGTTGATGAAGTACTATTTACTGTAAAAGTTCCGGGTCCTGTAAAAGTTGCAATTTTACAAGTTCCAGATGTTGATATAGCATTACCGCTTCCTGAAACAGAAGCACATACAAATGAAGCACCTGAAAATGTAGAACTATCATCTTGTGTTGCAACCCATCCTTGAGTGCTATCCACATAAACTAAAAATATTGAAGCACCATCAGTGCTTATAACTGGATCTGCATCATCTGCACCATTAATTTTAGATCCACCTCTACCTATTGTTAAAGCAGCTGTTCCAAAATTTCCATTATAATCTTTTAAACCTACAATATCACCAGCACTAGGTGAACTAGGAAGTGTTAAAGTAAATGCTCCACCTGCTGTATTACAAAAATATCCTATGCCATTAGCTCCTGTAAAACCTGATGTCTTAACTGTTGTATCCCAAGATACTGTACCAGTTCTACCCGAGTCTACGGTTGCAAAAGTAGGGGGGGCTCCAGCACCTGCTGAAGTTAAAACTTGTCCAGAACTTCCTGTTGCAACTGCAACTGGATTACCACTTGCATCATAAGAAATTATATTTCCATCTGTACCTGGAGCCATTTTTGCTAATGTCACCAAATCATCAGCTAACTTTGCAGTAGCAATACTTCCGTCAACTAATTGAGAGGCGTTGATTGTTTTGTTTGTTAAAGTTTGTGTTCCAGTTTCTGTTACTGTACCTGCTGTAGTTAAAGGTACTTCAAAAGCACCTGTATTAGTTGCTACACCATCAAAATAAATAATTTTATATCCTTTATCATCTGCCGCAAAAGTAACTGTTGCACCTGAACCAGATACTGCTTTTACTTGTACTGTGTGCGCACCAGATGTTCCGTTTTTAATAAAATAAAATGTTTCTGTAAGAAGAGGAAATCTAATTACTCTAGCTCCAGATATTGTTCCTGTAAATTCTAAAATTCTTTGTTGAGCAGTACCTGTTAAAGCACCCTCAGCAATAGTTAAATCTTGGTTACCTGCACCACCAGCAATTGATATACTTAAAACACCACCAGTTAATTGTTCTATAAGTTGTAAGTTAGCGTTAGTTTTTGTTCCCCAAGTACCAGCGTTTTCGCCAGTAGCCATTAGCTCTAAGCCAAGGTCTGTAAAAGTTGATGCCATAATTGTGTACTCCTAAATTGGTTTATTTATATATTTTATTTGTTGTTAAGTCAAACATGTTTAAGCGGTTTTTCTAGTATATCCGGTACTATCTTTAGGTACTTTCCTTGTGTAACCCGTGCTATCTTTAGGTACTTTCCTATTAAAATATTTAAGAATAAGATTATCATTTAATTCTGTTGTTGCTTGTACTCCTGTTAATTCTACTACTTCAGCTATAGCAGGTGAGATAGAACCTACAGATGACGTTGTGGAAACTCCAGTTAAAGGTACTCCTATTGCAGAAACCAATGCTCCTACGGAAGAAGTTGCTGATACTCCAGTTGGTGTAATTATTTCAGTTAGACTAGGTGAGATAGAACCTACTGAAGATGTAGTTGATAATCCAGTTAATTCTACTATTTCAGTTATAGAAAATGAAACAGCACCCACTGCAGAAGTTGTTGAAAGTCCTGTTAAAGTTAATGAAACATCTATTTGTGGAGATAGTGTTCCAAATTGAGATAATAATAATCCCTGTCCAACTAATCCTACTGTTTGTGCAGTCGGTGAAATTGCACCAACAGAAGCCGTTGAAGCTCCTGGTGAAGTTAATATATGTGCTTCATTAATATTAAGAGATCCAACAGACGACGTTGTTGAAACTCCTGTTAATGGAATAAAATTTTCTACACCAGTTGAAAGTGAACCTACTGAAGAAGTTGCACCAACCCCAGCTGGTGTTAATTCAAGTCCAGCAAAAATAATTAATCCATTAACAGTTGATGTTGTTAATTGTCCTGCTAAAGTTAATGAAACATCTGTCCGTGGAGCTAGTGCCCCTACTGCAGATGTAGTTGATAAACCTGTTAGTAAATGTGTTTCATTAATATTAATTGCACCAACTGATGATGTAGCTGATAACCCTGTTGGAGTTAATGAAAGACTACCTGTTGGAGCTAATGCTCCTACTGCAGAAGTTGTTGAAAGTCCTGTTAATGGAATTATTTCTTCTACAGCGGTTGAAAGTGAACCTACTGTAGATGTTGTTGATAAACCTGTTAGTGATACGTCAAGAGAGGATTCTCCCCAATTTTCAAAACCCCAAGTATCGGATCCCCAACCTTGACCTGTTTCTACTGTAAGTGAACCAGTAACTGATGTTGATTGTACACCGGTTAAAGAAACTGTTGTGACATTAGATTGCCAAGAATTTTCGCCCCATGCTACTGAAGGGCTATCTCCACCCCAAATAGATGCCATAAGGACTACCTCCTTATGCTATTCTAAGTATAGCGTTAGATGCGTCTGCTGCTGGAAATTCTATTGTGAAAGTTCCACTTGTTACAGTTTTATCCCCACCAAATGCGATCGCACAAACTGATGGATCACCTGATGCTGTTTCATTAAAAATCAAACAACCGTTGGCTGTAAATGAAGCTGATGTAAAAGATACGTTTGCAAAATCACATACTGCTGTATCACCTGATAAAACCGGTGTAACGTTTGTAAGTGCGACTCCTTTAGTAGTGTAACCATTACCATTAGCTACTTCATTTGAAGTTGTATAAGCCGTAGTTGATTTATTTAATGTTGCTGAACTTGTGTATAGAGCAAGGTTAAACTGATTTTGACCATTTGTAAAATTGTGTACTGCTTTTAAAACTTCTGCTTTAAAACTGTTACATACTGCTGATGTTATTGCCATAATTTTTATCTCCTAATTATTGAGGCGCTGACTCGATTGGAATTCTTAATGTACCATCCGTGTAATCGTCTCTTCTTCTTCTTCCAATTTGCATTGCTGCAAACTTTTGTAGTTCTTGTGTATACTTTTGTGTGTACAATGTCAACATATCTTGTGGACCTTTTAAGAATCCATAAGCCTCTACAAGACAAGCATATAGCAGTCCTTGTGGAAAATAGTTACTTAAATATGTATTAGAATTACCATCTCCTCCTGATCCAAGACCCACAGGCATTACATTATAATGTATAATATATTGATAATTAGCATTTGGTGTAGGAGCTAGATAAACTGCACCTGAAGTAGCTGTTGTTGCACCTGTTGTTGCACCACCAAACATTGAATAATATTTAGGTAATCCTGTTACATCTGCTCCTGCAACTCCGCCTGCAGTTCCTGTTAATTCATTAACATATTCTGAAATAAAAGTTTGATCACGTTTCTCTAACCATTGACCGGGACCTGTTGTATTAGCTGTTGAATTAAATATTTTAATACCTCTTACAAATAAAGTTCCAATAGGCATTGTAATACTATCATTGTCTGTTGCAACCTGTCCTTGATCTTGAGCTCTATCTGAGTCCATAGGACAATCTAAATTAATTCTATGTTGCGCAGCCATAATAAAACCATCAAGAATAGTTTCAGTAAATACGTTACTACCTACCTCAGTATAATCTAAGATTGCTTGTTTAAGTGTTGCGTATGTATAACCTGATAATCCTGCCATAGTTAAGCTCTATCATTTATTGGGCCGTATGTACACGGAAAACCACCGCCTGACCCTGTTGAGTTCCATGTAGCACCATTTACTACTCTAGCAAGAAAACTATTTTCTTCTGTGATTACTGTATTAGCGGCATCGGTAACTGTTGTT
>Ga0209337_1002937_pt1 | contig 12104 bp, 14 predicted proteins | sample LinPmetageLP53_FD_184044 | JGI IMG/M metagenome (GOLD analysis project Ga0209337, IMG submission 184044) | Marine viral communities from the Pacific Ocean - LP-53 (SPAdes) (version 2) | ecosystem: Environmental > Aquatic > Marine > Oceanic | place: Pacific Ocean | collected 2010-02-08 | reverse complement strand
TGAAGAATTTGATGAACAGAAATTGTTAAGAGAGTATGAATCATTTAAAAAAGATACTACAACAAATGGAATCTTTGCGCCGTGGGCTATAATGAAAGAGGACTTCCAAAGTATTGGTGGTCACGACCCATTGTATGCTCCACAATCAAAAGAGGATTCTGATATATTTAATAGATTTGTTTTGGCTGGATATGAATTAGTTCAGACTTGGAGTGGATTTGTTTATCATATGACTTGTCGTGGTTCAAGATTTGCTGATGGTGCTAAAAGAAATCCAAATGGTGAAGTGTTTATGAAGAACAGAGAAACAGATGAGTGGTTAGCACAAAACATTAGAAGTACTCGTAACTTTATTCGTAAGTGGGGACACTTTGTAAAACACGATAGTTTATTAAAACCAATCGTTCCACCAAAATATGATATAGGTTTTGTGGTTAAGAATTGTAATGAACAATTATTAGAAGCATTAGAACCCTGGTGTTCAGATATATATGTGGATGATGTAGTCAGAGAAGGATATATTCTTAAAGAACAACCAAACACTTTATTTGATTTAAGTCTGAGAGTAAACCCTATGAAGAATATAGTTATAAATGATATTGAGATTAGGTTTGATGGTAGTAAATTTAACGATAAAAGTTTTCAATACATTCAACAATTATCAGAGATACTTGCTAATGATGAATTAGAAGTTGGTAGTTTTGAATTAGATATATTTGAAATAAAAATTAATAAAATAAAAACATATGAAAAAAATCTTATTAGTTGCAACAATATATAGAGTTGGTGAACGGATATATCCGATAATACCAAAATTATCAAAAAAGTTTAATATTGATGTATTAAAAACTGCTCAGATGGGTAAGGGAATAAATTGGTATGGTGATAATGATTTACGAGCTATATTTGATAAAAAATATAAAAAATATATTAAAAATATATATTATGAACTTCCAAATTTAAGTGATTATGATTTAATAATATTTGATGATGATAGACCAAGAAATGGATTAAAACAAATTTATCAAAAAGCTAAAACTTTAAATATTTTAACCATAGGAAATTTTCACGGCAATAAAGAATTTTGTTCAAAAAATTTAAATAATCAACTGAACAGATGTTGGGACAAAATTCAATTATTTGGATATAAAGATTATCAAAAGCATGTAGAATCAGGAGTAGGGAGTAAAGAAAACTTTTTAGTTGGGGGTATTCCGTGTAACGATTCATTAAAAAAATATGAGAGAACTGATGAGAATATTCTTGTGATTGTTAATTTTTTAGGAAATAGAACAGCACCTTTTAATAGATTTGATGAGAATACATTTCGTAGTTTAGGTTTATTAGATTTACAAAAAGAGTTTAATAAAAAAGTAGTTGTAAAATTAAAAAGTAGAGCTGACCATCCAGATTCACAATCTGATTTTAATTATTTGGATAATATATTACCAAAAAATTTAGATTACGAAGTTATAATGGATGTTGAAGATGATAATAAAATGATGTCAGATTCATTTATTGTAATTTCTGCACCTTCTACATTAGCATTTAAATCTGTACAAAAGGGTATACCTACAGTTCTTTTAGATGGATATGGGCAAATTGGAAATTTTTATGATTTTAAGGGAGTGGTTGATTTAGATACTCAAAAAATATTTGATGAAATAGAAAGACAATACAATAAAGGTAGAGATGAAAAATTTATAAGAAATACTATAGATGGTGGTATTGATTTTACATCTACGGAAAAATATATAAATAATATAAAGGATATAGTATGATAAATGTTTTAACATATAACGCACCTCATAAAAAAACACAAGATTTACTTTTTAGATTAAAGTTAAAAGGGTATAATAATGTAAATGTTTTAGCTACGCCATGGGAGTTTAGAAAAAACTTTAGTCCTCTGATACCTCATCGTAAATTTAATACTTTAGATTCTACTCCTTCAAATTTATGTGAAAAGTTAGGATATAGTTTTTTAGAAATAGAATTAGAAAATTTAAAAATAGGTGATGAATTGATATTAATTGGTGGAGCTGGAATGTTACCAGAGGAAGTTGTCAGTAGTGGTAAAGTAATAAATTCTCATCCAGCATACTTACCGTATGTTAGGGGGTTAGATTCTCTTAAATGGGCGATATATGATGGTAACCCTATCGGAGTTACTACACACATTATATCAGATGAATGTGATGCAGGTAAATTGATAAGAAAAGAATTAGTTCCATTATATTCTTGGGATACATTTCATAGTGTAGCTCAAAGGCAATATGAGATGGAGATTGATATGTTAGTAGATTCTATTGAAGATATAAAAACATCTCCACTTAAAGAATTAAGTACTACTAAGTCTAAACCTCATAGAAGAATGTCTCATAGTCATGAGATGAGATTGATGAATAGATTTCAAGAAATAATTGATAAGGTGGGAATATAATGTTTCTACATATCGTAGGTGCAAGACCAAATTTTCCAAAGGTAAAACCATTAATGGAAGAGATGAGAAAAAACAACATACCTCAAAAGTTATTACATACAGGACAACATTATGATTATTTAATGTCAAAGGTATTCTTTAATGAGTTAGATATACCAGTTCCTGATTTTCATTTAGAGGGTATTGTGGGTAAAACTCACGCAGAACAAACTGGTAATATGATGATTGAATTAGAAAAAGCTTTTGAATCATTAAAACCAAAAGCTATAATTGTATATGGTGATATTAATTCAACATTATCAGCTTCATTAGCAGCTGTTAAATTACACATACCAATTATTCACATTGAATCTGGATTGAGAAGTTTTGATAGAAAAATGCCTGAGGAAATAAATAGAATTTTAGTAGACCATATGTCTAATTATTTATTTTGTATAGATTCAGCATCAGTTGATAATCTAAAAAATGAGGGTATAACTGATGGTGTACATTTGAGTGGAAATCTAATGATTGATACTTTAAGAATGATGGATTTAGAAGATAATCCTTCAGATTCAGTATTGATGACTTTACATAGACCATCTAATGTAGATAATAAAAATAAATTGTTTAAAATATTAAATGATGTTAATTTATTGAATGAAAAGGTTTTATTTCCAGCACATCCAAGAGTTAGTAAAATGATTGATAATCAACAATTCAATAATATAAAAGTTATTGAACCTATGAGTTATAAAGACTTTGTTAAAAACCTTAAAAATTGTAAATACGCCATATCAGATTCGGGTGGTGTTCAATGTGAATCGAGTGTTTTAAATACACCACTAATTACTTTGAGGGATTCATCTGAACATCCAGACACTATAGAATTTGGAACTAATACACTTTGTTTAGATTCATCTGAAATAAAAAATATTAAATTAAAATATTCTAATTATTCACCTAAAAATTGGGATGGAAAATCTGCTAAAAGAATAGTTGAGGTAATTGATGGATTATTATAAAAGTTATTTGGATAATCATTCTAATCCTAAATGTAGATTAATGCACTTTATAGGACAATGGGTTACGATAATATTTTCAGTATTTATATTTTATAATTGGTATTGGTATTTAATTCCATTGATACCATTTATAATATATCCATTTGCTATAAGTGGACATATATTATTTAGTAACAAAGGTGATAAACCATCATTTAAAAAAATGGGATTTGTTAAAGCTAAAATATCTGATTGGATAATGTTTAAAGAGATAATGTTGGGGAGATTAAAAATATGGTAAAATTTGGATTAATAGGAGCTGGTGGTTATATAGCTCCGAGACATATGAAAGCTATAAAGGATACAAACAATGACTTGGTGTCTGTGTTAGACCCAAATGATTCTGTTGGAATAATAGATAGATATTTTCCAAAGTCTTCTTACTTTTGTGAATTTGAAAGATTTGATAGACATATAGATAGATTGAAAAGGATTGGAAATTCCGTAGATTATATCAGTATAGCATCACCAAACTATTTGCATGATTCTCATATCAGATTCGCTTTAAAAAATAATTCACATGCTATATGTGAGAAACCATTAGTACTAAATCCATATAGTATAAATACACTAAAAGAGTTGGAAAAAGAAACTGGAAAAAATGTATATCCAATACTACAATTAAGACTACATCCAAGTATTATTGAATTAAAGAAAAAAATTAAAAAAAGTGCTAGGAAAAACCATAAAATAGTGTTAAATTATATTACACCAAGAGGTAGTTGGTATCATTACTCTTGGAAAGGTAATTATGATAAGTCTGGTGGCATAGCTACAAATATTGGAATACATTTTTTTGATATGTTGTTGTGGATTTTTGGAAGTGTAAAAAATAGTTATGTAGAATATCATACAGATATGAAAGCTAGTGGTTATCTTGAATTAGAAAAAGCTAGTGTTGATTGGAATTTAAGCATTGATAGTAGAGATTTACCACATAATGAATGGAAAGCTTTTAGGTCAATAACAATTGATGGAGAAGAAATAGAATTTTCAGACGGATTTACAGATTTACATACTGAAAGTTATAAACAAATATTAAATGGTAATGGTTTTAGTATAGATGACGCTGAACCATCTTTAAAATTAGTTCATCAGATAAGGAACTCTAAGAAATGATAAAAGATAATTTAATAATTTATGTTTCATCAAGAAATAATTATGATATGCTGAGTGGTGAAGTATTTAAAAATGTAGATACCGAAGGTTTTGAATTTATAAATGTAGATGACAAATCATCAACGGAAGAAATAGAAAAAGGAAAACAAATATGTAAAGATAATAATATTGTTTTTCTTGAAAATAAATCTCGTGGTTGTCAAATGGCGACGCAAACATTGATTGATTTTATAAATGAAAATAGACCAAATTGTAAATGGGTTATATGTTTTCAACACGATTGTTATCCCATAACTAAAAACTTTTTTAGTAGAATAAGTAAATTAATTGATGATGATAAGTTAGATGATTTTGGTTCACTTGGGTTTAATAGAATAGATATGGGTAAACATACACCAGGTGCTTATAATAAATGGGTTAATGGTGAAAAACCACTTGGAATGCTTGGGTTAGCTCATTTATCTGTATTGGACGCGTCAGGTAGATGGTTACAACCAGATAGAAATGCATGGTTGTTACAAAATGATGATTGGAGAAAACCACTTTCAGTAGAAATAAATGCATGGACATCTTTTGGTATAAATGTTAATAATTGGAATAAATGTATAGAACCTACTGATGATTATCATTTTCATTTATGGGCTCCAGATATATCTATACAATTTTTATATCATAATTATCATAATTTGGTTTTACCTGATTTATATTTAATGAACAGACAAGAACTTAAAGCTAATTATTCAATTGATGTAAATTCTGCTCACTCTGCAAGAAAAGGTAATGAATATCATTTTGGTCACTACGAACCATCACATGAAGCGTGGAAAGAAAGATGGGGTTGGACATATGGAAAGCCGTGGGATGAATTTGAATCTATAAAAGAAAGTTATAAAGACACATTAATATATGACTTTTGGCATCATGACATTTCAAAAGGCCCTATCAAAACATTTAATTTAGGAGAATATTAATGAAAATAATGATTACTGGTGTATGTGGTTTAATTGGTTCTCACTTAACAGATGAATTATTATCAAGAGGTTATCAAGTGATAGGTGTAGATAATCTATCTTTTGGGAACATAAATAATATATCCAAAGCATCTAAAGATGATAACTTTACATTTATAAATACAGATATTAGAGAAACAAATTTTTGGATGTTAAGTAAAGATTGTGAAGATGAGGTATCATGTGATTGTGATTTAACAGATGTTGATGTTGTATTTCATTTAGCAGCATACAAAAAAGCACCAAAAGACTCAGTAGATTCGTCAGATGTGATGTTAAACAACGCAGATATGATACAGAGTATAACTCAATATGTAAAACAGATAGATAGTTTTTTGATATTTACATCAACATCTGATGTATATGGTAATTCAAAAGAATTTTTAGAAGACGAAAGTATAACTATAGGTCCACCAAATGTTGAAAGATATTCATACGCTATGTCAAAGTTTTTTGATGAGCAATTGTTATTAAATATGGTAAACGAAAATAAAATAAAATGTATTATTCCAAGAATATTCGGATGTTTTAGTGAGAGGTCTAATAGTGGTTGGTCTGGAGGACACATCCCATTATTCATTGATAAGGCTTTACATAATGAAGACATCACAATTCATGGAGATGGAAAACAAACAAGAAGTATGACTTATGTATCAAACATAGTTAATGGTTTAGTTAAGATTTTAGATGAAAGAGATAACTTAAATGGTGAAATAATCAATATAGGTTCTTCACAGGAGATGAGTGTTTTAGATTCTGCAAAACTGATAGTTGAGTTATGTAATTCAAAATCAAAAATAAAACATATATCTCAACAAGAGGCCTTTGGTAATTATAAAGAAATTAAAAGAAGAAGAGCTAATACAAAAAAAGCTTTTAAGTTATTGGGATGGAAATGTAAAGATGATTTTACAGATAAACTAAAAGAAGTTATAAAAAGTCTAAGGGATAAATAAATTATGCCAGTTATTATAAGAAATATATTTGAAGAATATTGTACTGAAACATTTGATGTACAACAAACTATAGCAGTGAACAGTGGCACATCAGCCTTGATTGCTCCATTATGGTCTATGGATTTAAAACCTGATGATGAGGTTATCACCACACCATTTACATTCATTGGTACATCCAATGCAATATTAATTGCAGGTGCGAAACCAGTGTTTGTAGATATTAATGAAGACGATTTTTTAATCGACCCAACTAAAATTGAAGAAGCAATTACAGATAAGACAAGAGCGATATTGCCTGTTCATTTATTTGGACAAGTATGTGATATGGATTCGATTATGCAGATAGCTAGATTAAATAATCTTGTGGTTATAGAAGATACTGCTCAATCATTTAGCGCAGAATACACAAGTTATGAAGGTTGGACAAAAATGGCTGGGACTATTGGTGATGTGGGTTGTTTCTCATTTCATAAAACTAAACCTATGTCAACCTTTGAGGGTGGTATGATTACAGTTAATCAGAACTCAAGATTAGATGGAGATAAAATAAGGTCTATTACAAATCAAGGACAAGTAGGTAAATACAATCACGAGTATCTTGGATTTAATTTTAGATTAGCAGAACCATTATGTTTACAAGCATACCACAATATGAAACTACACATGGAAGGTACTAAGGCAGAATTAGGTAAAAGAAATTGGAGACACGGACATTATCCAAAAGTGGTATATGACCAACCAATATATAAAAAAATGGGAATAAAAGGTGATTGTCCTATCGCGGAGAAAGTAGCTAGTAAAATTAAACATCCGAGTGAACTATGAAAATACTTTGTTTAACACCAATCAAACATTTAGATGGAATATATAAATACCTTGAAACATTTGGTGAGGTAGATTATGAACCAGATATGAATGATTTTGATTTTTCTTTTGTTGATATGGATAAGTATGATGTAATATTTTGTAATCCAAATAAACAGAACTACAAGTTAGATAAAGATATTTTAGAAAATTTCAATGGAACTATACTAACAGCTAGCACTGGTTTAAATCACATTGATATTGAGTATTGTAAAAGTAGAAACATTAAAGTACTTTCCTTAACAAAAGACTATGATTTGATAAATGATTTACCATCAACAGCTGAGTTAGCGTTTGGATTAATGTCATCAATAGTCAGAAATATACCAAGTAGTTTTGATGATGTAAAAAAAGGTAATTGGGATTATGATTCACATATGGGACATCAGTTAAGAGGTAAAATTATAGGATTGATTGGTTATGGTAGACTTGGTAAAATGATGGAAACTTATTGTAATGCTTTTGGTATGACTGTTAAGATACACGACCCATATGAAGGTTATGATGATTTGGATTTAGTTTCAAGAGAATCAGATATTATTTCACTACATGTTCATGCTAACGATGAAACAAAACATATGATTAATAAAAAAGTTCTAGGAAAATTGAAAAATAATTCGTATATTGTAAATACCTCTCGTGGGGAAATAGTAAACGAGAATGATATTGTAGAATCTTTAAGAAATGGAAAACTTAAAGGATACGCTACGGATGTGATAGAAGATGAGTACGGAGATAGACAAAATAGTCCAATACTCAAAGGAGTTAAAGAAGGATTAAATATAATAGTTACACCACATGTTGGTGGTATGACTTGGGAAGGGCAACAAAAAGCTTATATGTGGTCAATAGAAAAACTTAAAACATTATGAAAATATTAACAATAATACCAACTAAATTAGATTCAACAAGACTTAAAGAGAAAAATATTCAGATGATAAGTGGTAAACCAATGTTTCATCATTCTATAGAATATGCAAAAAATACAAAACATCAGAACAAAATTATTGTATCTTCTGAAAGTAATAAGGTAAATGATTTGTTACCAAGTGATGTATTTTTTCATAAAAGAGATTTAAATTTATGTGGTGAAGTTGAGGTGGTGGATGTATATCTAAATGTTATTGAAAAAGTTGATGAGAAGTTTGACTATGTTGTATGTTTACAACCTGATAATCCTGATAGAACAAATACTTTTGATGATTGTTTAGACTACATAGTGAAAAATAACTATGATGATTTAATTACAATAAATGATGATTATAAAAGAAGTGGTTCTGTAAGAATATTTAAGTATGAACATTTAAAAAATAATTTCGTCAGTAAAAGAATGGGAGTTATAAGAGATAGTGCGACTGATATTCATTACGAACAAGATTTAAATAAAGTTAAGGAAAAGTATGACTAAATTAATAGCAGAAATAGGTTGGAATCATATGGGTGATATGACATTAGCTAAAGATATGATTTGGGCAGCAAAAGAAAGTGGTGCTGACTTTGCTAAGTTTCAAACTTGGAGTGTAGACAGATTAAAACCAGGTGTTTGGGATACTGATGGTAGAAGACAAATATATGAAAATGCGGAGTTAGATTTAGATAAACATTTTGATTTAAAAAATTATTGTGATGAGGTCGGTATTGGATTTATGTCATCTGTGTTCTCTATAGAAGATGCTAAATTGTTAAAGAATGTAGTTACAGATTATGTTAAGATACCAAGTTTTGAATCAAGAAATTCAAAATTGATTTCTTATTGTAAAGACAATTTTGATAAACTTTTAATATCAACTGGTACATCAAGTTGGAATGAAGTGAGAGAAAGTGTTCGACATTTGAGTTGTGGTAAATTTGTATTATTACATTGTGTTTCATCATACCCATGTAACTTAGATATTGTTAATTTACCACGAATAGATAGTTTAAAAAATATAGGATGTGGTATAGCCGGATATAGTGACCACACTCAAGGAATAGAAGCTTCTGTATTATCATTAGGATATGGTGTAGATTATATTGAAAAACATTTTACAATAGATAATGATTTACCTGGTAGAGATAACAAGTTTGCAATCTTACCCAAAGATATGAAAAGATTAAGTGAATATATTAAAATATCAAATAAAGTTATGGACAGTAAAGGTTCTGATTTTCAAGAATGTGAATTAGATTCAAGAAATAATTATACAGGAAGATTTAATGGATAGTATATCAATACTGATGAGGTGTAGAAATGAAGAGAGTTATATTGGATATGCCATCCAATCTGTATTAGATACATTTGATAATCCAGAAATAGTGATTGTTAATAATGATTCAATTGATGAATCTATTAGTATCGCTAAAAGTTTTACATTTAGTAATATAAAAGTTCACAATATGAAGTCCTATACACCAGGTAAATCTTTAAACTATGGTGTAACTAAGTGTTCTAATGATTATGTATTGGTTTTATCAGCTCATTCACAAATTATAAATTGTGAGTTTGGAAAAATAAAAAATTTATTAGATAAACATTGTGTAATTGGTGGAAAACAAATTCCTATTTATAGAGGTAAAAAAATAACACCAAGATATGTTTGGTCTAATTTTGAAGAGCATGATATAGTAAATCAATTTAGCAAAAGTGAAAATAGATATTTTTTACATAATGCATTTGCATTTTATAAAAAAGATGTTTTGATAAAGTACCCATTTGATGAACATTTAGCTGGTAAAGAGGATAGATATTGGGTTAATGATAGAATTGAAAATGGTATGAAATCTTATTATGATTCAGATACCATTTGTCATCATCATTATACAACTAATGGTGCAACTTGGAAAGGTATTGGTTAATGAGAGCGTTAGTAACAGGTGGTGCAGGATTTGTTGGGGCTAATTTAGTTAATAGATTAGTTGATGAGGGACATGAAGTAATTATATTTGATAACTTATCGACTGGTAGTCAATATAATATAAACAAATTAGCTAAATTGTTTTTAGTAGATATATCACATAATGAATATTTTAAAGACAATAAAATGGATGATATAGTGAATGGTGTTGACGTAATATTTCACATGGCAGCTTTACCAAGAATTAAACCATCATTCGAAAATCCAAAAGAAGTTTCTGATGTTAATGCTGGGGGAACTCAAAATATATTAGAATTAGCTCGTAAATATGAGATACCTGTTGTGTATGCTGGTTCAAGTTCATTTTGGGGTGGTGTTTATAAAAATCCATATACATTCAGTAAATGGCAAGGTGAAGAGTTGTGTAAAATGTATGAACAAATATATGGATTATCAATAACTATATGTAGATTCTATAATGTTTATGGTGATTATATGCCAACAGAGGGTAGTTATAGAACAGCTTTGTCTATATTTTTAGAACAACATAGGAGTGGTGAACCTTTAACAATTACAGGTGATGGGGAACAAAGAAGAGATTTCACACATGTCGATGATATAGTTGATGCTATGATGAAAGTTGTTCAATTAAATAAATGGGGTAGTGTTTATGAATTAGGTAGAGGTATGAATCACTCTATAAATGAAGTAGCTGATATATTTGGTGGTGAGCGAGTTTACATAGATGAAATACCAGGTGAAACAAGAAACACATTGTGTAAATCAGAGTTAGCTAGAAAAAAACTAAAATGGAAACCAAAAAATAACTTAAAAGAATGGTTGAAGGAGATATTATGAAAATAGGGATAATAGGAAATGGATTTGTGGGTAGTGCTGTAAGATACGGATTCTCACCTAATACAGGATGTGATGCGGAAATTAGAGTACATGATAAAGACCCATCTAAATCAACTCATACATTAAACGAAGTTGTTAATGATTCTGATTATATATTTTTATCAGTTCCAACACCATCAAATAAAGATGGTTCAATAAGTTTAGATATAATTTATGATGTATTTAAGGATATAGATGAGGTTTATGATTATGAACAAGATTATCAACCAGTAATATTAATAAGGTCTACCGTAACTCCAGGAACAACTAGAAAAATACAAGGTGAGTATCCAAGAATGAATATTGTATTTAATCCTGAATTTCTTACAGAAAGGTCAGCTAAGTTTGATTTCATTAACCAATCAAGATTCATTGTAGGAGGAAGTTGGGGTAATACAATAAAAGTTGAACACTTGTATAAATGGAGATTTGGAGAATCTATATCAGTTATCACTACAAATTATGAAACTGCTGAGTTAATTAAATATATGAACAATTGTTTCTTTGCCACAAAGGTATCATTCTTAAATGAAATGTATCAGATAGCAGAAAAGTGTGGAGCTGATTGGGATATGGCTGTTGAGGGATTTGTTAGGGATGGTAGAATAGGTCATTCTCATATGAATGTTCCAGGTCCAGATGGGAAATTTGGTTTTGGTGGTAGTTGTTTTCCCAAAGATATACAGGCTATGATTAATTTTGCTGACACTCTTGGAGTTCCATCAAATGTCTTAAAAGGTGCTTGGAAAACAAATTTAAATGTAAGACCAGAACAAGATTGGAAAAAATTAAAAGGTAGAGCTGTTGTTGAAGAATAAAAAGCTTGTTTATTAACAAAATTATCCTTATATTAGTACTATATAATATGATAAAAGGAGAAAAAAAATGATGAAAAACATAATTAAATATATATTTATATACACGATTGGTATGTTGTT
>Ga0209337_1002936_pt1 | contig 12104 bp, 9 predicted proteins | sample LinPmetageLP53_FD_184044 | JGI IMG/M metagenome (GOLD analysis project Ga0209337, IMG submission 184044) | Marine viral communities from the Pacific Ocean - LP-53 (SPAdes) (version 2) | ecosystem: Environmental > Aquatic > Marine > Oceanic | place: Pacific Ocean | collected 2010-02-08 | reverse complement strand
ACCCTCTATTTCTACTAGCTGAGTGCCAGTTTCAATAAAGCGAAATATGTCCTGCGAAATACTTGTGGATAGAATACTTTTAGATACTAATGTTTCTGTAAGCACCTCACCTGTAGACACTGAAACTAATCTTAATGATATAGTAACTGTATCTTCTCTGTAAGATTTACTATTCCCGATGCCTAAGTATCGTGCACCGATGCCCCCAGATTTTAGATTAGCTTCATAGCTAATTACTCCACCCTGAACTAATAGCCCTGCAAAAAGCAAAGGCTTCATCTTATTCTCTTCCTCAAATTCTTTTCGAGTTGACCTAATAAGTTGACGTTCTTTTGTAAGGTCATCTAGACCTACTCTTTCTACTACCCTAAAAAAATTACCGTTGGACGTATGCTTAAAAGCCCTGATTAGAAATGCTTCAGGGGCTTGAGTGACGGCTGTGCTAAAGAGAGCGAACGTGCTGTTGCTTCTTCGTTGACCTGTCATATCCCTAAAACTATTAGGGTATATAGCTATGGTTGGTTTGTTTTTAGCCGCAGGTAAGTTCTTTAGTTCTTCTGATTGTAGGTCTAGTGTTGATGTCGGTTGTATTTTCTTTGTTAAAAATAAATCGTCATTAGCATTAAAGACTGCACAACTAGAAAGTAAAAGTACCGATAGGCAAAGTGATAGTCGTAGTTTCTCCATTTGAGTCCGTGATAGTTAGGGTTATATATACACCATCACTACTATATGTAATGGTATTACCTTCTAATTCTATAGTTCCTTCTGAGCTAGGGTTCTCTCCAAATAAGTTTTCTACTAGCTGTCTTGAAAGCTGTGCATAAATTCTAGATTCTAAGTTTCTTACAAATCTAGCAAGTGTTGTGTTTTCTTTGTCTCTTTCAATCTCATCTTGCAAAGCCTTGAGTTCTGCCTTGAGTGATAATTTTCTTGAGTGCTCTTGATTTTCAATCGTAAGGTAGTGTGAGCTTGTGTTGTTCCCATTAAAACTAGGGCTTTTAAATTTAAATATTTGCTCGTCTGCTAAACTGTGTACTGAATAAAAGACTACAACCATACACCAAAAAAATACACAGATTGTGCAGTTTCGTATTGATTTGTAACTTCTAAACGTAGGTTTTAATTTCATTTTTATTCTATCCATCCTTTTAAAATATTAGTCATAATCAAGCAAGCACAAACAAGATTAATTAAAAGAATAATAGTTCGTATAATTGTAATTTGGTTTTCTACAGGTGCTGTATCTTCATCGTTAAATGAACCCAATGAATATTTCCACACTTTCCATAATTTTGACATTACTAATCTTTCCTTTGGTCTTCTCTGTCTGATTTTGCTATTTTGTCTGTGTCAATTAAATTAGGTACTCCTAATAAAGTTTTAAGAAGTACGTCTTGTCGTATAGATTGATTATCTAAAGCCCTTACCCTATCAATTAATGATACGATAATACCATACTGGCTGTCGAGTTTTGTAGATACCCTCTCTTCCATAGTATCTAAACTTGTTTGAACCTTTTCATCTAGTGTATCTAGTTTAGTTTCCATGCCGTCAATAATTCTGTTGATAAGTTTAGACACGAACCAACCTAGACCCATTGCGGCGGCAATAGGAAATCCGACTTCTGTTATAAAGGTTACAACTTCAGACACTATTTATCGGGAGTATGTGATGCACCAAAATAAAAACTAATCACAGCACTTGCTAAACCACCGAGGTAGCCGAGCACTAAGTTAATAAGAGCTTCAGAGTTTTGCTCTGGTGGTTGTAGGGTAACGAGAAATATATATCCCATGAATCCTCCAACAACTGTTACGCCTATTATTCTTGCTGTCCAATCCTTTGAAAACTTTCCACGAGCATCCTGCTTATCTTGAGTTTCTAATTCAAATACGTCTACGTCCAGTTCCTTCATTTGGATTTCAAAAGCATTCTCTGCTTTTTTAAGCTCTAACATTTGTTCAGGCGTTGCTTCCGCTACAGCCTTTTCTATGGCTTTAGGTGTGTTAGGACACCCAAGTACATCAGCTATCATGTTAGCCGCCATACCACCCATAGGACCGCCTAGAGCAGTACCTAATGTAGGAGCTACTGCACCTATTAAATTCTTTAACAAATTCTTCATTCGGATACTCCTATTACCATCATTTGTAGTTCTCTACTACGTCCACCTACTTGATTAAACCAACGACTGTCTTCCATTTCAACAGCCATCTGTTTCCAGTTACCTTCTTTACAAGCCTTTAACATATTCTTAAACTTAGAAAGTCTTGTACCACCTAAGTTAAAACACATGTTGACTAGTACATGTTGGATAGTTGTAGGTAGTCTATTAAAAGAAGGTATGCTACCATAAATATGAGCCGCTTCTTGATAGTGTTTATTGAAATCATCTGTAAAATATAAGTCAACAACTTCTTGTGTTACAGGCGTACCCACTTCCCAAGTATACTCAGGGTCTTGTGGTTGACATAGATGTCCTATGCCTAAAGTTTTATAGCCTAAACTATCTTCGTATATTTTTAAGACCTCGCCTTCGTGCCTTTTAATATCTGCTTTACAATCTTCTATATTCATAATCCTAATCCTTTCATTTGAGATTTCAACTCTCTATCTTCCAAATCTTGTACGGCTTTTGAGGATGCGTTAAACGGTAACCCTGTTTGCCTGTTAATCATTTCGTCAGGTTCTTCCTTGACGTTAGGTACGTTCATAACTAACCCACCTCTTGCGTATTGTTTTGCTTTGTACTTCTTAGTCTTACTAGTCTTACCACGTGCCGCACTTCTCATTTCTTTTCTTATGTCAGCAGGTATTAAACCATATCCTGGCACGTTAGTAACTAATATTTCTGGTATGTTTTTTCTATATAGTATACCATCAATAAAGTCTTGTGGCAATGGTCCTGCAAAAGTTTTAGCTATAGATGTTAAAGTTCCTGCATTTCTGTCGTATTCATTATCATACTTTGCGGCATAATCAAAAGGACCAATACCACCCCATCTACGCACAGCCTCAAATATTAATGTACCATCATCTTTATCTCTACCTGTTTCGTAGTCTTTTAAGTTTTCACCTTGACTTCTAATTGTATTACCTATATGAGCTACTCCACTCATCAATAGTACAGTAGGTATTACTTTAGGGAGAGACTGAGCAGGACTGTTAACAGCTTCGTTTGCAAATCTTTTAAGTATAGTATTATTAAATACTGTAGGATATCCTGCAAACTGTACTAGTAATTGTGCCGCAGGAGTAGAAAACCATAAAGGTCTGTTAGCTTCCGCAGTACTAGGGTTAAGAATAATTTCCTTAACAAATCTGTTAGCTCCTGAAGTTACTTTTTCTGTATAAAAAGGTTGTGTTCTAGCAAATTCATTATCAAAAACCCCTTTCTTTAAAGAACTATTATACCATTTAACAGCTTCTTTTGCATCAATACCTAAATCACCTAACTGCTTGGTAAGATATTCTTTATTACCTTTACCTGTAGCAAGTTTTTCAGCATTCTGCCTAATCAATCTTTTACCAGTAGTAAACGATGCAAGCTGTACTGCCTTTGTCCATTGAGTTAGTAAATTAACTTTAAAGAATCCTTGCTGTATTGTTTTTGCCCAAGGACCATGCATTCCTTCTCCTGCTAATCCTTCTATTCTTTCTTGTACTGCTTGCTCTAAAGCTAATCCAGTTTGATAAAGTTCTCCCCAAGCTTCATCATCTATATCTTTTATACCCTTAACTCTTTTACGTAAGACTCCACGTTGAAAACCTTTAATACTTCTATCAACAATACTTGAACCTTCTTTTGCAAGAGCACCTGCAATATCAGCAAGAACCTGTGGAGCATCTGCTTTGTTTGCTCTGCTTAAAAGCAAGAAAGGTTCTGTTACACTTGACAATGTAGCAAAAGGTAAATGAGCCATTTGTTGGGTAAGTTTACCCCAATCTGCCGCACCTCTAGCCCACGCAGTTTTCTTAAGTGTAGACTGTGCATCAGTTTCAATACCTGTAACACGCCTGTGCATATTTGTTAGTCTAGTAGCAACATCTTCAGCTTCTGTTTTGGTCATACCACTATCTGTTAATTCTTTTATAATAGGTTGTAGTTGATTTTTATCAAAGTCTACAACATTTCTACCAAAGAATTTCTTTCGTTCAATAGTTCTAGCCGCATTAGTAAAGTAATCTTCTAAGATTGTTTGTGTATCATTTTCTAAAACAAAAGCAATTTTATTATCATCAATATTTGTAAACCGTCTAGCTTGTAAATAACCTGCTGAGTCACCGACAACTTTATCTTTAGTCATCATTTTAATTTCAAAAGGTGTCCATCGTTGTTGTAACATATCTGAAACAATACGGTTAGCTTTATTTTTTTGAGCTAATGCTAAATCACCACCAGCTTGCTTTAAAAAATCTACCCCAAAAATTTCTTCATCAATACCCACAGCATCTTCTTTAATACCTGTGACTTTAATATCATCTGATGTTTTAATAGTAATTTCATCTATTGTGTTTAAAGGGTTGGCATGACCTGCTTCAATTAAAAGTTCTTCAAACTTTGCTCTATTTTCTTGTTTAGATAAAGCTGTGTAATTAAATAAACGAGGCATAAAACCACCTTTATTTATTGTGTTAGCTTTAAATAATCCTTCAGCATTTAAATCATCATATGTTTTATCTAATAAATTTCTAATGCCTGACTTACCATCAAATTTGATTCCAGTCTTAGTAACTGTACCACCATAAGAAACTGCAAGGTCTTGAGTTATTTTTATCCCCTCGTATTCTTCACCAATTAATTCTCTAATCCACTTTTTACCATCTACAGCTTGTGCTTTAGTAGAAACAATTTTTTTATCTCTTAATAAAAAATTCATAGCTTCAGATTGGTCTGTAGCTAATCTAGCTCTAAAGCCTACTCTGTCTAAAAGATTTAAAGATTTAGCTAATCCAAAATTATACATACCCATTCTACGACCAAGAGCTAAACCATAAGAATCTTTCTTAACAATGTTTTCACCTTGACTTGTAAGAGTACTGTCGTAGTCATACCTAAACTTACCAAGCAACTCTTTTAATAAAGGTGATTTGTCAATATGAGATAAAAAGGCTGTTGTTGGTTTACCCACTGTGTTAGCAATAGTACGATGTAAAAAATCTTTAGCCTTTTCAGAGTTGTTCATCTCTAAAGGCTCTGATACAGCATCATCTAATCTAGAATCTTCAAGAACTTCTTGTCTTGTCTTAGCACCAGCAACATCATTAATTACATCTTCGTTACTAAATTTAAATTCTAACTGTTGGTGACCTTCTGGCATGTCAGTAACAGGAACATTATCTACAGAGTCATCTATTTTAAGTGCCGCTTTTTCTTCTGCTTTCTTTAAAGCTTTGTTATAAGTAGCCGCACGTACACCGCCTCCTAATAAACCACCAAAGGTAGCACCTAATAATGTAGAAGCTTGTAAGCTTGTAAAGTCTATTTCATCCTGTAATCCTAAATCTATATCAATATCTTGGATAAAGTAATTGTGTAATCCACCCCACGCCATTCCTTCAGCCGCACCGAACAACGCACTTTCCTTTAAAGCTTTAGTTTTAAGTTGTGACTTAGTAAATTGTTTTACGCCTTGTTGTGCCGCAGTACCTAAAGCGGCTCTGGCTGTAATTGATTGACCACCAGTAGGTATTGCAAATAAAGCTGTAAGAATATTTAATGGGTCAGCAACCACATCAACACCAACATCAGCTATCATTTTAAAGCGTTCTTTCCAATTACCTATTTCTGCATTGTTAAACTCTTTTCTTAAATAAGTATAGTCTTGCTTTTGTTCTTCTGTCCAGTTACCTGTTTGAAAAGAACGTGCAATAGCAGAACTTAAACTATACTCAGAGTCTCGTAGGTACTCAAAAATATCCTCGTTGCTACCAATACCATCTAAGAATCTAGCGGCTTTGTCAGCAAACTCTGGAGCTTCTTTAAGTTGAGTTAGAGTTTTTTTACCTGAACGAATAGACTCTACATTAGATTGCTCTAAGTCTGGTTCAGATATAAAAGTATCATAACCTTCAGGGTTTTCAGAATAAGAGTCATCGGGAGTATACAAGAAATCTACTTCTTCTTCCTCGCTCTTTCTTTTTTCCTCTTCTATTTCCTGTAAATATAATTCAAATTGTGTAAGCATTTAAAATTTCCTATGCAAATTTACCAAAATTTATTTTACCTAAATTAATCTTGATTGGGCTTCCTTTTCCTGGTTTACTTCCAAAATATTTAGCTACTTTACGTGGTCCTAAATATAAAGGATTAGCAAATATAACTTTCATATCTGTCATAAAGGAATCTATAGTTACTTCATTATCAGCATCATTAAAGTCATAAGCATCTTCTATTATAACTTCTCCTTTATCATTTTGATAGACTGAAGCTTGTCCTAAAAATGTTTTTAAAGCATATTCAGGACTTTTAAATGATTTAGTTACAGGGTTTTCTTCTCTTGACATTCCTACATCACCGAATTTAGTTCCTGTATTATAATCATCATACTCTAATTTACCTTTACTTAAAATTGTAGGAGTTATTAAAGTTCTCATAGCTTCTAATTCATCAGTACTTAAATCTTTTTCAGTAACTTCTTTATCTCCACCAATAAGGTCATAAGCTAATTGTCTTATGTTAATTGGTAAAATTCTATTATTTTTTATTTCTTCAGGTTTTTCTTCATTAATATTTTCTAAAGCAACTTTTATTATTCTTTCTTGAGGTTCTTCTATCGAACTTACTTGTTGTATATTTTCGTCAGTATTGTTAAAAAGTTGTGCTGTTTTATTTTTTTTAGATTCTCTTTCTAAAGCAACATCTAATTTTCTTTGTGCTTGTTTTATATAAGATGTTCCACCACTTAACTTACCTCGGTCTCCTATACGTTTTTGATTTTCTAAATTTTTTCTAAGTTCAATAATTTTATCAGACTCAATAATTTTATCAGACTCAATAATTTTTGGTGTATTTCTTTTTTCGGTAGCAAAGTCTTCTAAAAAAGACTGCATATCTTGTCCAAAGTTTACATCTATCTCATCTTCTAAAGCTGATAGCCTAATATTCCTTTCTTGTTCTGAGCCAGCAGTACGTGCAATATTTTCTACTTCGTTTTTAATAGCTACTTTTTTCTGCTCTGGTTTCATTTGTGTATAAGAAGTACCTAGTTTAAGTTCTCCTCTTTTAGTTACATCAATACCATCACCCAGTACATTTGCTAACCCTACACTGTTATAAATAGCAGGTAAAGTTCCGTAAGAGTTATATGCTACGTCATCAATTTTAAAATATTCAGAATCTTTAAAGCCTTCATTAATTGCCAACATTGCAGAGAACTGTACTCTAGATGGACGGTCAGACATGATTTGTTTAAACTCTGCAAAACTTTTTCTGCCTTCTCCTTTCTTGCCTTCAGTGTTCTGATATACATTTTGTAAAAACTTTCTATCTTCTTTTAATCTAAGACTTAAAGCTGATACATCTACAATGAATGCTTCTTTTTGTGCAGGTTCTTTTTCTAATTCATCTAATAAATCTGTAACATTATCATTACTAATGTTAGTCATTACTACTTTACTACCACCCAACTCACTAGGGTAGTTACCAGACTCTATATTTCTAGCCATTTCTGCCAGTGGTCCAGCCGCAAAATCTCCAACTTCGGTTCTTAGATTAACGTGTGCCTTACCTCTAGCTCTTTCTCTCCAACGTGTAGGAGATTTACCAGCTTCAGCTAATGCATTATCAACAATATTATTAGTCATGCCTTTTAAATTTAAAGCTTGATTAATATCTCGCATAGTCGGACCAGCTAAATCTATTTCAGTAGCAGGGCTAAATATATCAAAGCCGCCTTTAAATTTAAACTTGTCGTTAAACAATCCTAATACTCGTTTAAAGCCTCCTACAAGATTACCTTGACTACGTGCTTCAGCTAATACTTTTTGATAATTTCTTTTTTCATATTGAGTTAAAGTGTGTGAAGTTAATCCCATACCTCTTTCAAATAAATCAATTCTTTCCATGTCTTTATCACCAACATTAAAAAGATTTTTTAATTCAGCTTCATATTTTTTATAGTTATCATTTTCAAGATATCGTTTTGCATATTGTTTTGTTGCTATATCAACTGTATTATTATAAACACTAGTATTATACAAAGTGTCAAACTCTTCACCACTAGACGCTTTTATTTTTTGGTCTATTAAAGGTAATATTTTTTTCTTAAAGGAAGCATAGTCTTCACTCTGCTCAAATGAGTTAACACGTGAATCAATATCTCCACCTTTGTCTTCCCATTTATTACCTATAGTAGATACAATACTTGAAGTTACACCTATCTGTTTAGAATCATGTTCATTATTTAATATTTCAAACTTATGAAAATCTTCTAATTCTTTAGCACGTTTATTATATTGACTCTTCATAACTCCTTGACCCAACATTAAAACAGCTAAAGCTTGTTGAATCCTGTCGTTCTTCTTAGACCTCTTAGCCGCTTTCTTAGCCGCATCGTCTTTCTTTTGCAATAGAGATGAACCAAGTTCGTCAATACTCATGCTTGAATAATTATCTAATACCATTGTTAAACTCCTGTTTTACCTAATAAACTTGGTTGGTCTTGTAAGGCAGGTTTTTGTTTCTGTAAAATACTTTCTCTTAGTTTTGTACTATCTAAAGTTTTTAGTTGTTCTTTAATATCACCACCTACTGAGGCAGGATTTATTTTCTGCACTACTGCGTCTTTAAATCCACCGCCTTCAGGGATTTTATTACGTTGTGCTCTAACAGATTGTACATCTAAATCAGCACCTTCTTGGTCATCATCATCAATTTCTACTTCAGTATCATCACGGTTAAGTACAGGATTAATACCTGCCTTTTCTGCAATAGCTAATAGCATATACATAGTAGGCTCTAAAAGACTTAACATCATATCTGGATTCCACTTACCTTTCTGGAAACCTGCTGTTAATAGTAAGTTAGCTATGTCAGCAACTGGAGTCTTTTGAGACATTAGTGTTGCAACAGTAGTTAAGTTCTCTTCCTTTAAAAGGTCAAAGAATATTTTTTCAGTAGCCACTTTAACAGAAGTTATTTCAGGAGCTTTCTCCCAAGGATAAGGATTAGATGGGTCATTCGTTAATGACTGCCCTGCTGTTGGTCCTTCAAATAAATGTTCTTCAGCTTCTTTAGCTATTGCGTCTGGATTAACCATATGCTCTACCTCCTAATTGTGCTCTGAGAAATGCTTCATAGTCAAAACCATAACCACCAACGTCTGTTGGATTTACATTATTTTGAATACCCCTGTAAGCTAAATATTGTGAAGCAGGGTCTTGGTCGGGATTAAAGTCTGCAAAGTTTACAAACTGTGGTTGCTCTAAACTATTAGAAAAGTTTTGTTGCCTTAAAGAAGACTGCTGTATGTCTGCTTGTCCTTTAAAGTAATCACTTTTTCTGTCAGCAAGAAAAGCTTCTTGTGCTTCTGCCGCTTCTTCTGCCGCATTAATTTGAGCACCTGCACTTCTTGTAGCTTCAATAGGTTTATAAGCGGCATACTCTTTACTAGAAGTAATCCTGTCTTTAAATGAAAGCTCTTTATCTTTAAGAGTTGTAAAAATACTATCTTTAGTTTTATCAACTACAGTGTCAGCAACTACTTCTTCAGTTACTTTACCTGCTACTTCTTCAGTTACTTTAGCTGTTACTTCGTCAGTTACTTTACCTGCGGCTTCTTCAGCAATTTCACCTGCTACTCCGTCAACAATTTCACCTGTTGCTTCAGTAACAACTTCACCATCAACAAGAGTTTCTTTGCCGTTTACAACTTCACCTACCCAGTTTCTTAAACCTGTTCCGATGTCAGAACCTGCACTAAATACGTTTCCTATTTTATTAAGACCGCCTTCAATAGCACCCGATACTGTATTCCAAACTTTACCAAAAGCACCAGATACTTTAGACCCAACAAATTTTATACCCCTGAAAATACTTCCAAAGATAGTGTTAGCACCTGCTCCTCCTACTCCGAGCCAGCCCCCAATGGCACTTCCTATTCCTGGCAATATAAAAGATAAAGCAAGAGAACCTAATGGTCCTAACTTACCAAAAGCTTTAGCAATTTTACCTAAACCTTTCTTTAGTTTCTTCCCTATCTTTTTAAATACGTTACCGATTTGTTTTGCTTTTTTTCTTAACCATCCCATTAGTTTAACCACCCATTTATTAAAGTTCCGATTGCTGACAGATTACTACTCCAGTTACTCTCTGAAGAAGCACCAGTATCATTTCCCAAAGCCGCTGTGTATATTGAAGTCTTTCTAGTCTGTTCATTATCCCAACGTCTAAAGTTAAAGTCTGCTTCGTCACGTAGTTCTTGCCATAAGAAGTTTTGTGCCGAGGCTGTGAGTCCAAATGCATTCTGTGCGTTCTGTTGATTAACTGCATTTTGTGCCGCAGTGTCTGCCGTGTTCGCTTGTCTACGCCATGCTACATTAGATTGTGCTATGGCTGTTTCATTCTTCGTATTAAATTCTTCCCTTGCAAAGTCTTGCTGTGCGTTGAATTTACTTACGTCTGTTTTAAGGCTTGCTTCAAGTTTGTTAGCTTCTGCTTCGTTACCAACTCTTCGTGCCTCTGCAACATTAAGAGCTTGTTTATTAAACTGAGTCATTGCATTTTGTTGTTGTGCATTAAACTGATTATTAGCCTGTGCTAAATTAGCCATGTATTGGTCAGTTTGTGTTTGATTCTGTGCATTAAACTGACGAGATACATTTTCAGCAGATTGATTTGACAACAACCTTTGTTGTTCTTGTTGTGCCTTCATCATATTAGCTTGCTGTTCATTACTAAGATTAGCCATATCTCTAGTCAAGAAGTTTTTAGCATTCTCTACTTGAAGTCTTTCTTGTGTACTTAAGTTTGCTAAGTCCATCTGTGCTAGTGCTGTAGCATTTTGCATAATAGATTGTTGTTCAGCATTCATGTTCTCAAGAGATACAGTTTGCATAAACTTACTATTAGCTAAAGCAACCTGTTGGTCTTTACTAAAGTTAGCCATGTCCATACCTGCATTAACTTGGGCATTAGTCATGGCGGCTTGTTGGTCATTACTTAACTCAGCAAGACCAAGCTCTTGAGCTAATCTAGCATTGTTTTGTGCCGCACTCATTTTCTTATTAAGATTTGCTAACTCAATTTGATTTTGAGCAGACATTGTTTCACTATCAGCCCTATTCTTTTCTGTTAGGTTAGCTAGTGATACTTTTTCACTTGTACTTAGTTTAGCTAAGTCAGCCCTTTGTAGAAGTTCTTGTTCTTGAGAAAGTACTTGAACTGTTGTATTCAGTTCTTGCATTCTTATTCTATTGTCTTCTGTAAAGTTAGCCGCATCAGCCGCACTTCTGTCTGTTAACTCTGCTAATTCTATTTGTTGTTCGTTGTTAAGATTAGCCAAGTCCATCTGCTGTGCCATAGCCGCATCAGTTTTTCTAAAGTCTACTAAAGTTTGTAGATTAGTTAAACGTGTTTGTTGTTCCGCAGACATGTTAGCTCTAGACGTAGTATTACGCTCAGAGAGTTCAGCTAGTTCTACTTTAAGACTTGCATCTAAATTAACTTCTTCCATACGAGAAGTAAGTTCTGCTTGCCTAGTATTTTTTTGTACTATAGCATTTAACTCACTTAATCTAAATTGATTATCCGCTGTAAAGTTTGCAGTATCCGTAGCGGCTCTATCTGTTAGTTCAGCAAGTTCAATCTGTTGCTCATTAGACATGTTAGCCAAGTCCATCTGCTGTGCAAATGTCGCATCGGTCTTACGGAAGTCTATTAAAGTCTGTAAGTTAGTAAGTCTTTCTGTCTGCTCTGCGGTCATTGAATCTTTTGCCGCCGCATTCATTTCAGACACACGTTGCATTTCAACCTGTAGGGCAGGAGAAAGGTTAGCCTTTTCCATATCCTGATTCAAGTCTGCTTGTCGCATTACTTTATTTACTTGAGCATTGTAAGACTGTAGTTTTGCTTGTTGCTCTGCGGACATGTTCTGTCCTTC
>Ga0209337_1002935_pt1 | contig 12113 bp, 15 predicted proteins | sample LinPmetageLP53_FD_184044 | JGI IMG/M metagenome (GOLD analysis project Ga0209337, IMG submission 184044) | Marine viral communities from the Pacific Ocean - LP-53 (SPAdes) (version 2) | ecosystem: Environmental > Aquatic > Marine > Oceanic | place: Pacific Ocean | collected 2010-02-08 | reverse complement strand
GAACGACCTGATTCCTCAGAACTCGCTACAGCTTTAATTTGAGAACCATTCTTATATCTTAACGATAATTTATTATCCTCAACACAAGGTTGTTTTAACCAACCTGGTAAGTTAGCATGCATCACTCTAACTTTCGTTACTAAATTCTTTGCTGTTTCTTGTTTTGTAGCGATAACCAAGATATTTTTATCTTGTTGAAATGTCATCATCCACAATGCATATCCAGCGGTTAATGTTGATAAACCCAATTGACGAGCTTTTAACACAATATTATAATCGTGTTTCATAAAAGATTTTAATGACTTTTCCTGAAAATCGTATAAGTTAAAATTAACTTTACCTTTAACAGGGTGTTGGATTATTCCATATTTTCCCAAAAAATAAGTTGGGTCTTGTGCACATTTAGCATATTCTCTTTTAATAGCTTCTTTTAATTGTTTTTTATTATCTTCCATTAATCAATTATTTCACCAGCGAGTTTTATAGAAGTAGAAGTTGCAATTACACCGAATGTAAAATACAACCATTTATTCTCATACCACTTTGGTTTTATGAGTTTAATCTGTTTCTCATATAAGACTTCACGGTCTTTTAATATATTTACTTGTTGAGTCTTAAAAGAAAGTAACATAGAATCAATCTCTGTTTGGTTTTCAAATTTCTTTATCAACTCACTATAGATACCCAATTGTTCTGTTTGGTTTTCTACGGTTGTTTGTAAATCTTTTACCTTGTTACCCATATTAACCACTTCTTCCTCAGTAAAGGTATAAACCTTATCTTGAGAAAATAGTAAGCCAAACATAGTCAACATTAATATTAACTTTTTCATACTAATTACCTTTATTTACTAAAATCTTTTAAAAAATCTGCAGCTTTATCAGAATCACCCTTATCAAAAGTCTTTTCCATTTCTGTTGTTTTCTTTTTAGAAATAGTAAGTTTTCTTTTCAAAGAAGTAATTTCTTTCTTATTTTTAGTCTTGTTTTTTTCAAGTTTGGTGATTTTAGATACAACATCTTTTTCATCTTTTTTGGATTCATCAATTTTACCTTCGAGTTCTTTTAACTCTTTAGATTTTTTTGCACCCATAAAAGCACCTACGATTGTTCCTATTACTGCTAACATTCCGAGTAGTTTTTTAAACATTATTTTTCTCCTTACCTATAAATAGTTAGTTATATGTTTTCTTTCATTTTTTTCAAGTCTTTTATAGCGTCATCAGCGAGTTTATTTATAGCTTTTTCACTAACTTGCGATTTCTCAATTTTAACCTCTGGGTCTTTAATACCGACATTATAAATTTGGTCGGATGGTCTTTCGTGTCTCCACTCTTCAATACCTACTATCATATCTTCAACCCAAGCTTTTTGATTGTTTTTTGCTCTACCATTTGCCCACTTATCATACTTTCCATCAAGTCGTAACTTGTGTTCAAAGTCTAGTTGACAATCCCAACAATGTTCAAATAATCTCCAAAACTTATCATCAAGTTTCTTTTTCATTGTTTTTTTACATTTTGGACAAAACAAAGGCATTCTAACTTCAGACATAATGTCTGTTAGTTCTGATTTTATATCACCTTTTTCTTTTTTCTTTCCTTCATAACCTACTATTGTTCTTTTTTCAACTTCTTGTCCTTTTAGTAGATTACCTAATGCTTTATTCTGTCTTTCTGCTTCTTTTGAATATCCTGCCATTAAAAACTCACTAACCCTAATATTTGATTTACTGGGGCGAAAGCACCAGTAAACTTATAGGTTTTTCCTTTATATTTAAATACCACTCCTTCAACTGGGACTATCTTTTTTAGTCCACCAATTGAATTTAATTTTTCTAATTGTTGTTTTAAAGTTATCATCTTTTTTACATCTTTAGCTTTTCTAACTGCTTTAGAAGCTTTTAAAATATCTTTTCTAATTTTTTCTACGGCTTTTGTTGGATTAGCTGCAATAAAGTTTGATAAATTTTCTAATATATCTGCACCTACTGAAAAGAAAATCTTTTCAAATGGTAACATATTTTTCTTAACCATATTTTTGTGGTCTACCTTGTCTGTGTTTATAACCCATTCTAAAAATTTAGGTTGTTTTTTTAAGTCTTTTTTAATATTTGGTATCTTATATGACTTATCAAAGAATGCCCATCTTTTAGTTAGTTTTTTCAAAATTGTTTTAGACATTGTATAACCAAATTGTTTTCCTGCGTTATAAATATAATTTTCCCAATAAGACTGATGATATTTACCTAATGTATCTGTATCACTTAATCCATATTGAGATTGTAACTTATTTACTCTCTTATAATAAATATCAACTTTTTTCCCAAAATCAATTTTTTTTGGTAAATCTAAAACTCTTGGTTTTATTATCTTAAAATGTTTCCCAATATCTTGATTTACTTGTTTAATCATACCTTGTAACATTCTACCTGAACCTTTTACTTCACCAACTGCATTACCATTTTTATCATATTTGATTGAATTGTGGAATTGTAGAATTTGTTTATCATAATCTATTACATTTGATGAAGCTGGATAGATAATTTCTAAGTTCATAAATATCTCACCATTTTTAAAAATTTTATCTTTTTGCTTATCACCTAAACTATTAATTGATTTTGTTAAATCTGACATTGCAAAAACAAAAGCATCTCTAATATCACCACGACCACTAAACTTTTTAGCTACTCCTTTTGCATCTAAAGCGTTTTGTCCACGATTTTTTATTTGTCCTTTGTTTCTTGCTGCTAAAACTTTTCCATCACGATAAGTAATCATCAAATTTTGTCCGTCAGTTTTTTCTGTTACAGCGTCTTCACGATTTAATTGTCCTGATAAACCCAATTTAATAATCTTTTTTAAATCACCAAAAGTTAATTTGTTATCATCAAAAGGGTGTGACATATGTCCATATGCTCCACCTTCTATAAGTAGTTGAACTTCTTCTGATAAATCTATTTTTTCTTTTATAGTTTTTTCGTCTTGTGGATATTGAAATTTTCCGTCATAATCAATAATCTTTATAGGAAGTTTTTTACCTGATGCAGTATATGACATTATACGAGTATTCCCTGCTAATAAATAATAATTTCCCTTTTCATCTTTCATTGCAATAGGTGGTGGGACTGGGTTTCCACTTTTAATAGCTTTTTCTAATCTATCCCATTTTTTCCCATATTCTTTTGCTTTTTGTTTTCCTAATTCTAATGCATTATCTGATTTTAAAATATCACCAGCATCTGTGTTGTCCATAAACTCCATTTTTTCAGATGATAAATAAACTTTTCTTGCTGATTTCATTTTTTTAATCATATCCTTTTTATCTTTAAACAACTTAGGAATTGTTTTCATTGTTTTTTTATTCTTAAAGTATTCATCTGTTTCTTCTTCATATTGTTCATCAGTATAATCTTTTGATTTAACTCTATTAGACTTATCATCAATTTTTTCCCAATTGTCTTGTTCTTTTTTAAATAAGTTTGTTCCTTTTACTTTGTCGTCTTTTTTATTTAAAGGTTCTGCTTTACCAGTTTTAATAGCTTTATCCATATTTTCTTTAGATTTGTAAACAACTACTCTACCACTTTCTTTTGATTTAGCTTTAAATTCTTTTTCTTCTGTCAATTTTCTAAATTTGTTTGTTAACATATTGAAAATACCTTTATCAAAATAACCAAAAGTTTGTTTAAATATTTTTTCTCGTTTACTTCTTTCCATTTTGGAACTACCTATTAGATTTCTTATTTCAGTTCCACTTGTAATACCACTAACTTTTACAGTTGGTGCAGTATAAATGTATCCGTGTTCTTTATAACCAAGTAAGTTTCCTTTATTCTTATTATAATCTTGGTAGTAAGTTAATCCACCTGATTTTTTCTTTCCACCCTTTAATCTTCCTGCATCTTTAGCACCAAATACATAAACTACTGCTGTATCATCTTTAAATTTTTTCAATAAATTATTGGCTACATAAGGAACTCTTTCTTTTACAATTCTGTTTTTTGGAATACCCATTTTAACCATATGACGAACTTTTTCACTAAAATTCATTGGGTGTCTTGGCGGTTGTTTAATACCAGATGTTGTTATATAAACATCACCAAATTTACTTTGTAAATTTTGAAATACTTTTCTATGATGAGGCCCGAAAGGTTGAAACCTACCAGGATATATTGCTATAACTTTTTTTGCTTTTACTTGTTCCGTTAAGAACGGCGAAATTAATTGTTGTATCAATCGATTCATTCATTTACCATTTCCTACAAGACCAATAACGAGCTTTATGTCTTGGACCTGGATTATCACAATTGTGTCTTGCTCTAAAACTCTTTCTCGCTTTTGGATTAGATTTTCTAATTCTCATTGTTCCACCTTTAGCACCACCACCTTGACCAAAGTTGACTTTTATAACATTTCCTTTTGGATTTTTTACATAAACTTTAAATTTTTTGACATCACCCTGCATTGGCTTACCAAGTTTTACTTTTCTTCCTTGATATTCTGCTTCATTGATATCTTCTGGTAATCTTAGATATTCTAATGTGTATCCGTGTGATTTTCCATTTTCTTCATAAAATATTTCAGTAGTTTCTTTTACACAATTAGGAACTTTTCTACCACCCTTGTCTTTCATTCCTACTTGTTTAAATCCTACCCAACAAGTTCCTCTTGCTTCTGTTTTTACCATAATTGGTTTCTTTCCTTGTCCACTTGATGCTTTACCACCACGATTGGCTTTGTTTTGTGCTGTTCGTTTTCTACGAGTTGCACTTTTTTTATCTTTTTTACTCATTGAAGCGGCTTTTGAAGCTGGAACACATTTAGCATATCCTTGTTTGTCTCCACTTGTTCCGCATTTTGGATGTTTACCACCTACTTTTTTTCCAATGTTTACCCATTTCTGTTTAAACCATTTTCTTAAGTCTTCTGTTATGACACCACCACAATTCACACAAACATTTTCTAGTAATACATTATATCCTTTTTTCTGAACTGGTTCTTTGAATTTTATCAAATCAACTAAATCGTTTTTATTTAATTCTAAATCAAATCCTTTTTTAACAATAGGTTTTTTTAGCTTCATAAAATCTTCTAATTCTTTTTTTGATATAGTTATCAAATTTCCAAATCTTTTTTGTGTTGTTTTTTTATATCTCATACTATCTTTCATCTTATTATTGTCCAAACGGGTCTTTCCAGTCAATGTCTGTTTCAATTCCTAACATACCTAATAAATCTGCAAAAGTTGTTTTATCATAATCATCTTGTTTTTCAGGTCTACCTTCTCTTTTTTCTATATCAGCTTGACCTTTCTTTGTTACAGCTCCTTCAAAACCTCTCATATCAGTAGTAGGTTGTTTTGTTTTTGTAAAATCATCTGTATCATTTTCGTAAATGTTACCTTCATCATCTACACCATAATACTTGTTAGTTTTTTTATCTTTAAATACTGATAGTGCTACTGGTGTTCCATCTTCTCTAGTTACAATGTGGTTTTTACTCTTAGTTTGTTTTTTTGTATTACCAATACCCAATCTCATTTTCAATTCAAGAGCGTTCTGTTGTTTTTTATTACCTCTAGTTGATAGTGGATTTCCGTAGTCATCTGTTTTACTATCTCCAAAGTCATCACCCCAGTCATCATCATCATCATCAAAATCCCAATCATCACCCTCATTCCCATCACCAAACGGGTCATCATCTTCCCATTGTTCTCCGTCAACTGGGTCAAATGCACTAACTTGTTCTATTGGTTTTTGTGTTTTAAACCAATCTTCTTCTGTTGTATTTTCGTCAACAAATGGATTATCTTCTTTCCACGCTTTAAATTCTACTTGTTCGTCTTTGGTTAGTTTAAACTTACCTTTGTTCTTTTTCTTTCTTGCATTAACTTCTTTTTTGGCTTTCTTTTCAGCTTCTTTCTTTTTTACATTATAAACAAACTTTTTTGCTTCCTTTGTTCCAGGTTTACTATCATCAATTTTTTTTGCTGAACCAAATGGTGGCATTAATACATCATCAACTTTAACTTCTATCTTTTCACCTTTTTTCTTATCGTGAGCTTTTATTACTGAGTTTTTAATTTTTTCGTTTCCTTTTGTAACTGATACCGGTTCTTTAGGTTTACCTGTTTTTGAGTCAATTTTTACTAATTTACCATCTTGATTTCTATGAGTTGCTTTTGCTCCTTTTTTTTTCTTCCCCTTAACCTTATCTTTTTTCTTACCCCATATACCACCACCAAAATGGACTAACCCATCTTCTTTGGCTTTCTTTCTATCTTTAGGTGATAATGCTTTTTCAACAATATTTGATAACTCTAATTCTTCTCTGATAAGTTTTTTTATGTTCACTTTATAAAAATCCTAACAAATCGTCTAATTGTCTTAATGCTCTACGATTACCTCTCATAGCGGCTATAATAGCTAATGAATATCGTCTTCCACCAGTTTCTATTACATCTAATAAATCATCTGCATCAAGTTTATGTTTTTTTAAAAACTTGTTGATATCACTTGGTCGTTTACCAAGTGTAGTGGCTACTTTAAGTAGGTCTTTATCTTCATTTAATTCTTCTTGTTTTAATGCATATGCTTTGGTAGTGTCTTCGAGTGTTGGTAATGACTCACCGAACTTTCTTTCCCAAGCATTTGTAGTTTCGTTTAATAATTTCTTTAATTTAATCATTTTCTTATCTTCCTTATTCGTGTTTTTCCTTTTTCAGGGTCATAGTTAAAGTTTGGTTGTTCTGGGTGTCTTTCTCCATTTTTCTTTTTATCGAGATTGACTGCAAATGTTGTTTCTTTAATATCTTTTGTTCCAGTAAGTTCATAGCCTAACACTTCTGCGTTTTCTAATCTTTCTTTTTCAAATTTTTTCTTTTCTTTTTCTGATAAGAATTCTGATGAACCGAAACCTTCGTCAAGTTCTGGGTGATAACCAAGATGAACTACTTTTCCATTTGTTGTAATTGGTTTTCCGTCAATAATAACTTCTGCTGGATAAATCTTTGATGGGTCTTTATACCAATATTCTACATTATAACCACCATCTTCTAACCAAGTAACAATCAATCCTCTATTAACTTTTGGATTGTCTGCTTGAAGAACAATTCTTTTTCCTTTTGGCAAAACTAAATCTGACTCAACTTCTTCGTTTAGTTTTTTTATTTCTTCTCTGATAAGTTTCTTAATGTTCATAATGCAAAATCTCCTCGTTTATAAATATAAACAAACTAAAAAATCATCTCCAATCCCAGACTTTTATAAGGTTATATGATACACCAATTCCGACAATTGGCTCAGTCAAACCCGTTACTCCGTTATATGCTACACCGATAAAAGGCCCGAAACTAAATTGATTTCTCGGTGGTTCTATTTGTTGGATTTCACCCCTTCCTCTGATTGTTATACCACCTAAGTATGTTTCATCAATATATGAAACAAATTCATTTTTGTTAATTTTTTCTATCTTAGGTGTTAAATTAATTTCACCTATTGTGTTTACATTGACTTTTTTAGTTGCTAAATAATCATCTTTCCAAGCAACCAATACTTGACCATTGGTTTCGTATTGTCCAACACGATTAACTTGTTTGTCTGTAAATTCAAATCTATCATTAAATACTTTACCATTAGATGATATTGTTGACTTCATAGACATCACTTCAATCTTGTATTCTAAATCTTGTAATCTTTCCAACAACATTGAGTTTTCTTTACCACGACTCTCGTTGTGTTCTGCTAAATCTATCAATAGTTCTTGATTTTGGTCAGATAATAAATTGACTCTATCTTCCAAACTATCTATTAGTTTTTCTTGCGATTGGACTTTTAGTCTCAACCCAACAAACTCACGATACAATTGTTTTATATCGTAATGATTAGCAAAATAAACTGATGCCAATAAAGATAACGATGCTATTAATGAAAGTATATCTTTATAATATTTCTTGAACCGCATTACCTATTGCCTCTTTCAAAGCTCCACCGAGTTCACTTCTATCGAAAGGTAATTCTTCATTTATTTGAAAACCAGTAGAACTAATTTCTTTATCAATAGTTCCTACTCCATTACCACTAACGACTTTCCCTGTCTTTTTGTTCAGTAGTTCAACCACAACTCTAACTTCTGTTGTAGTAGATTCTCTTCTAAATAATCCAAGTATTGTTGTAGATGTTCTTGGTCTTCCAAGATAAACAACTCTTGCTGTTAATTCAAAGTCTGATTCACCTTCTACTAAATCATATCTCGAATCCATTACATTTTCTGTAAGTATATTTGTAATACCTAAGAAAACACGAGTGTCTTCTAATCCCACAATCTCTGCTTGATTAACAAAATTGTTAATTGTTAGAGTTGGGAATTGCAGTTTGTCTTGACCAACCATTGTTGGTTCTGGTAATTGTGCGAATACTACACTAAATAATATTGCGATTGACCATAGTTTCTTCATTTTTTTCTCCTTAAAAATTAGTTCCAAATATAATGGAATAATTAATATTTCTTTCACCTAAGTCATTGACTAAGGTATTGTATCCTACATTGAATCCAAAATTCATTTTAAAAGTTTCCGTAAATTTAAAATCTATATTAAATCCTGGATAAATCAATATTGGACTTTCTAATAATAAATATTTGTTTTCTGTTTTTAACCCCTCATAATATCTAAATAATGTATAACTCACAAAAGTCTGTAAGTTTATAGTATTATTCTTCATTTTGATTGGATATCTATATCCATACATCAAATTCATATTTAAAAAGTTTTCGTTAGATATTTGTCCAATTGATGAACTCAATAATCCAACTTGGTTTAAATCACCCTTGATTACTTTTCCGTAATTACCTGTTATCAACCAATCACTACCCTCAAAGGTTCTATAATATAATGCTCCTGCATTCCAAAAAGAACTTTGTTTTTTGTCTTTATTCTTTTGTGACCTACCATACAATCCCAATATCTTTTTTAAATCCAAAGTAATGTTCATTGTATAATTAAATTCTTGTGTTAAATCAAAATTCTCTTGTGAATAAACCGAATTAAATGTTGCTACTGAACCATAATCATAAAAAGTATTAACGATATCTCCACCTATAAAACTTGGTTCTGATGTTGATATATCTTCTTCTTCATCAGACTCCAATTCATCTGTCAGTTTTATTGTACTGGCTGATGCTAGTGCTTCTTCAGCTATATTAACTGCACAAGGAAATAATTTTTCAAAATTACTATAAACTTGTTGTGTCCAAGCTTGTAGTGTTCCATCTGCTACTTGTACCCAAGTAAAAAATTGTCTTTGGTTATAATATGTTACCCAAAAACCACCTTCTGTTGCTTCAGTCGTATAATTAAGATTAACCGCTTGTTGATTACAAGGGTCTATATAATTATAACCGAAACCTTGTCCGTAAAGACTACTTACTAATAATAATGTGAGTAACCATTTCATTCATTCTACCAACCTCTTTTTTCCAATCTTCTCAATACATTTGCTACTGCAGTTATTACTGCTCCTGTTGTAGCGAACGATACAGTTGATTGGTCGAATGACATATCAAGATTTTTCAATACACCCTCACCTTCTTTTGCTGAAGTTCCTAAACCACTACCTGTAATGTATCTTCCCGTTTCTACATTTACTAAACGAACTTGGATACCTACCATTGTGGTGTTTTTTAATTTTGCTTTTCTTCTTGAGATTTCTTCTTGATTGGATACTGCGAAATCATAGATTTCTGCATAAGCAAACCATTTAGTTGTTGCAAATGTTCCAACACTCAATTCCTCTTCAAGTAATCCACTAACACTTCTTTCCCATTCTTGAACCATTTTGTTAATAACTTCTTCTTTTTCTTCTACAAAGTAGAATCGTCCAGCTTCTTCTAATACTTCAATAATTCTATTGGTCACACCGAATCCAACTCGTTTGTCACGAAGTTCTGGATAAGCATTTAGAATACTTTCATTTATACTAATTTGAATTAATTGTATTCCTTCTGGTTCTCCGTCATACCATTTAATATCATCTAATGTTTTTTCTGCTTCATAAGATGCTATTTTAGATTGAACTTTTGTTTTACCTGATTGTGCTTCAACTTGTGAAGTTGCACAACCTAATAAAAACATTGTTATAAATAAACTTAATATCTGTTTCATTTTTACTCCTTAAAAAAGTTTGCGTTAATTTCTATATATTTTATGTATTCGTCTGGTGCTTCATCTTCGTCATATATTGCATCTACTGGACACTCAGGTTCACACGCTCCACAATCAATACATTCTTCCGGGTCAATAAATAATTGTAATCCCTCTAATGTTTTTAATCCTGGAACTTCTGCTCCTGCTCCTGTTACATCAATTGGCCCGTGAATACAATCTACTGGACAAACTGATACACAAGCTGTGTCACAAGTGCTAATACAAGGTTCTGTTATTATAAAAGTCATTATTTTTTAAATTTTGCTAATGGGTCTCCGTGAAAATCCACTTCGTGTTTATCTATGTGTTTATGAGCTGCATTTGCATTATTTCTAACTGATTTTATTTCACCTTCTAATCTAACGATATCACTTGTGATATCTGATAAATCAACACCTTCAAAAGAATCAATTCTTTCTTTTAGATAATCAATATCTTTTTCAAAAGAATCTAATTTCTGTCCAACTAATTCAATATCTGATGCTTCTGCAAATCCTTGAACCACTTCTTCTAATGAATCTATTCTACCTGTAAAAGTATACCAACCTGCTATGAGTGATGATAATACCGTAACGATAGCTACTATGTTTTGTATTGATAATCCAAACTTTGCGTTTTGTAAATTATCTACTAATTGTTCTGCGTCTATTTGTTTCTTTGCCATTTTATTTCTCCTATTATAAATCAAACCCAAATGAAATCATTAAGGTTTCGTTGTGAAAACTATCTGTATTGTAATAATATGCTAATGATAAATCTACAATACCTGCGTCAATACTTCCACCGAATGTTAAGTAATCAACATCAAATTCTGATTCTGTGTAGTATCCTAATTTTAAACTTGCGATACCGAGTGAATATTCTCCACCAATACCAATTGAATTATAATCTTCAAACACTTTAACATCTGATGCTAATGTAAAGTCTCCAAATTTTTGTCCAACACCTACTCCTATTGACATAGGTAAATTAAGTGATTGGTCTAAAAATTTAGTTTCTCCACCGACATCTTTCAATACGATACCGACTGATGTATTACCGAACTCTTTGTAAGCACCAATGTCAAATCCATAATTCATATCGACATTAAAACTATCAATAAAGTTATGATTATAAATGTTTAATCTGGCACCCATCATCCAATCTTTAACTTGGAATCCATATCCACCACTTATTCTATATGAATAAGATTCGAAATCTCCTAATATAATTCCACCTTGGTCTGCTTGTGTTTGTTCACCATAGTTAAAGTAAAATATTTCACTTGACCAACCTAAGTCTGATGTGTATAGAATACTTTGATATCCCATATCATCTGTAAGGTTTGGTAACCAATCCACATAAGATACTTCTTGGTGTGATTCTCTTAATCCTGCAAACGCTGGATTGTGAAATACATTTCTTACATCTGCTTGTGCTATACCGACATTACCCATACCTGCACTATGAACACTTGGGTTCAATGTAAATATACTATTTGCTTGTGCTAATAATGTTCCTGTTAATAATAATAAACTTAATAATTTCTTCATAATACTCCTTATTTAATTATTGTAAATTTCTTAGACTTTATTTTGTTTTCTGTTTCCATTACGAATAGATAAATACCTGGTTGTAAGTCTTCATACCCACCATATCCACCTTCACCTATTACATCTGGTAAATCTGAGAAAGTGTATGTGTGCATTCCGTCAGTAACGACTTCATCCAATATAGTTCCAACCTTTTGTCCATTAGCGTTATAAATACTAATCATTGCGTGTCCAGTTGATTCCATAAAGAATTGGAAATTAATTGAACTATGTTCACTATTGTTATATGGATTTGGATAAACATAAGTCATCTCATCTTCTGATGGTTGTCCACCACCGAATGCCCAAAACTTATTCCATATTCTAATCTTACCACTTT
>Ga0209337_1002934_pt1 | contig 12115 bp, 21 predicted proteins | sample LinPmetageLP53_FD_184044 | JGI IMG/M metagenome (GOLD analysis project Ga0209337, IMG submission 184044) | Marine viral communities from the Pacific Ocean - LP-53 (SPAdes) (version 2) | ecosystem: Environmental > Aquatic > Marine > Oceanic | place: Pacific Ocean | collected 2010-02-08 | reverse complement strand
AAGCCTCGCATGTTAAATTACATGTGGGCGACATGATTTATGATGTCCGCACCAAGTCACGAGGGTTTCTTAGAAAAAGAGAAAGGAAGATTGACATCCTTGAAGATGACATCTATGTTTGGACAGTTTTTTGGTTTTCTCAAAGTATTGATTACCAACAGTATAACAACTTAGATTTTATTGAAGAAGAGGGTCTCAAGCTCGGGATAGTGATAGGGACCATGGAATTACACAGCATCATCCAAGGAGAGTGAGATGCATAATTGGAACGTTTACAAGGTCTTTGCCAGTGGCAAGCGAGCGAAGATGCCTTATACAACTTTTGAAGCCGAAGAGGCTCAGCACTTTTTTGATATTATCTTGCCTAGTCTCGGAGCAAAACTCAAAAAGTCAAAGTGGTTGGTCTTGAATACAGAAGAGACACAAGAACGACCAGCCGAAGCGCGAGACGAAGAAAAAGAAAAGTTCGAAAAAGACAAGACTATGGTATTGGGAACCCTGGCAGCCCGCAAGTTCCCCGAACTTTCAAGCAAAAAAGCAGAAGTATGTCTTGCAATGACAAAAGAAACAGGATGGAAATGGGCTTGGTGTGTTGTTCAGTGTGCCAGTCACAAATACATCGCAGAAATCTCAGAGCGCTTTGACAATTCTGCCCTCGCAGATCAGTGGATCAAGGAGCAGATTGAATGTATGGCGTCCACATAGCACACAAGATTGGAGATTTAGTTAGAATAACTAAAAGCTTCCGTGATCCTATGATTTCTTCTGCGATGCTACAACGTGGCTGTTTAGGTGTCGTTTTAGGTATTCCCGAAGATATACAAAAAAGTTTATTTATCAAAGTATATATTTTTAAAACTAATCGGGAGAGGTGGCTCACCCCATCTGAAATAGACATAATCTCCAACATAGACGAATAACTCTCTATTTATTATAGAGGGTCATTGTAATGAAGCAGACCAATAGTTTTGTCGATACCATGTCCTTGACGTGTGTGTTGATAAACATTGGTCTGTTTTTGTTTGCTTGGCTTGATCAACAACCCGAATTGATGATGCTCGCACTATTTAATGTTACCGCATTTTTAGTGTATTTTTTAATCTCGGGGTGTAAATAATGTATGAAAAATTTTGGGGACAATTCCTCGCTGAACAAACAGAGGCAGATCCCACCTTCCAATTTGAACCAGATGGAGCTACAACGCCTGACGTGTCGCAACGTGATAGAAGAGGTCTAACAGGATTCAGAGCTTTCTTGAAAGATAGAGGACTACAGTATGACAAATATCTTGGTGGTGGAGCAGACGGGCGTGTTTATAGGGTTTTTGATGGCGAAACCGGAAGAGCAATGGCTGTCAAATTTATTAATACACAACGAACAAGTTTGGAAACAGCCCGACGAGAAGTTAGAAATTATAGTTTTGTAAAAGAGAACAGGGATTCTTTTGAAGAATATGCTAAGTACCTTCCTGTTGTATACAAAACAGAAATGGCTGGTGTTCCCACCGAAGGTCAAACCATGGATGGCACACTAATTGTAAATGGTGTCATTTATATGGAAGAGCTTGAGCTGTTGCCAAGTGAAGTTGCCAGAAGTTTGTTCGCTGCTGGATCTCCAAGTGACAAATCAAAAGCAGCCCGAGTCAAGCGTGATAGGAGATTGTTAAAAAACCCAGCCATGGTGTCGTCGCTATTGAATATAGCCTGGAGCCACCTCTTCGACCCTTCATATTTTAGTTTTGAGGCACAGGTCGCAGCAGAAAATAAAATCCTTGAGCGGTTTTTTAGAGGAGACTTTGAAGAACCCAGTTGGCAGTTAATTCCTTGGGTCAAAAAAAATCTAAGCAAACAAGCAATAGAGCTTTTAGCTCTGTTTATTAACGTTTCTTACGAAAAGATGTTAGAAAACCCTGAAGACGCAAACGGAGATTATGCTGTTAAAATGTATGAAGAGGCAATTAAGTCAGACTTGATGAAATCTTTTATCAAAGCATACAAAAAACCTCTAGTTACTGGAGCAGTAGGTAGGGAACTACGACAAGGCTCTGCTTTAAAAGGTTTTGATACCTACTTTGCCAGAGAAAAAGATGTAGAAGAAGAGTTTCCTGAAATTGTCGGTGTTCGCACTGCGATGAAAAAATTTGCAGGCAGAGATTTTAAGCCATTTGACGTTCATTCCGACAACGTTATGATGCGCCCTGGAACAAATGATATAGTTATTGTTGATCTCGGGAGGTTCAATTTGTGATTTTACTTATGTTCATAAGCGCTTTGGCGTTCGCGGAAGAGCCAGAAGATAGAAGCGCCACACTTTATAGAGTGTTTTGTGTTAATTGCCACGGAGAGAATATGGAAAAGGTGCCCCTAAACTCAGAAAGCACTCTCCAACAAAGAGTTGAGACTGTAAACACTGGTGTTGCTGGGATGCCCTCGTATAGCTGGATGTTGCTAGAAGGTGAAGCAGAGAAATTAGTTATATTTTTACAAAACAAGTCGCAAAAGTAAGCTAAATATTTTCTTGGAAAAACAAGCTGCATCATTAGCTCCAATTAGGTACTATTTAAGACTGTAATGGAGACATCGTTATGGCTGAAAATTATAATCAACTAGTTTTGGCTCAACTTCAATCTCTCGCGCAAGCTATTGAGGCTCTGCGTGGTGATTTGCAGATAGTTCGCCAAGAGATCACGGAGCTAAAAGCTAAAGAAGACAAGGTCGTAGAGCTTCGCGAGTGGAAACAAAAGGTAGATGAAGTGGCATCACCCACTCAACTGGCTAAATTGGTCCAAGAAGTACAGGATCTAAACAATTTTAAAACAAAAGCAGTGACAATCTTTGCAGTTGTGCAGTTTGCGATGGGTGTCATAGTGTTCGCAATGAAATTTATCAATTGACAATAACAAAAATGATGCTATAATGGTATTATGGAGTAAATATGATAGAAATAGGTGATTATGTTGCCCAACAACACCCAAATCAAAAGTTTTTTCTCAAAAAAGGTATTGTGGTTGAGTCTTTAAAAGAATCTTATACTGTACATTGGCTTACATACAATCGGAAATGGTGGATGGATGATCTCAATGGTGAATTTAAAGATCTCAATGAACGCTATATACTATCGAAGATGACCTATCATCGTCAAAAAGACCATGCAGATATCATTATATTAAACAAGGCGGTCTAAAATGGCTTGGGAAAAACTCAATTCAGACCGAATCGAACAGATAATTAGACAAATTACTGGTAAAAAGTTAGATAAATCAACAAGTATGATAACCCCAGCGATGATTAAGGGCTCAGGTATCATATTTTTATGGGCTCCGACAAAAAAAATACTCATGAAAGCCAATAGAGGAACTCGGGTATATGTTGTCAGTTACGAAATGGACGAAAAGGACAGAATCCTTGTATATGATGGGTTTAATCTGCTCGCTATACACCCAGATGACCTCGAAGAAATAGGATTTAATTAAAATGATGCTCACGATTACAAAATTTTGGAAATCTTTGCTTACAATTGTGATTTTTTGGGTATTTTATGCCTTTTTTGGCTTTGAAATGACCGTTATCACGCTATTAGCAGCTATTTTGGGCAATATTTGGTCAGATTCTGACTTTTTAGTGTAAAAACTACTTTTTTTAACCTACTTACCAATGAATAATGGAAAAAACGACCAATTTTGGTGAATTATCGGCTAAAAATATCAAAATAGGCGATATTGTTGCTTGGAGCAGATGGGATTCAGACGATTCTGGGTGGGTAAACCACCTTGGGATCGTTTTGGAGGTTAAAAATACCATTTTATCGAACAGAATGGTGTGTGTTACCCTTGTTTTACCCCTAAAAGAGCCCAAAATACCCCTTGAATTGTTCACTTTTTCCCTTAAATTGGTCTCTTCTGGGGCTAAAAAGGAGGTATAAGATGGATATAATTGACCACATAGGCATAAGAGTGGACGACTTAAAGGAAGCCGAGGCATGGTATACTGAACGGTTAAAGGCTAAAATCACCTTTAGGAGCGATAAATACATACGCTTAAGGGTGGCAAACACCAATATAGCCCTAATAGACAAGGTATACTACCCATTTCCACATATAGCAGTCCTCGTAGAGAATCAAGATGAACTTCCAGAGGTCGGGCTACGAGTTAAACACCGAGACGGCACCCTCGGGGTATATGTCGAAGACCCATTTGGTAACTATTTAGAATATATTTGGTACGCACCCAAGTATGAGGACACATTTCTCAAATGAAAGATATACTACACCCCCTAGTCAAGCAATTTATGCCATTTGCTCAAAAGCGAATGGGCTTTGATAAGCCTCCAAGGCTTTTCTTGCGTAACGATCCAGAGAACGCACAGAACCCACTTGGCAAAACAGCTTACTATGATCCAGAACAAATGTCGGTTACTTTATACATCAATGGTAGACACCCAAAAGACATTATGCGGTCCTTATCTCATGAGTTGGTTCACCATACACAAAATTGTAATGGGCAATTCCATGATGTCGGGGAAATGGGAGAAGGGTACGCCCAGAACGATGAACACCTTCGGGAAATGGAGCGCCAAGCTTATGAAGAAGGTAATTTGTGCTTTCGCGACTGGGAGGATAGTATAAAGAGCACTATTTACAATGAATCTTTGCAAAAAGGAGCAAAAAACAAAATGTCACTTAAAGATTGGAAAAATAACGAACTCAGCACCCTATTGACTGAGAAGTGGGGATTTAGTTTTAATCTCCTTACTGAATCTCAGGAAGAAGAGGTTGCCGATGAAGATACCCTCAATGAAGAGGAGGAAGAAGATGAGCTTGAAGAGGGTGCAGCATCCAGTGGGCGAGTAGTTACCCCAGATCGCGGTGGTGAAGACCGCAGAGCAGGCGATGAACGCAAGCGCCCAATGGAAGAAGCTGAAGAGAAGGGCAAGCACGATGATGGCGATGGCAAGGATGAAAAATGTGACCACGTTCCTTGCAAGGGTCAAGATAAGAAAGAAAAGATGGATGAAATCGATGACAAACACAATCTAAGACAGAAGAAGCATATGCAAGGAAAGAAAGCGAAAGAAAAGGTTGATGTCCCAATGCCTTCCGAAAAAGAGTTTGATTCGCAGTTAAAACGTACCAGAAAGAGACAAAAGATGTCCGAAGCCAAAATTCGTAGCCTTATCCGCAAATTGGTCAAAGAAGCAATGGCAAAGAAGGTTAAGTGAAGATGTCAAGATGGCATGATTTTCTTGACGGCGTTGAGATAAAGCAAGATCTGGGTTTTCTTCTTGAGAGTCTTAGTAGAGATATTAAACTCATCAAACCTCGCACTCTTAATGAGGAAGTTAGACTTTCTACTATAGATGGCACGCTTTCAGAAATAAGGCTTAAAACTAGAAAATTAGAGCACGAAAATAAAGTTTTACTTGATAAAATTGCTATTCTTGAAGAAGATTTAGGCTTATAGGGAACTTATATGTCTGAACTTTATAACAGTATAGAGGAGCTTATGCTCGAATTGGAAGATGAAGATGGCGAACCTATTGGTGGTCGCACCATTGCTATTGTGCCTGGAGCTTTCAAGCCACCACACCTTGGACACTTGAATATGGTCGAGCAATACTCTAATAAAGTAGATGAAGTTGTAATTTTGGTCTCTTCTGCTCTAAAGGGAAACAGAGTCATAGGAGAAAACTTTATTTCAGCACAACAATCAAAACAAGTGTGGGAAGGGCTGCTTTCAGATAGAGGTATGAACAACGTTCGCGTTGAGGTTTCAAAGCAACCTACCAAAGCTTCGGCTATGCTTGAATATATAGGAGAAGGTGGACCGCTCGGGTATGGAACTAAAGTAATGTTCGGTATCAGCAATAGTAATAAGTCTCTGAAGAGATATGAATCCCTTGGAAAACATGCCAAGAGAGGTGTCAGTGTTTTACCAGTATTAGAAAATGCAGCAGAACCGGCAAATATGAGTTCAGGAGAGCCATATAGGTCCTCTGACGTTCGCAAAATACTTGATGAAGGCGGAGATGCCGATCTTTTTTTTGGATATGGTAAAACGGAAGCTGTGCGCTCTATACTAGGTTTTGGCTCTCCCATAGAGGAGATGTCGGGAGCGGGCGGTGGAGCTGTGGCAGGATTCGCCGTAGATACAGAAGAAAATAAGAGAAAAACGCTCAAAAAAGAGCAAAATAAGAAAACCAAACACCCACCGTACAATGAGCTATACTTGTACAAAGAAGTGTTGAAACTACTTAATAAAAAAGGGATCATTAAATGAAAAATCCAGAAAATTTGCTTAGAGAGAATGTAAGAGATCTAATCTATCTTGTCAAGAAAAAAAATAAAAATATTGGCTCTGATGAACAAAGATTAAGAGCTATAATTCGCGAGTTCCTCTCTTATGAGCTTAAAGAGGGCTCTACTCCTGATAATGATCCTGCTCCTCACAAATCTACCGGCATTAATGTTCTCGAAGATCTACTCAAGAAGATTATTCCTCAAATTGAGGACGATTATAAACTTCTTACAACCTCCGAAGAACAGAGAGAATCATATCGAGCCCATATCATCCAAGCCACTGTTCAGACCCTAACTCCTGTTGAGTTGAACAATGATGCACCCGATAAAGTGGCTACTCAGGGATTAGATGAAGAAATTGATATTGATATATCTGATGATGGGGAAGATGAAAGGTTCATTGATATCCGTAGTGATAAAGAGAGAGCATCTGAGGAAGATAGAGAAGAAGAAGATCCACGGGACTCTTTCGGCATCGAAGGTAAGGATACCACAGGTCGAAACATGGCGTACACAACTTTTAAGAAAGTTGAGTCTCAAATCATCGATTCCTACGACATGCTCTCCAATCCCGAAGATCAAGAAATTTTCTTTGACTATCTGATCGCAAACCTAAAGTTGTACTTTGATAAATTTGAGAAAGAGATCCAGCCTGATGTTGAAGAGCCCACTAACCAAGCATATGACACTGCTGCCGCAGAAGAGCCTGCTGACGATAGGATTGAAGGTGAAGACACATTAGATTTAGAAATTTGACTTGACACTTTCTGATCTACCTGTTAAGATCTTAATATGAAGAAGAAGAGAAGATCAAAGTATAAACATAAGAGTATTATTAATAATTTAATATCTAATAATATTATTAATGAAAGTAATTTAACATTTATAGATTCTATGTCTCTTGAAGACTTGATTGCTGTAAAATTAGAACTCTCAGCAAAATATATTAATAATAAACTTTATGCTTTTAACCTGTTATCAAATACTAATAGACTAGTTAAAGAAGCAATAATCAAATTCGCTATCAGCGCTACTAACTCTAAAATGGATGCTGCCAGATTTCTTGGTATAGATTATGAAGGCTTACACCGATTAGTTAGAGAGTATAACCTTCAGGAATACTTTGATGAAATTAATAATTGAAAACTTTAGAAACTTTATAGAAGAACAAGCCATAAATGAAAAAATGATGTTAAAGCCTGGACCGAACGGCTGGGATCTTTATGCAAAAATTGTTGGAGAGGCATATCTGTCTGCTCCAAAATTCGAACAAAGAGCCGTTTCTCACTTTAAGGCTATGGTTCCTTTTATAGATAAAATGTTTGATAGAATTTCAAGCAGAGTTGACATTCAATTTGTTGATTATCATCCGTATGAAAATGCTCAGCAAATGAGAGATGAAGTAAATAAAGACGGAATACTTCGTATTGCAACTGTTGATGCTGAACATGATATATTTGACGAAACAACGAATGCAAAATTTAGAGCAATTCATGATTACATGTCCCACATTCAGGCAATAGGTTCTAGAGGTACACCCTTTACCCTTAAAGGTGAGTTAACTGCGTATAATACTCATATAAAGACCACACCAAAGGAAGCAATTCCTGCACTTTTTACTGAGGTCGTAGGGCAAGTTTGCGCCAATCATTATCAAGGTGGTGTTTTTGCAGAACAAAAAATATGCTTACTAGATGGGTTTGATTATATAAATATTGGTGTTGTTGATGGTTACGATATCGTAAATAAAGAGCTTGTTAAAAAATGAAACTTTTACTTGAAAATTGGCGTAAGTTCTTAACAGAACAAAACTTTATTTCTGAGATTCCTCTAGAACAAGATGAAGAAGGTAACATCATCCTCTACCACGTATCCAGAGTAGATGACATAGAAGAGTTAGACCCTGACATCGCAGCAAGAAACCTTCAGAACTATACTACCGCAGAGTATAGAACCTGGGATAGACCTAGAATTTTCTTTTTTACTCGACTCGGACAGGTAGACACCGGACTGGGGCAGATACAGGGAATTGCCTATCGTGTTAGGCTGAAGCCAAGCCAACTCTATCCAGTTATGGAAGACCCAGCAGGACTGTCTTCAAAGCAAGAACAACAGAATTGGATGGAAGAGAACGTTTCAGAATTTGCTGAAAAAATGCAAAAAGCACAAAAGTGCTCTAATTCTGAACGCTATGGACAATACCACATTTGTTCTAAAACTCCAGATTCAGATGGATTAGCTTTCACAGAAGAGCGTTTTTCAGGTAAGAAATTCCTTGTAGATAATCCCAAATTTCATCACCTTAAACCAAATACATACGAAATGGTTGCACAACTCGCTGAAGAACGATATAATAGTATAGGGTTTATTTATCCACAAAGTGGTGAAAAAGATAATCAGATTGTTGCTTTGTGGCGTAAAGTCCCAGCAGAAAAATTAGATAAAGACTTCTATTAGGAATTACAATGTTTGTTGGAAAAACTGTTTGGAGAACATTTGGAGGCGATGGGCTTCGCTTCGGAACAGTCGTGGAAGAAAAGATGTGCGACGGATGGAAGTATGTCAGAGTTAGTTGGGTTGATGACCACGAATTCCAAATGGATAGGCAGCGACTGATTGTCCTACGAGGAATGGATTGTCGGTCTGATTGGGATAGAATTGATAATGTATCGATTTTCGACAAAGAAGAGATAGTCAATAAAATAAATAAATTATAAGAATGGCGTTCTGCCCTGACCGACTCGGCGGGGATAATATAGTAATTAGGTCCATGCCTATCATGACCTATCGGATCTTAAACCCGTAGTTAAAATGTAGGCTAGCTGCGGATAGCAAGAGACCCGCAACCGAGTCGCCCCTTGGAGTGTAAAAATACATAAATATCGTATAGATGAATGGGTTTTGTACAACCAGTTTCCTGACGCGAACACTGAATGGCTTCGAAGAGGGAAGAGGGCAGTAATCTTAGACCATATAGGGGCTAATAAATATGTAATCTATGTGGATGACCCAGACCTTGACGAGAAATGGAGGATAAAAAAACCACGGCGTCACAGCAGTAGGTAAAAATCCCTGGGAAGCGTTTGAACATATAGAAAGAGTTGAACACATATGCCAAATTGTGTTAGCATCTGGTCTACAACCCCCTGGGAAAAAACATGGAAAATTTAAATGACTACTCTTAAAGAGCAGCGCCGGAAGACTGTAATGGTTAGTGGCGGCTTTGATCCTGTTCATATTGGACACATTAGAATGATTTTAGAGGCATCTGAACACGGAGACGTAATTGTGGTCGCCAACTCTGACGACTGGCTGTATCGCAAAAAGGGCTTTGTTTTTATGGAGTTCGAACAAAGAGCAGAAATTCTTGCCTCCATAAAGGGGGTAATTAAGGTGTCTGGCGTGGATGATTCCGATACTACTGTTTGCGAAGCGATTAGAAGACTGAAGCCGGATATTTTCGCAAATGGTGGAGATAGAAAGAAATACAACACACCAGAACAGGCTGTGTGCGAAGAACTCGGTGTAGAAATGCTCTGGGGAGTTGGCGGGGAAAGAAAGGCAAATTCAAGTTCTAGTTTGGTAGAGCGGGTTATGACCACCGGTAGAGTTTCAGAAAGGTGACTCCTAGTTATTAGGAGTCATGTCCCAAGAGTTTAATATGAAAACCTTAAAACTTGATTCCACCTATAAACCAATAGGTGTTATAGATTGCGTTGAGGCACTTGTGCTGTGTATCGTTGGTAAAGCGACAGCAGTTGAGGAATACGAAGAAGAAATCTCATCTCCATCAGTTACCTTTAAATTGCCGTCAGTAATTGTATTAAAAACGGTGGTGAAGTTTATCAGCCGCAACATGAAGGCTTCCAGAAAGAATATATTATGGAGAGACAACGGACAGTGTCAATATTGTGGTATAATTGAAGCACCAAAAGATATGACCATTGATCATGTCACTCCTCGGTCTCGCGACGGCGAAAATACTTGGACAAATTTAGTGACGTGTTGCAAGAAATGCAATCAAAAAAAGGGAGATCGGACGCCAAAAGAAGCAGGAATAAAACTTCGTAAAAAACCAATCAAGCCAAAAGTTTCGTTACTTAGATATGCAAACGAGATTATTCCTATATGGAATATATATTTGTGGTAACCGCTGCATCGTCGGTAATAACGATGGGGGGCTGCCGACCCACACATAGGCAGAGGTTTTCGGTCATCCTACATTCTAGATACAAAACCGATCTTCTTTTAGCTATACTATTTACACCAGTCATAGGAGACTAAATGGCCAAGAAAAATTATGTGCTCGATACAAGTGTATATCTTACAGACGCAGATTCCTTGTACAACTTTGGGAACAATGATATATTCATTCCTCTCAAAGTATTGGAAGAAATAGATAAGCACAAGAAGAGACAAGACTCTGTGGGTATCAATGCTCGCAAAACCATTCGAGCCCTTGATGAGATGCGCGCAAAAGGTAACTTACAGAAAGGTGTAAGACTTGAAAAAGGAAGGGGAATTTTAAAAGTTGTTTCCTACGAGGTATTAAAGGACGTAGTTTTTCCTCCTGATCTTGACATGAGCATTCCAGATCATATGATCATTGCGACTGCCATGGCTATACGCGAAGAATCAACTCGCAAGACTGTTGTTGTCTCCCGCGACATCAACATGCGTGTTATCTGCGATTCGATTGGTCTTCTTGCCGAGGACTATACAACCGAGAAGGTAGTAACCTGTTCTGACGAACTTTACTCTGGCTTGGCTATTCACCTTGTAGATGATCAAGTTATAGATCGATTCTACGATGGTGATGATATTTACATCGAAGAAGAAGATACAAAGCAAGAATGGCACCCAAACCAGTATATCCTAATGGTATCCAATGCTAATGAGAAGAAGACATGTTTAGGACGCTTCTACACCCATTTTCAGCCCTTAAGAAAAATTATCCATTCAACGATACCCGATTGGAAAATTTCTTCAAGGAACAAGGAGCAGGCGTTCGGAATCGACCTTCTTATGGACCCTGATGTCAAAGTTGTATCGCTCGTCGGTCGTGCTGGCTCTGGCAAGACCCTATGTGCTATTGCGGCAGGACTCCAACAGACGATTGGATTGAGAGAGAATCACTACGATCGAATGATTGTCTCCCGTCCAGTTCAGCCACTAGGTAAAGACATCGGCTTCTTGCCTGGAACTATGGAAGAAAAGATGCTCCCTTGGTTGATGCCCATCCAAGATAACCTCCAATTTTTGGTCGGAGGCGACAAAAAGACTATGCAAATGTATATGGAAAAGGGCAAGATAGAGATAGAGGCGTTGACCTACATTCGTGGTCGCTCGATAGCTAATGCTTTCATCATTATTGACGAAGCGCAGAATTTGACAGCACACGAAATCAAGACAATCATGACTCGTGTAGGCGAAGGAACCAAGATAGTACTCACAGGTGACATCGAACAAATTGATAATGTCTATGTGAACGAGACCTCCAACGGTCTTGCACACGCTGTCGAGAAGTTTAAGTTCTACCCTCTTGCCGGTCACGTCACCTTCACAAAGGGTGAGCGGTCTGAAGTTGCTACACTTGCGTCAAAGGTGTTGTGATGTTTATCCAAATCATTCTAGGAATTTTTACTGCATCTTTTTTAGAATGGTTTGCTCATAAATACATTTTGCATGTTCTCGGGAGGAAGAAGGCTTCGCTTTTCTCCTTTCATTGGGGCAAGCATCATGCCGCCGCAAGAAGAAATGGCTTCTTAGATCCTATGGTATCTGCGCGAGAAGCGTTTGGTATCATTTTCTTATGTGCGT
>Ga0209337_1002933_pt1 | contig 12116 bp, 5 predicted proteins | sample LinPmetageLP53_FD_184044 | JGI IMG/M metagenome (GOLD analysis project Ga0209337, IMG submission 184044) | Marine viral communities from the Pacific Ocean - LP-53 (SPAdes) (version 2) | ecosystem: Environmental > Aquatic > Marine > Oceanic | place: Pacific Ocean | collected 2010-02-08 | reverse complement strand
CATAAGAACATTAGTATAGGTTGTAGTGATAATGTTTGTATTTGTTCCTGTTACAGCCAGTGCAAAAGTGTAAACAGCAGGGGGCATGCCTTGAGCCGCACCTGCCGAAACAGTAAATACTGCATCAAAATCAACAGAACTAGCACTTGTAGTTGAAATAGAAACCATGTTTAACGGGTCATCTACTTCTGTAATAGACCAAGCAAAAGCCGCCGCATTACCTGTAAATGAAGAATTTAATTTTAAAGTCATTGTATATCCTCCCGTGACTCCACCAACTAATTCTATGGGGTCGATAAAATTTTGATTATGCGTTGTAGAATTAGAGCCGCTTGAGTTTTCTACTTTAGTAAAACGATTGTCATTTCCGCTTTCATCTTCAATTAAAACATTTGAAACATCGGGTTCTCCACGACTTGCATATGAGCCAAAGCCACTTACGGTTCTACCAAACATTAAGCATCATTACCCTTGTCAATAGTATAAAATAATTTAACTCCGAGCAATACGCAATCAACACTGTTTAGTGTATCATTTGATTGGTCGCTTTCTCTCACTACTTGAAAACAACAAATGTCTAATGCGGCAGGTGAACCTCCAATAGTGCAAGCCCCACTTTCATCTGTAATATGAACATCTTTTGTAGCAAGCACACCATCCGGTGCTGTTACTGCTAAACTACCAAATCCAGTATCAATTGCATCATTATCCGATAAAGAAACACCTCTAATACCCCACATAACATTACCTGTTCCCGATGCAATAGTAGTCCAATAAAATCTTGCAGTAACATCTCCACCATCCCACATTTTAGGCATAGCAATTGTAAATTGAGCATGTTCTCTTGTTGCACCATCAAATGCTAATCCTCTAATATCCGGCCTACCATTTGTTGCGGCGGGAGTTAAAGTTAAATCCGCACAACCCGCATTACTTCTTGGACTAATTGCTTCGGCGGGAATCCAAATAGAATGTTTCCCTTGTAGAAGTGGGCCTTTGGCACCAGTTGTTAATTGAATATCATTACCTGCATCATTGGTAAAATACAGTTCATTAGGAGTAGCGGTCTTAGTCCATAATTGACCGTAAGCCGCAGTATCAGCATCAGCATTTACTTGTTCTTTTAGAGTAATTGCGCCCTCTACTGTTAATTTAGTTTTAGGTGTATTGAGGCCAATTCCTACTTTATTAGCATCAGCATCAACAAATAATAAATTAGCATCCGAACTACCTTCGCATCTAAAATCTATATCATCGGCTTGTTCATTAACTACTACATCTCTTGTAGCCGCCCTTAATCTCATAAACTCCGTAAGAACACCAGCCTCTATTAAATTAAAAGTAATATGGCCGTCTTCGCTACCATCAGTTGTATCATCCATACCTGCTTCTATTGTAGCATAATTTACTTCTTGGGGTGTGCTATTATCATTTTCACCTCTAAAAACAATTTGACCTATTAAATCGTTATCATCAATATCAGCCGCCGCATCAGCACCATTTCTAAACAAAACCAAATTAGGTGCTGATGTAGTAGAACTGCCCAAAGTTCCTTCAAGAATTAAATGGTCGCCGGAACCGCTATCGGTAATATGTAATTTGGCGTTTGGTGAAGTAGTTCCAATACCTATTTTATTAGTTCCAGCATCGGAAAAGAAATTTACTCCTCCATCGTCGGCAGTATGAATAAAGTTAATGTCTTGATTAGAACCATTGACTCTAACTAAACCTGTTTCTAATTGTAGGCAATTCATGTAAGTGCCACCCGATTTAGTCCTTAATAACATTCTACCAAGTTCAGCACCATTGGTTACGGTTGGTGAATCAGCAAAAATATGAGCATATTCAAACTTATTATCGGCATCATCTTGACCGTAGAATCTAATTGTTCCTAAATCATCACTAGCAGTTCCAGCACCAGCGTTTCTATAAAAGTGCATTTCCGGTGCTTCATCGGCTGAATCTTCTGTTGATTCAATCAATACTGCCGCACCTGCACCTGCTGTTTTAACATGAAATACAGGGGCTTGGCTTTCACTATCAGCATCGCTTTCTACTTTCAATACTGTGGCATTAACCGCCGAAGCGTGGTCGTTCTTAATATAGACAATGTTTCTTGTTGCGGTAGAAGAAGAATCGGATATAATGTTTAATGCCGCACCAGTAGTTAAACCATCAGCAGTAATATCTAAAACATTATCAGTAGTTACTGAATCAGCATTAACTTCAATAGCACCCAATCCATCAACAGAGAAAACAGAAGTATCTCCTTCATCTCCATCGGAATCATCATCAGTTAAAATCTCAAACTTTTCATCAGCAGTATTATCCGCCAATACAAATCTAATATCAGCATTAGCAATTTTATTTTTGAATGTAGTTCTATCCGCATCTCCAATTACAGACATAGTTTCTGTATAAACCGTAGAAGCATTATATCCAACACTTACAGAGTTTTCGGATTTAGCAGTAGTAAAGTATTGTATTTGTCTTTGGTCGCTAGTCTCTCCGTGTGCTAATCGAATCATAGCAATAGGGATATCACCTGCTGTCAATTGAGGAACAGTGTTTAGAGTTGCTCTGTTACCATTGTCTCTAATACCGAGGGTATTATCTGCTTTAGCAACTAAAAGAAAATAACCATTACCTGTAGATGCAGGGGCATCAAATGTGCTTGGAGTTCCCGAAGTAAATGTAGTAGTAGCACTATTTGAAGGAACAAGAATTGCTTTACCGTCTCGCATAACCATTCCCGAACCAACAACGAATTGAGTATTACCGCTAGAATCAGTTTGAACAATACTAAAGTTTTCTGTAGTTGAAGAAGTAGCCGCATTGAGAATAGCAAAGTTTCCTTGAGCCGCTATAGCCAAAGCCTTGAATACTCCTGTATGGGGAAAATCAACACCATCTACCATACCCCCTAGTGTTGGGTCTACGCTCAATCTACTGTAGTTTCCGTTGTTCAAACTGTTCGTCATATCATTCAACCTCTATCGTTACATAAAAATCTACATCTTCACCGGATGCAAACGGCCCTATTCCATCAAAGGAAAGTCGAGTAAGTAATTCTGTGTCTTCAGCAGTTGTTCCACTTTCGCCAACCTTGACATATGCTTTATTGAATATGCCAACCTCTCTAATTGTATGACCTGCAATAGAAGCACCAGTAATAGTAAATTTGAACTCAATAACATTACTATCACTTTGAGAAGAGGATGCTGAAACACTTACAATAGGAACATCTAAATCGGTAGTTAATGGATTAGTAGAATTTCCACCGACCCCTACTTTAGCCCTAGTATAAACATGAGCCAAATGACTAGCCAAAACATTTCTTAATTCATCAGTAATCATAGTTCAGCCTCCAATACTGTAGTTTCTGTTGTTGAACCCGACGAACCAAAACCAACAACTCCACCGAATCCAATTGTCTGTGAGAATCCAATATTAAAAGAGGTTCCCCCGCTTGACCCTGTTCTATTACGGATAAAAAGTTTGACCTCTCTAATGTTTATAATGTCGAAGAGAGATACTGATTGGTTTAACTCTTTGAATATCTTAGGTCTTAGAGCCGCAGTTGTCTTTTTATTATGAAGTGCTATCTCGGCAAATCTATCCGAAAGACCTTTGCTAAACTTTCCTAGTTCTAATTTGATGAAACCTTCTGTAGTGTGTTCCATCTGTAGTATCATGTAGTCGGCAATCTCTACATTTTCTTGTAATAATTCTAGAGTAACAATATCACCTGCCTTTACTTGAGATATATTTAGATGTCCTATTTCAATAGATATTTTTTCATTATGAGAAGAGTGTAAGCGAAGTAATTCACTCGCCCTTTTATCTACATCGGATTGAGTTGCTAGGTTTTCATCATCTACTTCTAATGTTTTTCTACCTCTACTTTTTATGCTTCTTTGATTCTTTCTAATTGACCTAAACCCTGCACCATAAACAATTACTTCATTGTAAAAATCAAATAATACTTTATCTTTAGAGAAGTCTTTGATGTGTAAGTTTTCGTTTCTATCAGTAATAAATAATTTAGAATTGGCATTAGAAGTATCGTGGTCTGTTAATGAAAACTTATTATCCTCAAATACTAATTTCTTATTCTTTCTTTCTACCAAGTAGTTAATTGCGCTGAATAAATCAATGCCTTGATAATTCGGTGCTAAGAATAGTGGGTAGTCTTCTTCAAAAGAAGTAGTGAACTCTATGTCATTTTCTTCTAGTAAGTCATTTACTAAATCTTCGGCTTCACTGCATATAGAAACTACAGAACCAATCATGGCTCTTTTAGGTCTACCCTTAATATTACTATTAGTGGTAATTGTAAGTATTTGAGATATAGACACGACTCCCTTAGTTTCTTTATGTTTTCCAAAAATAAGATTAGTTCCTTTAGCAGTCATATTGTATTCAAAATCAACTGATGTTTTGAATGTAGTTTCTCCATCACTTACACATAATGTATTAGCAACTTCGGAATCTTTAGTAGAATCATCATAGAATTGATAAAGGGCTACATCGGCAGTTCTAGTAACGACATATTGTTTTGTAGAGCCAGTAACCATAGAGCCGTCTAAGTCTACAAGAGCATACATAGATAGAACACCTTCATTATGTCCTATGTTTTCTTTATCTCCATTTGAAGTGCTAGAATGAACATCAATAACTCTTTCCGAGTTACCACCATGAGCCATTAAGTAAGGTATTGTTGAAGAATATGTTTCATCTTTGTATGGCATCTTAGTGTATTCCGAAGATAGTGTGTTTAGTTTTACTGTATTAGGAGTATATTCGTAAGTGCAGGTATGGTTGGGTTGCATGACTCTATAATACCCCGCAGGTAGAGATTGGTCTGTTAAAATAATATGCCTTAGAGTATTGTCTCCTGTATCTATTTCGTGTGTAACAACATACCCAATATTGGTAGGTAGTATGTTATTTATAGAAGGCGGCTGTGAATTTAAAGCAATAGTTTGCGATACTGATATTGCTTCCGCCTCACTTGTCGAAACAACTCCATAATCAGTTCCTTTTTCGGAAACTAAATAACACCCTGTTAAATCTTTAACATAGTCTAAGTATGGATAATCGGATGAGTTTAAAATGTATTTATAATTGCTAGTTCCCGAAGGCCCATTCAAAGCCGAACTTTCGGGAGAAGGTAATTTTACTCTCAACTTGAACCCCATGTATATTCCCTCGGCATCTGTAGCGTCGTTTGAAGTAGTGTCAGAACTACCGTGAAAGTCTACCCCAAACAAATGCCTCAAAGCATTAGGTCTAATTGAAAGCCCCATATTTACTAAAGACCCATTAGTATAACTTCTCAAGTGAGTATTGTCATTTGGAGGGAATACAGTTCCCGAAGAAGTCATTGGCTCTGTAACTCCACCGTCAATGTTGAACCTATCTAGAACTACCCCAAAAATACCGTATTTTAAAAACATATTTTCAGTATGGGTTAATCTTAAAGTCTGTCCTGTTGCGGCCCCTCCGGTAGTAGCGACGGATAAAACAAATCTAGTAGCACTGCTTATTGATGCCACCGTAGCACCATTCGGTATTCCACCTCCTTTTACGCTCATTCCTACAACAATATCTGTATTGCTAGTATGGTCTATGGTAGTCTCATCATTATATTCAGCACCGGAAACAGTAACATCTTCATTTGAATATTTTAAAGCGTCTAGTGCTTTAAAATACAAACTAGCATGTGCGGTTTTATCTGTGCTTAAGGTTCCCGAACCAAAGGTAAAAGGTAGAACTAAATTACTATAATTTGAATCACTTGCTACTGTAGTTGCGCCACTAGTTGCATTGGTCGGCCCTGTAAATACCTCTCCCATACTTTTAGTAAAAGCATCACTAGTGTATATTCCTCCATGAAGCATTCCTTTTAGTGGGTGTGGTTTTTTTGTAAATGTATTAGATGTCTCGGAACTACCATGACCTGTAACTAAACTTGAATATGGAGTTGCTTTGAAGAGAGCAGTTCCAGCAGGTAATGTTGAACTAGAACCTGTAAGAACTACATTAGCAGAAGTGCTATATCCTAAACTCTTGATACTTATAGTGGTGCTACTTACACTATTAACTTCTCCAATCATATTACCGTTTGAATCGCAAATAATATCTCCACTAGATAATACGGGCGCACTACTACCCTGCACTTCAACTTGAGTAGCATTAACCGAAGCAATACTTATATTACTACTGCCATCTGTAACTCTGTCAATACTGTGAAAATCATACTTGAATTTATTCATGGTCTTATTTTTATCGGGGGGATTCTCCGAATCAAATTGATTGAATGTAGAATCAAAAACTAATTCAGTTAATCTCATCATACCAAAAGATTTTAATTTACTTACATCATCTACATCATATTCAATAATATTAGCACTTTGATAATCAGTGTCTAGTATTTTCTTAGATAGGCCCGAACCTTCATACTTAGACTGTTTAGTAGAAAACTCATCTTCATTGGGTTCATTTAACAGGAATAATTTAAATTGAGTCAAGTCTCTATTTGAATAAAACAAACTGTCTGTTCTAAGTCTAGAATGTGGCAATAAATCCGAAGTAGCAAATAAAAACATTCTAGCAACCTTTGGGTCTATTTGTTCTATGAAGTCTTTAATGTAGTAATTGCTTTTAATTAAACCTCCTTGAGTTGGGTCAGCCGAAGTAAATACTGTTGGTTTAGTGTGACCGTTTTCATAAATATTGTAATCCCAAAATAACGAGCCACTAGCAGGGTATGTTCCTCTTTCTTCTATAGATAAATGAGGGTGTGCTGTCTCTTGAAATCGGCTAGGTATTTTTTGGAGGGTTGTTTGCCCTTGACTTAATTTATATGCCGATGAATAATATTGTATTTTACTACCACCGCCATAATAATTAGCGTCGGATTTTAATGAAACTTCATCTCTATTATTAGTTGAACCGGCGTAAAATTCAGTAGCAATAGCCTGTGACTTTCTATTAAAGTCGCCTTTTTCTATATGGTTTAATTTGTAAAGTGATGGCCCGAATCTTTCGGCATATGTTTTCATCAACAAATTACTTAGAGCAGTAGTGGGTCTAGTAAAATTATAGTATGTTGGTTTTTTATAATCACCGGCATTACTGCCATATTGAGAGTTCAATAAAGTGACATATTTTCCACCATGTAAGTGTTCTCCATTTATGAAATATAGATTAGTAGTGTCTTTAGAAACATAGTCGGATAGGTCGGGAGAACCGGCAGGGAATGTGATAGAAACGGGAGTCAATACAGAAATAGTCGAACTTGAAGCATAATTTGTAAATTTCCTATCTAAAAATATTCTGTAAGTATCGTCACTACCCCCTCCTTCATACGCCACCACTTGAAGACAATATCCGGCAAAAACAGAATTAACATAGATAGGTAGTCCTTCTTTAGCCACTGTTTTTATTGTTGAAACAGAAGAAGGCGAGACATCCAAAAATTTATTTGCTAAAAATTTAGAAACAGTAGAAGCAGTGGTAGTAGTTCCTATTGTAGTGTAAGTATTCTCATAAGTGTCGTAATCATTATGGTCGGCCCTACCAAGAGTCAAAGGCAAATATGGTGCAATCTCTATTGTTGTTTTACCATCAACTGTTGATATATTTAGAATTGTAAAATCCATAAGAGTATTTACAGTATCGAATGTTTCAAAATTAGAACCACCGTCACTCAATCTCGCTTGAAATTGTTCGTCTGTTCTACTTACTGATGAAGGGTGGTGTATGTGATACCCGACTGCATTTGTATCTACTCCTGTAGTGCGAGAAGTAGTAGTGCCAATAAGAGAAGAAGAGTCGGATATTTTTATTCCACTTTCAAAGAAAAGACCCTTATTTGCACTACCTGTTAAAGAAGTAGCAAAGGATGATAATTGATTATCAGCCGATAGTGCTTTGTTAAACATGTAGTTTTTATTTGCTTCTCTCCAAATTTCTATTTCGTTATGTGTGGTAGTATATGATGCTTGAGCAAGAGGAAAGTGTGCCAAAGTAACTACTGTGTGCAAACTTACAATTGCGGTGCTTTCTACTTCACCTATATATGCAACAACACCATTAACATATTTTGCGTATAATTTGTCGCCTTGAGCGAGGTCAAAAATTAAAAGTTTAGCAACATCCAAAGTAAATGTATCACTATTGAAGGTCAAATCCGAAGCAGTAGAAGAAACTAATTCTCCAACCTTTTCTAAAGAATTAAACGGACTCAAACTAGAATAAACAATATCCTCGGAAAACAAAGTATCTTTATTTACAACAGGTGAAATCAATTTAGAGTAATTATCTCTACCCGATATATTAAACATATTTTGTCCGTATTCTCTTTCAGTAATTATCTGTTCTACTTCTCCATCGAACCTTTCTATTTCAAGAATATAGTCTCCGCTTACATATTCTAATGCTGAAAAGGTAGAGCCAAACTTTTCACCCAAAGCATTAGAAAAACTCAAAGTCAATAACTTTTGATTTGAATTAGAAGCGGTAACTGTAGCCTCTAATGCTTCATAATTAACATCCGATATTACTATTCTTAGGTCACTTTCTCTACCTTCAATTATAGGGAATGTTGTAAGTAGTGTAGAGTTTAAACTACTAAATGCTCTACGATATAATCTATCCCCACTAGATAAAGTATATGGAGAATCGGAAAAAACCTTTGATGTTTCTAATCTACTGTCATCAGTAAATGTAATGTCTTGAGTATCAGCAGTAGTGTTTAGACTGTCAATTGCACTCACTCTTAAGACTCTATCTCCAACACGAACTTCTTCATTCGCTGTCAATAAATTAGACAAATCGTAATCACCATCAACAGAAAAAGTATATTCGTTACCGGAAACATTTGCTGAAATGGTTGCCTTGAGAGGAAACCATTCAAAGAAGTGTCCTCTATGCACTTGATGTCTAATTCTAAACGAATCAAACTCCGCTACTTTGGAGGGCATGATTCGTAGAGTGTCTATCATTTTAGCATCAGCATGACCCCCTCTTCCACCAACCGATTCTAATATTCTTGTATTGATGACATTGGGTGCTTCATTGGCTTTAGAGGGAGAGAATGAATAGTGAGTATATCGAGTTGGGCCAACCATTACAGCACCGATAGTAATTGAATCCGAAAGATTTGTTGTTGGTCTTCTAGCGTTCAAAAATGATTTATCATAACTTGTAAAGTCATTATTTACAGCAGTCAATCCTTCATTTGATGTTTGTTTAGAACCATTTGCCGCATTACGAGGGTCGTCTAAGTTTCGTAAATTATCTACTAAAGTTGCCTTAATAGAATAACTACTGTAGTCTTTTACAGAAAAACCAAAATCGGGAACAGTAACAAATGCAGTATTAGTGGCAGGGGTTATAGTAGCACTACCCATATTTGAATCAGCATATTTTAAAAAATACTTAGTGTTGTGGTCTAATTCATTTTTCTTATCTAGTCTATCTTTGTAAAAATAGAAGTGTGGCCTTGAACACATAAACCCTTTATTCATTCGATATGTGGTAGAACCCGCAGTAATAGAAGTGGTTCTAATACCTGCGGAAACAGCAACAATAGATTTAACTGCTGTAGATGGGCCTTTAAAAACCATGAACTTAGTGTTCTTTGGTATTTGGTTTCCGAGTCTAGGCTCAAACTCAAAAGTATCTCCCGAAACATCATCTGTTAATGTTTGAGTAATTTTAGCAAAGTGGTGCATTAAGCCATTATCGGAATGAATCAAAACAAAATAATCATTACTCAATAACTCCGAATCAGTTAATGCGTTAAGCCGTATTCCTGTAGAGTCATAGTCACTATAACATTTTATCCTGTAGCCCTCTGTGTTTTCTAGGTTATTATATTCAGTTCCGGCTGAATCACTACCTTCTAATTGTTGAACAAAGGTTTGGTTGCTAGCACTGCCATCTGCTAAAGAATGGTTGTCATCTTCGGAGATATAGGCAAACATTCTATAGGTATCATCTCTAGTAGTTGTTTCATAAATAATAGGATTAGTAGGGCAATCGAAATTAACATTATTACCAGCATTGGCTAATGTAGAAACTACCGTTGGATTGACGGTGGTTCCTTTTCTCATAACATGAACTGTCATTCATCCACCTCTTCAAATCTAAAATATAATAATGTATTTGCATATCTAGGAGTCAAATTAAAAATATTAAAATTAGTTTTAGCAATTGAACTTATAGCAAATTCGTGCATCTCTCCCATAAATTGATTATTAGTAACTGCTGTATTAGCCGCACCATTAGCACCTGTTCCATTAGCACCTAAGAAAAAGTCTTCTCTATCAAAAGCAAAAGAATCACTAGCAGTATGAGTTGTTGATTTAATTAAATTACCATCTAAATATATTGACATTAGTTTTTGAGTATCGTTGTAAGTCACTGCAATATGATTAAAATTATCTACATAGGCAGGGTGTTGTAGTGTCTTGACATAAATATCTGTAGAGTTTAGTGCTGTAGATTGACTAGTGTTTAATTCCAAAGTATAAGTAGAATCAGTTCTTACGGATGCAACTGTTCCTATTGAGGTAGCAACCCCACTACTTACAGTAAAAAGTTCCTGCCCTGCATGAAAATTATTCTGTGCAGTAGAAGAAAAAGTAAGAGTAGTTCCACTGTTGTTACTACTCAATGTTGTTCTTTCAAAAGAATGAGTATATTTTCCATCACCATCAAATACTCCTTTGGTAAGAGAATTGGTAGTGTTATTTGCCAAAGGCCAATTGATTCCTCTAGAGGGTGTAATTACAACATCACTATCTAATGTTGTAGTAGTAGAACCTAAAATCAATTTAAATCTAATTTTATATTGAGCAGGTTGATTATGATTATGTGTAGTAACATTTACCAAAGAAACTTGAACTTTAGTGCTATGAAATATTCTCATTTCATGCGTAAGTTTTGCTGACTCGGACAAATAATAATGAGATAAATAATTTGTATCTGTATTTGCCTCATTTATTGCAGGGAGTATTTTCTTAGAGTTTTCTATAGTTTGGATATTTCTAGTAGGAAAGGAACTAGAATACCCGTTCACATCATAAGGAGTAATAGTTGTCTCAATTGTAAAGTTATCTTTCAAACCCCATAAACCATAAACAACATCATCACTAGAAGCGGTAGTATTATCAGCACCTTTTGGTATGTTATCCGAATAATCTATTCTTACATGTGCATTACACATAACAGGGAATACCAAACTTCTTTGTTTTCCTGTCATTACTCGATACATATTTTCACCTCAAGAGATTGCATCCGCAATTGTTGTAGCAATATTACCGCTAGGGAATACTTGAGCAACTTCAAATTGTAAATCAAAACTAATGTCAATGGTTTCCGAATCTATTGTAGTATTGAAACTTCGGACAAATCCTTTCATTCCTGTAGAGAATTGATTCGTGGGGAAAGTGCTTGATAAAACAGCACCTCGATTGTCTCTTTCTTTTCTGTTTCCTCTAGAAGCATAAGTGAAAGGTATTACCTGTGTAGATGTTCTTTGGTCGCCATTATTGTCTACTTTAGAATCATAAAGAAAAACCAATTCGTTAATCGCTTGATATGTTTGAAGTCCGGTAGAGTCTACACTAGAATGTATCATTTGAGCGAGTTCAATTGCAGTGTAAGTTTTAGCACCTGTTGGCGCATCATCTTCCGCCCATTTTTTTGTAATAGTATCTTCTAAAATAAAACCATTAAGACTTATTGACTTACTAGCCATACCTAAATCCAAAGCCGCAGTAACGGATTCACCGGATAATGCGCCGGAAAAAGGAACTTCTAATGAAGGAATTGTTTTAGCCGTTGCTATAGTAATACTAGTTACCTTCAAAGGAATCGTATTTGTAACTAAATCCTCGGAACTACCACCTGTTCCATATGAACCCAACTTCAAAAACACTGCATGTTCTAGATTTGCACCTGCTAAGTCAGCCATATTATGCACCTAATCCTCTTGAAGAAGTTGTTCTGTTAATCTCTTTGTTAATCATTTGACCCACCTTTTGAGCAATTTGTCTTAGTTCACTATCGGATGCCCCTATTCTACCTTGAACATTTACAGT
>Ga0209337_1002932_pt1 | contig 12120 bp, 15 predicted proteins | sample LinPmetageLP53_FD_184044 | JGI IMG/M metagenome (GOLD analysis project Ga0209337, IMG submission 184044) | Marine viral communities from the Pacific Ocean - LP-53 (SPAdes) (version 2) | ecosystem: Environmental > Aquatic > Marine > Oceanic | place: Pacific Ocean | collected 2010-02-08 | reverse complement strand
CTCTCCTTTTTTGACCCGTACTGAATTTTTTTATTGCCGCTGGCGTCAATCCTTTGCAGCCCAGCAATGCCTCCCCTGACATCACGGATTGGGATCAGCAGCGCACCGTCTTTATCGGTTTTTAGCCCGTGCGACTGGACCTGCTTCTTTTCTAAGTAGGGATGGCTGTCGCAAACAACTCCAGACTCCCAGTCATGAATTGCTCGATCTGCGCCTTTTTGGTAGTGCGCTTTTTGCTCAGCCTTACGCACAACCTCTTTTTCTTTAGCCTCTTCCTTTATTTGCCTTTTCATTTCAGGAGAAACCTCTTCCCACTTTTCTGCGTTTTCTGGGCGAAAGGTTGCGGTTGGATCAGTAGCTGAGATCCGGTAGTCGCCAATCCTGCCATAAGGAATCGTCTGGTCCAACCAAAGCTGATACCAGCCGTTCTGCTTGCCTTGCTTGTCGTTTGTGATGTAAGCGCGACCTATCTTGCCATCAGATATCAACTGCCTGTTGCCAACAACCTCGAATCCATGGTTCGCTAAAAAGCCACGGAACTCACCTTCAACGTCCGCAGAAAAAGGCCGATCAAATTTTTTTATTGTTGGTGCTTTTATTTTCACAATTGGTCATTGCCCTAGTTGTACTTTTGTGTACAATAGCACAACATTATACAAACACAAATAAACCGGAGAATAAGCATGGTTACAGTTTCGCAGGGAGGAGGAGATTACGAAAATCTCCCAGTTGGCAGATACAAGGCCCAATGTTACAAGATTATAGACACAGGCACTAGGAGCGAAAGCTTTCAGGGTCAGCCTGAAAAGAAACGCCACAAGTTATTTCTTTACTGGGAGATCACTCAGCAGCTGCAAGTCGAGAACGGCAACGAGGTCTGGGCTGACGTGCAGATGTCTGACGGGCGTCCGTTCAGTGTCAGCAAACCATATACGGCGTCATTGAACGAAAATGCAACGCTGTTTAAGGATCTGAAAAGTTGGCGCGGAAGAAGTTTTACGGATGAAGAGCTGAAAGGCTTTGAGCTTGGCAAGGTTCTCAGGGTCACTTGTGAGCTGGAGTTGATTGGTAGGGGTGACGAGACTGACAGGACTAAGATCGAGGGCATCTACAAACCAGACGGCGGACCAAAGGTTGTCGAGACGATCAACGAGGCAGCGGAGTTTGATATCGAACTTTACTGTCAGGAGTTTAAAAACAACTCCAGCGCTGAGTCCAAAAAGATGTGCGACATCTGGGAAGACCTTCCGGAATGGATGAAAGAAGAGATCGAAAATTCTTTTGAAGTGCGAGCTGCTAAGGGATCATCACCGGCCTCAAAAGACAACGGCATGTCTGACTTCACGAAGGATGAAGACCCTGACGAGGACATACCTTTCTAGCTTTTCCAGCTGCTTGCTCTGCTACAATTATCTAATTATCTCCGGTGATTGTAGCGGAGCGGCAGCAACTTTTTAAGGACGAATTTATGAATTATCCAAACAAAATGGGTACGAGGTTTCGCTACCTGCGTGACCAACCGAAAGAAAAAGACGGGCGTTACAACATCGAGGTTGGTGAATTTATTTTCGTGCAGGACGCAAAAGATCGTAACAAATTCCATTTGCCCGGTGGCCAGATTGTCAATAAAAAATGGATATACGAGCAGGCTATTGAGCAAAGCTGGGGGGTGCCAAAGAAGAAACTGAAACAAAGGCACATGACTTGAGTAAAAAAATCACGATTGAATTTGAGGGTGATGACGCAGAAGAGTTGCTTGAAATGATCAATCGGTTGCTGGACAAAAAGGAGACTGACAGTGGCGAAAAGAGGAAGGCCAAGAAAAGTACGAAATGATTTGGTGAACTCGCCAGCTCATTACAAGGACGGAGAAATTGAATGTATCGACGCAATGGGTGCGGCATTTGGCAAAGAAGCGGTTGAGACTTACGCGCAAATTAATTCTTTCAAGTATCTGTGGCGTGCTGGCAAGAAAACTGCGAACAAGCGGGAAGATTTGGCAAAAGCTTCTTGGTACTTGAGGTTTGCTAACGGTGACGATCCCCGCAAAAGCTAGGAGAAAACATGGATTTCAAGGTAGGACTTTACGAAAACGTGCCGTATGAGGAGTACGCTCAAATCGAGGCGTATCGCTCTCACGATCTAACCACAGTGATTAAGTGTCCGTACAAGTGGAAGCATGAGCTGCCCATGAAAGAGTCGCCTGCGTTGATCGAGGGCCGACTGCAACACACCCTCTTTCTGGAGATTGATAAGTTTGACGATGAGTTTGTGATCGAACCAAACGTGGACCGCAGAACTAAAGCAGGTAAAGAGGAATACGAAGACTTCAAGGCAGGGCTTGGCAAGCGAAGCCCAGTCAAGCAGGACATGTATGATGTTTGCATGGAGCGTCGTAAGGTTGTTGAAGAATATGTTCCACGTGAAACTGACAAGGTAGAGGTCACGCTTTGTTTCTATTGGCACAACCACCCATTCAAGGCTCGACTCGACTGGTACGACGGTGAGAACGTGTGGGATCTTAAAACTGCACGTGACGCCTCACCCAGAGGCTTTAAGAGCGCGATTAACAACTTTAACTACCACATGCAGGCCAGTCTCTATCTGGACGCCTGTCGTGCGCTGGACATGCCTGCCAAGCAGTTTATGTTTCTGGCTCAGGAGAAACTCCACCCCTACCCATTTGCGGTTTACGCTCTTTCAGATGAGGCTGCTGCCTATGCTCAGGCTAGGAACGAACAGGCGCTGCAAACCATCTTAGAATGCAAAGACAGGGACGTTTGGAAGCCGTTCAATGTCTCTGGCGTACAGACTGTGGAGTTGGGCGATCTTTACTGAGGAAGAGGAAGTGCAGCTGGCGGAGGACCGCAAGTATTGCGCTGCTCGATTTGTCTGGCGCCGCCGCAGCTTACGCACTCCAAACAAGAGAGTAACTTGGGAGGCTTGGTGGGAGCGCATGTTTGGGGAGAACTACAAGAACTACGTCAGGGCCATGATAGAAAAAAAGGAGGCCTAAGCCGCCTCCATATTGCGAATTGCATCGTTGATCATAGGGCGAATGGTGAACTCAGGAGCGGCAGTGATAACCGCGACAGTGTCCTCGTCAAGCTCGTTGCGTGCAGCCTCCAAGATCCTGTCAACACAATCTGAGATTTCTCCAGATCCAATACCTTGTTCGCAATCAATGTGTCCTTGGAACATTTGCGCTTCTTCTTCGACGATCATTTCAAGTAAGTCCATTTCGTATCTCCGGTTTAGTTTTTTCTCAATTCAGGAGTATTATGAACTATTACCGTGTCGATGTACACACTTTTATGTAAATAAAACACATTATTTTTAGCCTATTGCTGTATTGCAAATACAACTGGAGCTTCTAACACGGCTATGGGTTTAGAGATTGCAAATACAACTGGAACAAATAACATTGCTATGGGAACGCAGGCCAAAAAAAAGAGGCGAATGCCTCTTAGTTGAAAGCCCGTTTCTGACCACAAGTGGGCTAAGCTTGCTCCGAAGAGCGAGTCTGCTCTTTGGTCATTTCACTCTATTGATCTGCACCCCCCAACCATTGTCTGGGTGTTCGTAGCGGAACGCATCCCACCCAACGTCCTTGTTGTTACGCTTCGCCCACTGCTTCGCAGAAGTCTTTAAGTCGTTAGGCTTACGCTTAATAGTGGTTTGATCTGTCCAAACTACGTTATTTGTGGACCAGTTTTCCATCTCTTTTTTAACCACACGATCTGGAACGTGTATGCCTTGCCCGACCTCAATGTCAGCCCATGGGTAAAGTGATTTGCCCGGATGGCTTGTGTAAGGTTTTTCTACAGCGGCTTCAATTTTAAAGTTCATAGTTATCTCCTTTTGTGGAGGACGGCTTACGCCGCCTCCTGTTCAGTTTCAGTTTCTGGTTGTAGCGACTGGAGATACTCCAGCGCCTTTTGAGCTTCCTTAGCTGCGTTGAAAACAAAGCTCTTGTTGTCGCCCAAAGCCTGTAACCAGCTGGCTACATACTGAGCGTGATCCGCCCTTACGACTGGGCTGATGCCTAGCTCAGCACATGCCATCGCAGCACCAATCTCAGCAATCAATTCTTCGTAAGCGTAATCTGCATCGCCAAACGAAGCGCCTTTCTTGCGGTCCAGTCTTTTATCAGAACCAGTCCAGTGAACCAGCTCATGCAGCTGAGTGCCGTAAAAGTTTTCAGTAGCTGAAGAGTCAGCAGTGTCTAAAAAGTTTTCACGGTTAGGCATGTGGATCGAGTCAGTCAGGCGATGGTAGTAAGCGCGTCCTTGAGAAGTAAATCTAATCTCAGCAAATGTGTTTTCGATAAACTGATCGACTTCCTCAAGCTGGACAGTTGAGTCAACCGCGTCAACGACAGGCTCCTCCCAACCCTCAACCTGCGCTGATGAAAATACAGCCGCGCCCTTGAATAAAATTTTGACAACCTTGGTAGGGTCTTCCCTGTCCTTGATGATGATTGGCACTGAAATGTAAGTAGCAGAACCGGGACCGCTGATGACTTTAGCGCCAAGATCGTTCCACTGCTTAAAGGTAGCCCAGTAGGTTTGGCCCTGAAGACCTAACCACAAAGAGTTAACGCCTGTGTACTTGCGTCCAGTCTTTGCGTTGACTGGAGCGCCAGCCAAGTCTGCGAAAGGCTTGGTCCAGCTAGAGCCGTGTGTCTTCATAAGATCAATGATCTGGTCAGTGATCTCTTTCTTGATGTCTCTTTTGTTTCCCATCTATTTATCTCCGGTTTATGTAGTCAATGGATATAAATATACGCTCATTCCGTGTCGATGTCCACACTTGTATACAAATAAATAGTAATTATTTTTAGGCAAAAAAAAGGGGCGTTAGCCCCTTTGTGATTAGTTGAAGTTAGGCCTATATTGCTACCCAAAATTTAGTTTTTGTGCCATTGATATTAATGTACTTGTGATTTGCATCAAAAAGTTGATTTTCTATTTCTCTTAGATTTTCTGACATTGTGTCAATGTGAGCAGCCATTGCTATTGCTTTAGTGCTAAGAGCGTTAGAGTCTGTTTCCCTCAATGCTTTAAAAATCCCGTATGCTGTAACTTCATTTTTCATCTTTATCTCCGGTTAGTTATTTCTCAATTCAGGAGTATTATGAACTAATCCCGTGTCGATGTATACAACTTTATGCAAATATTTATAATTATTTGCACTTATTTTTAGAAGCAGTCAGGGAAGGGTTTTTTGAATCTCAACGACACGCTCTTTATTGCAAAGCCAAAAGACTAAAAGATACCTATCACCCTCGCTAACGGGTAATCCACGATGCGCGTGGGTGAAGGATGGGAAGATCAAACCATGTCCGTTGGGCAAAGGCTTGAGCTTCCCATAATTATGAAACTCTGTGCCGCCTCCTGTATATGATCCCGTGTTGAGTGGCACAACCACAGAGATGTCTGAAGTCTCGTCATGGTGCCAATGCCCAACACCAGTCTCCGCCAAATTGTAATTAGCAATCTGTATCGTTGCAGGGTCACCACACTTGCGTTGCCAGAGCGCCATGATGATTGGATCGATGACGGTTTGCACAACGAACCACATGTTTTTATAGAGCGCCAAGCAACGCTCTTTTAAAATAATTTCTGGGATCTGGCGAAGCAAGTCTTCATCCTTGTTAGGCTTAAAATCAAATTCTTTTTTCATGTGCTCTATTTCTTCACACATCATCTTGCACCAGCTTCTACGAAACAGAGGAACCGTGTAGACATCTGGGAATGGATTTTTAATCATCTTCTGTATTGGCGTCTTCTGCATCTTGTCAACGCCTTTCTTCGCTGCGTACTTTGTGATCGCAGGCAGAGAGTCTTGCACAGCTTGGTAGGTGTTCTGGTTGATCATCCAGTGCGACTGCATGGACAACATGTAATTCTTGAGCTGGTACATAAGTTTGCACATTATCGCAAAAAATTATAGAATACGCCATACCGCAATGGGAAAGGACCATGGAAGAAGAAGAAGATTATAAAACGCGCAAATCGCTGGCCCTCGATGTTCGCACATACAATAGGTTGCAAGAAATTTGTAACCATCACGAGCGCTCAAAGATTGGACAGCTCAAGGTTCTGATTGAGAAAGAGCATCGCTCGATCTTTAAAGAGCAGATGAGCGCGTGAATTTATTTAAAAAACAAAAGTCTGTTTATCAAACTTATCAACCTGTACTCGAAGCAAAAGAAGTGATCGATCTGTTTTCTAGATTGACACTGCATCATCAGGCCGCGCTGCTTAGGTTAATCTCAAGAAACCTGATGGTTGAAGCTGATGGAGAAATTTACATGGGCTATGAGTTTGACTATGATGTTGATGGAGCCATGATACTTGCACACGAACATGAACCGCAAGGCGAGCTGGAGCTAGACCAGACCGGCAATCCCTGATTTTCTGGCTTGCATCCGCATGGCCAGTTCTCTGTCTTGATCATTTGGCAATATCGTGGGCGACGTTGCTGGGTCAAAGTTTAAACCAATAGAAGAGTCAGGCTGTTGTTGCTCAAACATAGGAAGGTCTAAAGTCGGAGGGCTGGCGTTTTCAATTTGAGAGCCTAAGCTTGGGTCAACTGTTGGTTCAACCGACTCTTGCTTTCTTTCTTCTGATGCTTCTTTTAATGCTTCGTTTCTTAGCTTCACGGAATCTAAAACATATTTATCTACTGCCTCTACTCCTCCGCGAGTTAGAAGTTGAGAAATCCTATACACCGCTGGGTTTGCGGCATTTAAAATTGTTCCTAAAGCAACGGATTTTTTAGGGTCAACAATGTGACTAATTAGCAAATCCATATATGCTTCTTTTTGAGCGTTTCTTGCTCCTGTCAATAAGTCTTGAAACCCTCTGCCAAATATTCTTGAAGAAAGATCAGTAGCGGCAGCGGCGACTCCTCCAGCACTAATAGAAGCTTGTTTTGCTCCAGTAGCCAACCCTTGTCCCATAACTTGTTTAGCTTCTTGAGCCAAAATCTGGTGCATAGCAAAATTGCCAAAAGTATCAGATCCTCCTTGAGTTTGTATTCGGCCAACCATCTGCATCATGTCAGTCAAGTCAACAAAATTCGCCAACTCGTCTGGCTCAAAAATAGCTTTCCACATTTTTGCCTTTGAACCTTTAGCGTTGTATTCAGCAAGATCAGCAGACAGTCTTGTTAATTCGTCAACAGAGGCTGGAAGAGGCATACCGCCGGGGTCATAAATAACTTCTTGTTTAGGAAACGCTTTAGTTGGTTGTTTGATGTTTAAGGCTCTAAGGAAAGCGTTTGGTTCACTTAAAGGATTTCCTTGGTTAGTAATAACATCTTCCCACCTAGTCCTTAACCAAGTGCCTTTTAGGTTTTGCCAAGCTTGTGCGCCTTCAGGTGTTTTCTGCAATATTGTTTTTAGTTGTTTTATTTCTGTTGGTGTTGTATCTCCAGAAAATAACTTTTTAGTTTTTCTTCCGGCCTCTGCTCCACCCAACTCAAGAACATTTGCAAACTGACCCACGATGCTTCGATCAACAGCTTGGGTTTCTCCAATACCCTCGTCGTATATTTTTGTTACTTGTCTGTATGCTGGATTTTCTGCTTTAAGTCTGTTGGAAATTTTGTTTTTTATTAATGTGGCTTCTCTTTTTAAAGAAGAATCTGCATCTTTAGTTAGCCTAGAAATAAGCCGATTGAAATTATCCTTTAACCCTTCATGCAATAACTCTGTGCTAGATCGAGATACATCTCCCTCAAACCTTGCGTCAATTAAAGCTGTCCTCATTTCTTTGTATGCAGCAAGCTTTTGCGGAGATGAGTTTGGATTAGCTAGAACAGAATCGACTTCTTTAAGTATATCGCTAACGTCAATGGTTACATTTAAATCGTATGCTTCCTTGTACAAAGGAGCGACTTGTTTTGCCAGCTTTTGTTTTTCTAATTCAATGTAGTCCGCAGCTGCCTGAGCAATATCCATTTCAGGATCTATAGAAGTTTGTCCAGTTAGTTTGTCTTTAACTTCGCCTCTAGCGTATTTCCCTGAAGACACATGGTCAAAGAATCTTTCTGCGTGATAATTGATGCGTTGATTTCTATCGTCATAATGTTTAACCAACTTGTCTGTTCTTGCATTTTTAGCAATCCAAGATTCAATCTTAAATCCTGTGTTACCCATAAGATCATTTGCTTCTGCTCTTGATATCTTTACGTCTGGGAATTTTTCTGCCATGTAGGCCAGTTTATCATCAACAGTTTTCCCGCCATTTTGAACAATGTCAGCAATAGCCGTTCTGCCTTCAGAACCCGGAAACTTGTCCATGATCCATTTCATTCCAGCAGGAGCGCCCTTGGTAGGAGCGCCAAAAGGAATGCCGCCAGTTAATGCAGAAAAAGTTAAATCCTTTGCAGAAGTTTCTACCTCAACGGGAGGTCCGCCTAACAATTCAGATAATGCGATTCTTGCTGTATAAGCTGCCGCTCCACCAGCAGCAGTTCCTGCAATGCCTCCAGCAACTGCTCCCGGCCATCCTTTAGATAAAAATCCTTTAACCATTCCTTTTGTACCGCCCAAAACTTCTCCAAGGAATTGACCAGCTGGGCCTACGTTATCAAGATAATCTATGTCAAAGCCAAACCAATCGTCGGCAAATTCTTTTTTATTTTCCCCTGTGTATGGATTTTTGTAAAACAAGTCGCCATCTTCATCAAATGCGTAATATTGCGAAGGGTCCATTCCTCTATCAACAAGCTCTGGGAATCTTTTTGCGGCCAGCCAATATACTTTGTTTGTCTCATCGTTGGTTAAGCCAGAAAGCAAAGCCGTTGCTATTCCACTAGCATCGTCAGGATCTTCTTCAATAACAGGCTTAGAAGGCCTTGTGTCTTCAAGCAAAGGTTGGTTATCAACGTATGAGCCTCCATACTTGCTTTCAGGCTGTCCTCCTCCATATTTACTTTCTGACATATTCTTTACTTCTTAGTAAACACAAGGCCGTCTTCTATGTACTTTTCGCCATCTTCTAAAGAATCATATTCGGCTTGACTAGTTACGACCTTGTAGCCTGTTAATTCTCTTTTACGATCATCAAACAACTTTTGAAATGCACTGGGAACAAAAGCGCCTTCACCCTTTGCTTCTTGCGCTGCTTGGTCTGCTGCTTTACGCAAAACCGCCTCATCTTCTCTAGTTAGTAAAGGGTTGTTATCTCTCCACCCATTGGCAAATTTCTCAAGCTCAACTTCCATTTTCTGGCCGCTCACTTCTTGCTCGATGAGCTGTGATTTTTTATCTAAATAATCGTTATAAAAATCTTTATCTCTACGAGCAATCCTTTCTAACAAACGAAGCTGCATCATGTAGCCTTTCTCAGTCGAACCAAGCGTGGGAGAAGCATTAATAAACAAATCCATTTCTTTTTCAGAAATAGCGCCTTTTGTCTGAGATATAATTGATAAAACAAATCCCATCGACAATTGCCTTAACGCTTTTTGCGGAGCAATAGCGCCGGGAGCGTCTAGCAAGTCACCAAATCCAAGAGAATCAATTAGCTCTCTAGCATACAAAGTCGCATCAGAAAATGGACCAAACTCTCCGCCTGCTTGCTTAACTCTTTCCGCAAGTATGAACGCTTCGTTAACCTGATCAATAACGGCTCCGGCTGCTTTTGCTTTTGTTGCAAACTCTTTTCCAGCAGCATCTACAGACTCATACGCTATAAGATCCTTTTTGCCTCTGTTTGGGCCTTCTATGTTTATTTGATTATCGGCAAGCTTCATCTCCCTGCCGTTTTTATTTTCCATCAAGTCCATTATTTGTGCTTTATAAGCAGGAGTGTTTGGAAAAGTGTCGCTCTTAACCTCTATTTCGCCAGTTTCTGGGTCTACCTCATCGTATTCGATGCGAATAAAATCTGTCTTTTTATTTGCCATATCTATGAGCTTGATGCCCATCTGGTTTAAATAATCTTTAGCCTGCTGCTCAGATTGAAGCGCCAAGCTTGCTGCCTGCATTCCCATTTGTTGTGCGGACTTTAAGTTGTCTGCTTGTTCTTTTTTTAATCTTTGAGAAAAAGTATTAAATCCAACGCCTATCCCAACGTATGGGTTTGTGCCGCCTTGTTGTTGTGAAGCCAGTATGCCGGCGCCTAGATCGCTGGCTAAGTCAAAGATATCTCTTTTTGGAGCATGATAAGCAAAAGGCTTTAAACGCTCTTCATATTTTGGAAAATTTGTTTCGTAAGCAGTTGAAGCATCGCCTCTAGCCCTAGCATACTCCATGCCCAACAAAAGCTGTGAAGGATCTAACGAGGCTAGATTTGTGCCTCCAGAAAACGGATCTGTTTTATCCGCCTCAGAAAGTTCTTTGGTGGGGTCTTGTGGGTTAAGAAGTAGTGGATTAAGAGCCATTATGGCTGTCCTCCATAACCATAACCATATGGGTTGCGTCCTTGGTTCATGAAGCTTCCTACGCCTCCAAGCGTACTCAAACCAACTCCCATGCCTGCCATCAAAGGACTAGGCCTTGGGGTGTACATCTGCTGAGTTGTCTGCTGCCCTTGAGGAGCTGCCTGAATAAATGGCAACATCGACTGGTATTGATTCAAGCCAGCCATCTGACCTTGCTGTGCGTTAGCGCGTTTAGCGTTGAGCAAGCTTTGCTGATACTGCTGCTGTTGGCCACCCATCTGGTTCAACATGCCAGCGCCGGCCATTCCTGCCTGCTGTGCTTGATTTCCAAGACCCGACATAAACCCGCCAAGACCTTGTTGTGCTTGGAAGCGCTGTTGCCCCATCTGGCCTTCGAGTCCACCCATCTGGCCGTAGGCGCCTGCCATCTGTCCTGCTGAGCCTAGCGCCGCTTGTCCTGCGCCTGCTTGCGCCTGTTGACCTGTCTGGCCATAACCCACTAATGTCTGACCTAACCCAGTTCCGGCTCCGTATCGCTGACCTGCTGTCTGACCTAATCCGCCAGCCAACTGCTGTTGCGATCCAAATCGTTGAGATCCTAACGCGCCAATTCCTTGAGACAACCCTTGCTGCGCACCTAATACATCGCCTGAAAGGCCTCTTAACGTGCCTCCCAGCTGTTGTTGTGATCCTAAGCGCTGACCAGCCATGCCAGCTAAACCGCTAGAGGCTGTGCGCTGCGCTTGATTCTGCCTAGCAAACTCAGAGGTTCCTGCCCTCTGGGCTTCTGTAAAGCCTCTGGATCGAATGCCTGATATCTCCTTTGCCAATCCCCTGCCAAGCGCTTCCTGTCGCTCTTCAGCGCCCAGACGCGCTCTAGATCCAAATGCAGACTCGCCGCCTGACCTTAGATCACCAAATCTTTGAGCCACTTCAGCTTGCGCTGCACCTTTCATCGCGTCATCAATTGTTTGATCAACCACGCGATCTTCGTAAGGATCGTAAAACTGCTTGGTTAGATCCTGATCGTATCCGCCTGTGGTTCCTCTAAGCATCTGCTCAGACTCTCCCAGACGCCCTCCAAACCGTCCTGCGGCGCCAACTTGCCCACGAGATATGTCTTCAGCCTGCCGACCAAATTGCCCTGCGGCGCCTCTCTGGATGCCTTCAGCCTCTCCCAAACTTCTACCAAACTCATCTGTCGCTCCGCGACGAATTCCTTCAGTCTCGCCTAAACGACCATATAAATCTTGTGTTGCGCCTCTTGCTAAGCCTCGACCTTCTTCAATCGAACCTAACAGTCCTCCCAGACCAGCCTCTCTGAGCCGTCTTTCTTCTGCTACGCCTGCTTGAGTGGTTTCAAGGCCTTGCTGTCCGTATCTTCTGGCCGCATCTTGTCCTTGTTCAAGCTGGCCAATGCCTGTCTTGTATGCCTGCTCAGCTTCTCCCAAATATCGATCCTGTATGCCGCCCAAATCACGAATCTGTTGCTGAGCGTCAAGCTGGTCCTGAGACATGCCTGCCACTTCCTGCGGATTGATGATGGGGTTACCCTGCTCATCAAAAAAAGCATTCTCAGCCGCCTGCATGGCACCCGGAATGAAGCCGCCCTGACCGTCAGTCCCGTACATGAGCTGTTGCAGGGCTGGGTCCGCTGTCGTGGTTTGTGTCTGCGAAGAAGACATGTATGGGTCTTGAGAACCATCGTCTGCTACTGGCTCG
>Ga0209337_1002929_pt1 | contig 12123 bp, 20 predicted proteins | sample LinPmetageLP53_FD_184044 | JGI IMG/M metagenome (GOLD analysis project Ga0209337, IMG submission 184044) | Marine viral communities from the Pacific Ocean - LP-53 (SPAdes) (version 2) | ecosystem: Environmental > Aquatic > Marine > Oceanic | place: Pacific Ocean | collected 2010-02-08 | reverse complement strand
AACCAGCACTTGGCCCTAGAAATATGTAGCCCATACAATCTAAAAGGCCGTTTTTAGGGCAACGTGGTTCTTCTTCTATACGAAATTGGATTGCAGTCCTACCTAATGTAAAGATACCCTCGCCTATAGGGCCATCTCCATAGATTTCTACAGTATCTTTACCCACACGAACTGCTGTACCAATAGTTGTTGAGTGATGAACCATCCCCCAAGGCTCATTACGGCCTAACATATCTTTATAATCTACAGTGACTATAGCAGGATTAAACCTGTCTCCAGAATCTTTCTCCATTGACAGATTTAACTGCCGTCGAAAACCACACTCCCAAGATCTAACATCTTTGGTGGTATATCTATTGCCGTCAGCGTCCTCGTAGATAAACCACTCTACCCCCAGATAACCTTTAGAACAGCCAGATTTTATTAAGGTGTCAGCGCCTGTAAGAGGCTGAGATACAAACAAAACCAAAAGTAAAACATACTTGAGCATTAGGCTATTCTATTGGTAGCGTCTATGTCTGCTTCAATCTTAGAGTGCATATCACCGGCCTGTTCTTTAAAGGACTTTATTGCCGCACGAACCAATAGCTGTGTTTCCTTTTCACGAAATACTTTTTTAATATCTTCGTCAGGTAACTCAGTTGTTTCGGTGACAAAAAGTCCTTCTGAATCTATCAGGATGCGGACACCAATAATAGTTCCTTCATTCATCAGAGTTCGCAAGCGCCACCAACACAGGCTAGTGTTTGCGCTCCTTCAGTAAAGTCATCAGCCTCGTTAAGATTCCAATCAAATCCCGTTGGAAAATCCTTAACCATTTCTTTGTACTGCTCTTCTGTTATCTGTTCGTAAGGCGCTTGAGCATAACTATGTTCGTCATAGGGTAGAAAAGAAATACCTGATATATCATCAAAGTTATTATATACCCAATTACCAATCTCAAGAAACTCAGAATCCCGATAGTATACGGTGATGCTTGGCTTATGCTCACACCAGTGCTTTTGATACTTGGCCCACAGTTCTAGTTGTTCCATACCAGACTGCTCTGAGGCAAACACAGCGGCCTCTGGAGCCTTCTTGGGGAAAGAAAATACCTTAGTACTGGGTGAAAAACTATCTTTCTCACAAGGTACTCCAGCGTCTTCTAGGATAGTACACAGTGGATCACGCATATCTGCTCTAACACGACGAATATAATAAGGAGCATATCGTCCATGTATTCCTGATGCAGAATCTACTAGCTGTGAAACCGTACCGCTAGGCTTAACACAGGTAATAGCTGTGCTTTGAGAAATACCTAAGCGTTCTGCCCACTCTTTATTTGTTTCAATAGAGAGGTCACGTAAGTCTTCTAGGAGTGTATCAAGATTTTCGTTATCAAGGGTAAGTAGTGGATTATCTAAAATACCTGTAAGGCTAACTCCTAAGAGCGCTTCTTCTTCGGTGTTGGTTTTCCAGATTCCTCTGAGGTAGCGGAAGTCCGTGAGGGTAGCTTGGAGAGTACCCAAGATAGTTGCAATACGTACTTTTCTCCTAAGAGATTTAGCCGTATCTTCCGGTCTGACGACAATTTCTGAAAGGTTGCAAGTCTGGGATTTTCGTAATATAATTTCGGAACAGGGATTCGTGCCGAAATCTCTTTCACTATCTCTTCTACCATTTCTTGAAGCTTGTTTTTGACTTGCGGCCCTATTGAAGATTCCTCGTTCTCCACTTTTTGATTCATAAAGACTCCTCCATTCATCTAAAAATAATTCAAACTTAGGCTTGCTATTATAACAGGCGCTGTTATTTGCAAGGCCACGCTGTGCTTCAGTATTAAACCACTCCCCGTGTTTAGCTTTTCGTAAGGCATCATCAGAAAGATCTGATAAACTAATTAAGGCTGATCGTCTAACTCCTCCAACGACAACGATTTGAGCGATCTTACAGCAAAGATCGTGGCATTCAAGGGGTGTAAGCTTTCGTCCAGCCGCGCCTCTAAATAATCTAACTGTAAATTTGAAGAGGTCGATAAGAGGTTCTGGGCCACTCGCTCTACCTCCAAAAGTTTTAAGCGAGGCACCCGCAGGTCGAACTCTAGATGTATCCCATTCTGGTACTTGACCTGAATATAACAAAGATACCAACTCCCTAAACGATTTCGCCCATCCAACTTTTGAATCCGGTACGTGTATGACTGTATCTGTGGCATGAAAATCCTCTGCAATTTCTGGAAGTTTAGAAACATATTGTTCTTCTACACTGTAACCAACACCCGTACCACACATAAGTACATACATCATTTCATCAAAGCAACGGGGGCTATCAATAGCAATATAACTACAATTAAACCCTGCCATATGATCACGATCTAAAGCTTCACCAGCGGTCATCAAAGCTCTCATAGATGGCATAACTTCAAGATCGTGAATAGCTTGAAATAATTCTACACGCTCATCATCATTAAGCTTGTCACCCCAATATCTAATGTAACGAGTTACTGTTTCTTTCCATGTTTCTCGACGCTCTTCACTTGGTAGGTAACGAGCGTAACGGCTTTTGTGTATGTATTCTTGATAGGCGTCCAAGTATATTACTCCTTTCTTCAGTGGTATATTTTGACCAGTTTGCTATTTCGTTTAGATTTCTGCCACATCCAATGCACACTCCATCTCTAAGTGTACATACTTTTGTACAGGGTGATTTCATTGTAGTTCTTGCACATCATGTAAGTCATTAATATTTAATTTGTATTTGTTTCTTTTCTTTATAGGCTTTAGTTTTGCTTCGTTTTTATCTTCGCTCTTTTTTCTTTTGTGGCGACTAAACTTCTCTAGGCGTTCACGCTTCCGATCATTTATTATCACCAAGACTCTCCCTCTTTGAGGCATCAATCCAAGAAGCTGGGATACTGTCTTCAGAGTACCAACGAAATCCTTTTGAAGATGCCCACTCAGAATGGTTTCGTCTTGTGCCGTCCTTCCTGCGCTTGGCTTGAGGCATCGGAGCATTAGGATCTGCAAACAAAAACACTAACTCAATATCTTCTGGAAGAGCCTTGGCAATCCAAACATATTTATTATATTCTTGATGATCCCAGAAGCGCCCCTTTGCCTCAAGATATATTTTCTTACCATCTATTTCACGAATGAAGTCTGGATGATAAGTATGCTCAACAATATAGGCTGTCTGTTCCGAATGTATTTTCCAATCGTTTAATATGCCAGAGTGTAGCTGATACTCCCAATTAGAATCATAACCACGGACGGGTGCCTTATCGACAGGCCGTTTCACACGAGCTTTTCTATAACCCTTTTTTATTTTTGGTTTCAATGTATTGTGGGTGTCCCTTCAAAGTAGATTTTTAATATAGCATATAGCTCAAACAAAAGATCTTCGTCTATTGTTTCTTCGTCTGCTAGTTGTTTGGCACAGAAAAAAATTAACGCCTCTACTGTTAGCCCCATCATTTTAAATCATCAGCAGTATAGCTGTCAATGGGGCGAGAGGGATTTTTATTATATAAATTTTTGAGTTTATTTCTTGTCCACTTTTCAGTAAAAGAAGAAGCAAGAAACTGTCTATTATTAAAGTAGTGTGAAGTCTGATTAAGGTATTGCTTATAATTTTTTGAGTTAATTTTATCTGCTTCTTCTTCAGGCATAATACTATGTAACCATTGAACAGAAATAACCTCGACCTGACGGTTTATTTTTTTCATGGTTTTTTGGTTCATGTTATTTCCTCTACACGAGGGGCAATCTCAACATGAGTAAAGTAAGCAGGCCCATTGGCATACTTAAATGTTCTTAATCCTTCCCCGCTGTTAGAGTCTTTATAGCATTCAAACTTATAGGCACAGTAATTACAGTTGCGGTTCAACTTCATATTGCCTTTCTTTCCATCAGGTACTGACTCATAGCAACGAGAGGGAGGGGTCGCCAGCTTTAAGGCTTTCTTTATACCCTGTATCTGAGAGTTGATACTAGGCTTGTCAAGCTCCTCTGGGCGATACAAACACAACTCACCGCTCTCTTTATTGATTACAAGAAAGCCACCTTCAGAAGACTTCTCAGCCTCCTCATAGCCAGCAAGCTGAGACATATAGCCAAAGGGATCATCTTCAGGTAAACGCCCCTGATAAAACTTATTAAATGAGAATTTAGAAGCAGTCTTAACATCTACTACCTCACCGTCTATCTTACAATCAATGTGTCCTTTGACGCCACGAACATCGACTTCCTTCTGCTCGTCAGTAACTTTATGGCCTGCGGCCCTGACAAGCATAAGAAGAATTTCTTCTAGGATATGTCCGTACAAGAACTTGATTTGCGTGGAGGGCATTGGCTCTGAAAGTTCAGCAGGCATATTCTGCTGATACCATAGCTGTCTAGCAGGGCGTCCTACATTAGACATCCGCAGAGTAAACCCTGAGTTTCTTTTAGATGGTCTAGCCCAAGCTAAGATAGAATCTTTCATACGGGCTAGAGTAAAATCTAGATCTTCTTCTGACAAATTAAATTCACGGCCTTCTGATAAGGCTGAAAGCTGTCCATATATATCGTCAACTAATGTGTCAAGTTTCACTTTCATCACCTTCTTTTTTAAAAAATTCAGTTAATATTTTTTCAGCATCTTCAGGATTTATATGGAACCATTCACCTCTGCGGTCATCTATTTTTTCTTCTAATATACCGTGTGCTTTCTTTTCAGACCCTCGCCTATCATCAGTTTCAAAAAATTTAAAAAGCTTATAGTCTCTAAATGGTGATCCTGTCTGGAATTGATTGACACGATCTTCAGCATCAACAGCCATTCCTACTTTACACCAGCCGGGATAAGCAGGGTTAGTCATTAAATATATATGACCACGCTTTACTTCAGCAAAAAGATTATTTACAGTTAATTTAATTTGCTCTAGGCCAGAAGGAACAAGCCCCATTACTGTAAAAGCCGCCTCCATACCAAACCTTTTATAAATTGAATTAAATGGGTGGCTAGGATTACCTAGTCTGTACCTCTTACCATCCAGAGTAACCCTAGATTTATTTTCTAAATATCTTTTATAGGGGTATTTAGTGTGTTTCACTCCAGTTGTCTCCTATCTTATACTCACCATCGAGCTCACAGAAAAGCTCAAGCTCTTCTCCCGTTCTACGAATAGCGTCTACACCTAACTGACCCACAAAGTCAGCTTGTTTTTCTAAGACTTCTATTTGCCATTCGTCATGGACATTGCAAACAAAGTGTGCATCAAGAGTATTAAGTTTTATATCACGGTGTAAGTTTATCATGGCGTGTTTCATTACGATAGCACCTGCACTTTGTAGTAACGTATTCAGTGCGGCGTGTTCAGAGCGAACATAAAGCCTGCGACCATCCAACCCCTTTAAGAATCCTTTTGAAGCCGCTCTTCCAACTGCGTCTTTAAGATGTTTAAATGCAGGGAGATTATCGAAGAAATGCTTTCTAAGTTTCGTACCATCGCGTCTGTTTCCTCCAACCACACTGCCAAGCTTTTCATCTCCTGCTCCGTATAAGAGGGCATAGATAAATGTCTTTGCTTGATTTCTCGATTCAAGCCCTGCAAGTCTTTGGTTAGCTGAGTGTATGTCTCCGTGGAGTATTTCATTTTTGAAGTCCTCATCTTTCATATAGTGTGCAAGCATCCGTAACTCAAGACCACTAGCATCAATACCTATTAACTTGTAGCCCTCTGCTACAGTCCAACAAGCTCGACACTCTTTACCATAAGGTGCTACTACACTAGGAACCTGTGCCATATTAGGACTGTTGTGTGTCATGCGGCCTGTGATAGTACCATTAGGATTTACAAAGCCGCGTACACGCTCATCTTCATGGGTTGCTTTTAGCCATGAGGCTACCTGTGCTATACGTTTCTGAAGGAGAAGGTATTCAGCAATCAGGGTAGCTTCAGGTATATTTTTAATTTTACTGAGTGTTGATTCATCGACGATAGGCTGACCAGTGGGTGTGAACTTCTTAGGCTTCCAGCCAAAGTCAATTAGATACTCACCAATCTGTTTGCGTGACCCCAAGTTAAAGGTAACTTCCTCAATGCGAATAGCTTTGCGCTTAGTGGCAACATCCTCATACTCTTCTTGAGTTAGCCTGCTCTTCTTTGTTGAGCCTTCTATCTGACCCATCTTAGAAAGCGCACCTGTCTTTGTAAAGAAAGGAAGTAAAACAGTTTTGAGTTGCTTAGGTCTGAAAGTTTTTTGAACCTCACGCTCTACTTCTTTAAGTCGATCAGTTAGTCCAGCCTCAAGTAAGCTTGCAGATTTAACATCAAGAAGAAAGCCACGCTCTCTTTGATCTGCAATAATTTTTAATGTCTCGTGTTCTAATACAACTGATTGACGGCTGAAGCCACGAGATTCTGTTTTAAGATCGTTAAACATCTTAGCATTGAGCACCGCATCATTACGGCAGTAGTTCAGCATGTCGGGGGTGTACTCACTAAATTCTGTGTGGTCTATTTTATGTAGGCCAATACGATAGCCCCAAGACTCAAGGCTATGACCGCCTTCTCGTGTAGGATTAAACAGGCGGGACAAGACAAGGGTATCAACAATTGCTCGCCCTTCTGTTAAGTCTATGTTGTGTATCTTCTTTATGGCTGGGAGATCATAACCAATAATGTTATGGCCTATCAGCTTATCAGCAGTCGTAAGAAATGCAAGGCCGTTGACAATCTCAGTAGGCCCAAAAGTTTTAGTTTCACCAGAGTCAGGATCAACTGCGGCAATACACCAGATCTTTGTAGGCTCTAAACTGTCTGCTTCAATGTCAAATACTATGCTCTTCATAATTCAAGCTCATCCTGTTCTTCTATTTCTATAGATATTTCACTAAGCCTACCACTGTCTTTGTCATAAAACAAATGGGTAGCCAAGCCTACATCTCCTGTGTACCTAGACTTCAAGATCCTTACCTTTGTTGTGCTGGCCTCTATAGGATCTTCTGCTTGCTGGTTACGTTCAAGAGAAATCACGCAGTCAGATAACTGAGCAATACTTTGTGAGCCACGTAGATGATTGAGTCCTGTTTCAATACCATTCTCATGGCCGCGATTACCATCAACTCTTCTGAGATGCGAGACAAGAATTAAACCTACGCCTGTCTCTTCTACTAGAGTTCTGAAGTTGTGCATAATCGCATCAATGTTACGGCGCTCATCGCCATCAGTTGTCATAGAGAGAAGCATATGTAGGTGATCAAAAACTATCCACTTACATTCAAGGCCCATAGCCATGAAGCGTAGTTTAGAAAATAGACTATCAACATCATTCATTCCAAGGTGGGCATGAACAAAGACACGGTTCTTGTTTTCACCGTCGTATAAAACATTAAAGAAATTATCTATTTCTTCTTCACTAAACTCAGCACGAACACTATCGATGTGTAGTTTGGCGTTGGCCTCAATAGAAAGAATACCATCTACAGTCCGACGCCAATCTTCTTCAAGAGCTATGACACCTACCTTGTCGTTGGTGTTGGTGATGAGCCAATGTTCAAGCTCACGAGTAACACTAGACTTACCTAAGCCTGTGCCGCCTGTCAGTGTGATTAGTTCTCCTTGTCGTAAGCCATCTAGCTTTGCATTAAGACCACTCCAAGGATAAGGGATAGACTCTTTACGCTCACGCTTCTTGTAGTTCTCACGCTCTTCACTGACGTTTAGAATACCAGAGGGTGTGTAAAGTTTTGAAGCCCACCATGAAGTAACATAAGCTTTATGATGACCCAGCTTGAGCATTTCATTAGGGTCTTTAAACTCAGTAGGTAGGTTAAGTATCTTGGCCTTACCGGGTTTTATAATTCGTGCCACTTTCTTTGCGGCTTCTCTTCCGGGGCCGTCGTTGTCGAAAGAAATAACAACCGTATCAAACGATTCAAGGAACTCAAGATTTTCTTGAACATCCCTTGCCGCGCCTTGTGCTCCATTCTTAACAGATACAACCGGCCATTTACTCCCCAGAAGTTCGTATGCCGCCATCGCATCACATTCACCCTCAGTGATCGTAATGTATTTACCACCTGCCTGTGCAATCTGCTGACCAAAAAGCCCAGTTCCTTTGGGTGAGCCTGACCAAGTAAATGTTTTATTTGCTCTACGGATTTTTGTAGCGACTTCTTCATTGTTAATATAGGCGGGGTAATGATGTTCACTAATGTTACCCCCTTCATCTTTGGCTGATCGAACGCCATATTTCTTTGCAGTCTCAAGGGTAATACCTCTATCTGTTAGCGCATGATACACATTAGTATTTCCATTAAAGGGTGTGTTGTCATTAGATCTTTTAAAGCTATTAAAGTCTGCCACGTTTCCTCCTATTGCAGATGCGTAGTCTTTAAAAAAAGTTCCGCAACTAAAACATTTTGCAGAACCGTTCTCGTTTACGGAGACAGGATCACTGCCTCCACAACTTGGACAAGGTTTTTGATAGGCCACAAAGTCGCCCATGTTTACTCCTCCGTTTTAGCGCCCTCAACAATTGCAGAGTCTTCTAAATACTCTTGCATTTTTTGATGTAGAGCAACAGCAGATGCTTGAGCAATTGTTACTTCATCTGCAAAGTTATCGATCCGCTCTTGAACATCAGCCAGTAACTTAAAACAGGCGACCCCCTCAAGGGATAGCTTTTCTACATCATAAACTTTATCTTCATAAGTATATCTGTACATTAAAGTTCATCTCCTTCATCGTCTTCAATATCAAACTCAGAACCATCAGGGCTGGCATATTCTATCAAGTCAATTACTTGGACAGCCTGTAAGTCAAGTCCTTTATATACAGTACCGTTCCAAGTAGACTCCCACTCTTTGTATTGCACCCTAACCTTTGAGCCATTACCAACTGCAACATTCATAGGATTTTTATTTTTATCTAGAAGTTTAGGTGCTGAACGAACCATGCCATTAGGCCCATCAACCTTACGCTTGAGCATAATCGCTGGCCCTTCTTCCATGTCTTTAACAGTAAAGCCTCGTGATCTAAAATCATTTGCAACATCATCCGCAACAATAAGATTAACTTGATATGCTGGGGTAAAGGTAGTGTTTGGTGTGGTAATAGAGGCCCACATTGCTACGCCTTCAACAAGTGCCATAATAAAATCTCCTAAGATTTGTTAAACAGAAAGGTAATATAACGGGGTACACAACTATAAACATAATCTTCAGTCAAACTAACTCCCTCCTTTTTCGACATAAGACTAATCCAACTAAGCATATTCTGCACTGCTTCTGATGAAGGTAGGTCAGTACCTAATCCTAAAACAAAAGCCCTACAAAGAACATCCTCAACATTGAATGCTTCATCACTCATTACTCATAATCTCCGGAAAGGATTGTCATCTTTACAAGATCTAATAGTAAATTAAACTTCTCCATTTCTATATCAGATACTACTTTTAAGTCTTCACCTGTATCAACAATAAGAATAAAAGGATACCTTAAAGCTTCTTCATTAGAAGCATCTTCAAGCTTTGTAATCCCTTCAGTAATCTTTTCATTTAAAGACTTTGATTTATCTTTATTAAAATTACCTTGTATTATTTTCAACGATTACCTCCAGAACCTTTAATAACTCCACGGTCTGCACGACTCTGAAGTTTAGATAGATTATAATTGGCAACTTCTGATAAGTCAATACCATTGTCACGTAATAACATGGCAAGATTCCACAAAACATCACCAGCCTCTGAAACTATATCGTGCCTATCTATTTGTTTTTTATCTCCGCGTAACATAGGCTTGATAAAAAGATCAGATAACTCTGCTGACTCTACCATCAAAGATGCAATAGGATAAAACTTATCCTGATATAAAGCTGTTACTCCTGCACGATCTTGATATTCATTGAATGTCATGTTAAACTCCAAATATATTTAGTCACCTTTAACGTCCTCAATCAACCAATCCAAATAGACTCTAGCTTTCTTTAAATCTTCCAAGCCATTTTTATATTTAAATCTATGAACATATTTCATTACATTGCCAGCACAATAATCACCAAAGCCTGTACCAAGTTGTTGTTTAATATAATCAATAGCTTCTATCCCACCCTTGTTATAGTGTTGGGGTTTAGTAATCGGATGATGATTATCTTCAGGATAAGAAGGCTTTCTATTACTTGCCCTATTCCATTCTTCGGGGGTTGCATCATCAATACTCACAGGTATCCTCCATCTTTTAAATACTGTCCTATTATAAGTCCAATAGAAAAGAAAACAAATATTATTAATGCGTATCCATGCTCAGGTATTTGCATGTCAGTCTCCGTGATCTGTCCAATGGTGGTCAGCGTTAGTTAGCTCATCACTGATAAGATCATATATATAATTACTATTGATCCAGTTAGTGATATTAACTCCATGCGATTTAACCGATACAATTTCAATTAGATTCTCCTCATCTCCATAATGTATAAACTCTATATCTACAGTGATAGTCATCCAAGGACAGTCAAGTTCTACAGATATTATTTGATTGCCATACATACTAGCGGCTGACATTTTAAAAACCTCCGGGCATGGCTCCGCGAGGGGGCGATGCGCTTTTACTTTCTAAGTCTTTTAGTTTATGTTTAAGTTCAGTAATAGTCTCTGCTTGAATAATAACTTTAAGGTCAAGCTCATCTATATAATTAGTGACACACCTTTTATAGATTGTTACAAACTGCTCATGGCTTAAAGTATTAAATAAATAATCCGAGATGCTTAAGCCGTGATCAAAACACCAATCAACAATTTCTTCTAGGGTATAGTTACAATTTTCAGCGGCACCAATGACATCATCAAGACCGAAAAACTCTATCTCTATCTCTCGGTCAAAGTCACTAACGTCTACATCTACACTGATAGTACCTGATACAGTTGCCATGAGAATATCTCCGTAAGTTAATTAAGTATTTACTACACTTGAAGAAAGTCATAGTGTACTTTTGATACATGAAAACCATCTTCAAATTTCTTTGACTTGGTTGCTAAAAAACTACACCAAGTATCCCATAAATTTTCTGTTCCAATCTTGTGACAGACAGATATATAATTAGAAACTTTTTTATTCTTTAATGCTTTAGACTTAATAGATTTAGAGAATGATAAATCTTTCTTAGAAATATTATACATCCGAATATTATGAACGTCAATACACCCGACTAGCCCAGCGGTTAGCTGACACATGAAGCCAGCCTTGGCTAGACCAAGCCCATCAACCTGTAAGAAAACATTCATCAGTGATAACGCTCTATCATCATCAGACTTAGATGAGTTGAGGACTGCCAGATACTGTGAATAAATAAAATCTTTCTTGGACTGTAGCGAGTCAAAGGTTTTGATTTTATTACCCCAAATAAATCTAGAGTCCCGCCCAAGTTTCTTCACATCCTTTAGCTGGTCACCTACAGCATACCAAGGTTGTTGAATGCTTAATACTACCATTAGAATTACATCAGAAAGATTGTCGCTAGATAACCTAGAGTAATCTTGTACAGCTTTCGCATGAATTTTATACATAATAAACTCCTTATAGATTCTATAAGCTAGACAGTTTTGAATCGTGGCATATCATTATACTCTTTAACTTGCCCTCGTAACTCTATGATTTCTGAGTCTAAATTCCAGTCGATATCCCAGTACCCAGCTTCTTTTAATCTTGTTTTTAATTCTATACATTGATCACGATTTTTAGCAGACTCAGCATCATCATCTGAAAACTTATGGTGAAAAGAAATGCCACGTTCAATCGAACTACAACTCCAACTACTTCTATACTCATGATCTCTATTGCCATAACGTAAACAAAATTCTAGATGTCCTTTATAAAAAGGTTCAGTAGGCTTTTGCACAACCCATACATCACAATACTCACCTTCAATGTCCATAGAAAATAAATAGTTTTGTTCTGGATGACGGCATTCGTTTATGTATTTCATAATATTATTCCTATGAGTGAGTATATCCATCAGTCTCAATGGCGAGCCACATAGTATTCCAAGGTACTATGACTGCACCATCCATACAAAAACCAAGCTTAACTGTACGTCTAAATTGTATATATGTTAAGTCTGATCCACGATTCCATACATTAAACAGTGAGCGGCGTTGCATTTTT